>Ga0172363_10001517_pt1 | contig 18761 bp, 20 predicted proteins | sample LakKivs2_kivu2a2_FD_114541 | JGI IMG/M metagenome (GOLD analysis project Ga0172363, IMG submission 114541) | Sediment microbial communities from Lake Kivu, Rwanda - Sediment s2_kivu2a2 | ecosystem: Environmental > Aquatic > Freshwater > Lake > Sediment | place: Rwanda: Western Province, Lake... | reverse complement strand
CTAATTTAAATACTAAATTAATGATTAGAGCTTCAGGTCTTCAACAACCTGATCAACCGAAGGGCTAGAATTTCCTCTGGTAGAACCTTCCGGCTCTATAATCTTGAGATTAACTCGAGCATTGTGCCTTAAACCAACTAAACGGGTTAAAGCTCTGATGGCTCGAGCAGTGGAACCCTGTCGGCCAATGATTCGGCCCATATCTTTGGGGTTAACCTTCAAGGTTAGAAGAACTCCCATTTCATCAACGGAACGAGTTACTTTCACCTCATCCGGATAATCCACCAGAGCCTGAATCAAGAACTCAAGAAATTCCTGATCTGTAGCTACTTTTGCCATAATAACAGTGAAACATTCTTGCAAGTAGTGCGACCTTTCAGCCAAAAGCTCATATCCACTACTTTTCTCATTTTAAACAATTTTAAGGCAAAGTCAAATCCCCCTAATTCCCCAGATGCTCTACAAAATCAATAACTTTCTTATATCCCATGCTTCTAGCCCTCAGTAAATCCTCTTGTGGATGAGCCGCTTGCGAAGCGGCCGGATGAAATCTTCGCTTGATTCTCTAGTAATCACTATTTTTTGGGATTTTAAATCACGGAAAATAAAAATAAGAAAAGCGGCGCCAACTAAAGAGAGGGCGGAAATCAGTAGAAAAATCGGCGGAAAGCCATACTTCTCCGCCAAAAGACCACCGATAGCCGCAGCAATCGCCTGACCAAAAGTTATTGAGGTGTCGCTGGCGCTCCATTCCAAACCCTCATTCCCTCTATCAATGTGCCGTGTAAAAATAGCGTACCAACAAGGCAGAGCCATAGCGAAGCCCAAGCCGTTTAGCGCTTCCAAAACATAAATGTGCCACGGCAAAGAACTGAAAATAAATCCGAGCGGCGTCAACCCCAAGAGAAAAGAGCCGGCCAACAAAAATGCAAAATCATATTTTTCGCTGCTCTGTTTATCAACGAAGCGCGCGACTATTAGTTGAATAACTGCCCGACAAAATAAATAAATCATTGAGGCAAAGCCAACCATTTTTAAATCGCCGCCGCTAATCTGTTTTGTGACAAAAACGGCAAAAATCGGACTAATAAGCCCGATGCCAGAAAGAATAAAAAAATCTGAAATAATTAAAGTTTTAATTGTGTTGTTGATGCGCATAAGAATTTTAAGCCTTTTCAATCAAAAACTGTTTGCCGTCAAAACGCAAAACCACCTGTTCGCCCCGATTGAACTCTTGGCGCAATATTTTATCCGCCAGAATGCTTTTAATTTTTTCGCCAATGGCGTTGCGCAGCGGCCTGGCGCCGTAAACCGGACTGTAACCGATTCTAACCAGCTCATCAATGGCCGAATCTTCAAATTTCACTTCAACACCCTGATTTTCTTCTAAAACATCCGTAATTTCTTTTAAAAGGATGATACAAATCTTCCGCAAATCTTCCGGCGCCAATGTTTTAAAAGTAATAATATCTGAAAAACGGTTTAGGAGTTCGGGCCGGAAATAATCGGCCAAGCGTTTTTTTATGTCTTTGTTTATATCTTCCATACTTATCCCCTGCTCCAAGTCCTCTTTAATCACGTCCGAATGGGCATTGGAAGTGGCAATGATAATGGTGTTGGTGAAATCAACTACTCGCCCCAAATTATCGGTTAAACGGCCGTCCTCAAAAACCGCCAAGAACAGATTCAAAATATCCGGATAAGCTTTCTCAAATTCATCCAGAAGAATCAAAGAATACGGCCGCTGCCGAACTGCATCGGTTAAACTGCCGCCCACCTCTCCTTCGGGGGTGCCAATGAAACGAAAGATGCTTTTTCGATCTTGATATTCGGACATATCAAAACGAATCATATTGGCCTCAGAGCCGAACTGCAAACGGGCTAAAATTTTAGCCAACTCTGTTTTTCCGACGCCGGTCGGCCCCACAAAAAGAAAGGTGGCAATCGGTCCGCCCTTGCGCGAAAGGCCAGCTCGATATTCTCTCAAGGCCTGACTGACCGCCCTTACTGCTTCTTCTTGGTCAATTAAACGCTGGTGGATTCTTTCTTCTAACCCCAAAAGAGACGCGGCTTCCGCAGTGGTTGCTTCCTTTAAGGGAATATCAATTTTGGTCTGGCTGACCGCAATCACATCATCCTCAGTCAAATTTTTTTCGCCGCGGCTCCGGACATTGGCCACGGTTTCTTTCAAAAGTTCCTCAGCGCTGGCTGGCAGAAGTTTTTCCCTGAAGTAGCGGCGGCTGATTTTAACCGCTTGCTTGATGGCCCGAAAAGTGATATTGATTTTGTATTCTTTTTCCAAAATTAATGATTCGTAACTCAAAAGCTGAATTGCCTCTTCTTCGGAAATTTCTTGCACTTGAATAGTTTCAAAAGTTGAGACGAAATCGCTCTTTGATTCAATGTCTTTTTTGAAATCTTGCGGCGCGCAGGAACCAATTACCTGAAAATCGCTGCGATTCAAAACTGGAATTAAAGCATCGGCAATGCTTAAATAATGCTCGCCGGAAGTGCGGACTAAATTATGAATGTCGGGGATATAAAGAATAACATTGCCAGCCGTTAAAATTTCGTTGATGATGCGATGAGTGCGATTGATGACTTCGGCTGGTTCGGCTCCTGACACAATAGAGCTGATGGAAAGCATCACCAATCTCTTGTCAAAAAGTTCCGGCGGTACATCGTCTTTGATTATTTTATACGCCAAATGCTCAACAATGGTATCTCTGCCGCTCCCCGACTCTCCCACCAAAAGCACATTGTTCTTGCTTGAACGCGACAGAATGTCCAACAATCTTGTGAATTCCTGTTCATGACCAATCAAAAAACCGATTTTTTCTTCTCGCGCCAAATCAGTTAAATCGCTGCTGACTGAATCCAAGTAAGTCGTTGGTCGAGCGGTCCAGGCCCGATTCATAATCCGATGCCGCCGACTTGGCAATGTTTTAATAAACGAGCTTAAGGTAGCAGGAATAGCTGGTGGCCCAAATAATTTCTTGCGAAAATCGCTGAAAATCACCGCCACCTTGATATCGTCCGGATTTAAATTGAAATAAGTCAGAAGCCGGCCCACTGCCGGATCATTGATGAAAAATAAAGACACAAACAGATCCTTGGGCCTAAGATAGGGGTCGCGACAATAAGAAAAAGCAAGAATCGCCAGGCCTTCGGCCATTTCCAGAAGCTCCTTTCTGCCTTTCTTCTCCGTCTCTTGGCGAAGAATTTCATGAAGATGATAACGAAAATCGTCTGATTTGGCATCCAGTTTTGCAAAAACATTTTGAAATTCCTTCAAGGATAAAAATTCATCCAAAAGCCGCAGATAGAAATTACCGCCGCCAATAGCCGTCTTCTCTACCGCCACCTCCAAAAATCTTTTAAAAGAATCTTGGGCATAATCAGCCAAATTAATTTTTTGGCCGGCCCCTAATCGCTTCTTAAATTTTTTATCAAATTTTTTAGCCGGTTCATTAAAATGAGCGAGTCGATCCAGCAGAAAAATAGCCAGCAAAAACCCAAGATAGCGAATATTTGATTCCTTCATTAAAATCAAAAGGCCGGCAATAACCGCCAAGGCAATATAAAAAATGAAAATGAGAACTCGTGTTAAAAGACGCTCAATAAAACTCATTTTTAGCCTGGGATCTTGAAAATAGATATTTTTAATAATAAGAATCTCTTCGGCCATAATTTAAGAAATTGCCTTAAAAACTAACGCGGCCGGAGCGAGCGCCCAGGCCAAATAAATTCCTACGCCTATCAAAAAAATCACCGCGTAAATGAGGCCGCCCAAAAAAATTCTACTGGTTCGAAAAATAAAACCTAAAATATAACCCACCGCTGTCCGATCTTGATAGAGCGGCTGAAGCCAATGTCTCATAGTGATGCGTACGGCAAATGCCCGATCTAACCCTTCCAAAATTTCCAGTAATTTGCGCCAAAAATAAAGGAAGCCTCCGATATACCAATGCTGTAGAAATCGAAGAATCCTGAGAACGGCTTGTTTTAATAAATAAAAAATGAAAAAACGCTCCATTGCTATTATTATATTCGCCAGTGGCGAATGTAATTTTGTTCGGTCGAAAAGCCAAAATTGACATTTTTGCTTTTCTCCTTCACTTCAATTATATTATTTTTTAAACAATTTTACAATTTGGCAAATATGCAGTAAAATCATAAAGAAAGCTTTATGAAATTGATTGTTGGCTTGGGCAATCCAGGCCCTAAATTTAAAAACACTCGGCACAATGCCGGAATTTGGGTCATAGAAAATTGGCAAAAGGGACACCGGTTGAACGATTTTGTTTTGAATAAAAAGCTGGGCGCTAAAATTTCTGAAAATCCCGACTTCATCATTGCCGCCACCGAAGTATTTATGAACGAATCCGGCCGAGTAGTAAGAGGGCTGATGAAGAAATTTGGGATTACTCGCAACAATCTTCTGGTGGTGCATGATGATTCAGATTTAATGGTTGGTAATTATAAGCTGCAATTTAATCGCGGCCCTGCCGGCCACAAAGGGGTCAGTTCAATCATTGACCATATCGCTAGCCAAGAATTCTGGCGGTTAAGAATCGGCATTAGGCCATTAGATATTAACTCGCGGCCCAAAGCGGGAAGTTTCGTTTTAAAGAGCTTTAATTCTGCCGAAAAGAAAATATTAAAGTCAATGCTGCCGGCAATAGAAAAATCCGGCAAAGAATGGCTGCCACAATGATGGCGTGGATAAAATGTTGATGGCTTGTTCATTCCTTTTGGGAAAAATTTTTACTACAATAAAATAGCTGCCCGATATTTTTAGTATGTTAAAGCTAAAATTTTATAACAGTCTCACTTCTCAAAAAGAAATCTTCAAGCCTTTAAAAGACAAAAGGGTTGGTTTGTATACTTGCGGTCCAACAGTTTATGGCTACGCTCACATCGGCAATTTTCGCACTTATATTTTTGAGGATTTGCTTAAAAGAACGCTCTTGAAATTCGGTTATCAGGTAAAACACGTGATGAACATTACCGATGTCGGCCACTTAACATCAGATGCTGATGAGGGCGAAGACAAAATAGAGAAAGCCGGTCAAAAAGAGAAAAAATCAGCCTGGGAAATCGCCAATTTTTATACTCAGGCCTTTAAAGAAGACTTGAAAAAATTAAACATTTTGGAACCAACCCTCTGGTGCCGGGCGACTGATTACATCCAAGAACAAATTGATTTAATAAAAATCTTGGAGAAAAAGGGATTCGCCTATAAAACCACTGATGGCATTTATTTCGACACCTCAAAATTAAAAACTTACGGCCGATTAATTCCATCATCATCAAAAAGAGAGGAAAAATCTCGTTTAGGGATTCGGCACGACAAAAGAAATCCGCGAGATTTTGCTTTGTGGAAATTTTCGCCGAAAAACAAAAAACGTCAAATGGAATGGCAATCGCCCTGGGGCATCGGTTTCCCGGGCTGGCACTTAGAATGTTCGGCGATGTCTCGAAAAAACCTCGGCGCGGTTTTTGATATCCACTGCGGCGGCATTGACCATCTCTCCATCCATCACCCCAACGAAATTGCCCAATCCGAAGCTGCTTTCGGAAAAATTCCAGCTCGATTCTGGCTCCATGGAGAATTTTTGACCATCAATAAAGAAAAAATGGCCAAATCCCACGGCCAGCTTTTCACTTTAAATGATTTGAGCAAAAAGGGTTTTGAACCACTAAGCTTCCGCTATTTTGTTTTGGGCGTCCATTATCGACAAAAACTTAACTTTGACCTTGCTGGCTTAAAAGCTGGCCAAAAGAGCTTAAATAATCTCCGCCAAGTCCTCAATCGCCTAAACCAAGAAAACCATCGGCCCACCAAACAAAATTTAAAAAAGCAAATTAATGATTTTCGCCAAAAATTCTGGTCAAGCGTCGCCGATGATTTAAATGTCACCAGGGGTCTGGGTGTATTGTGGCAATTGATAGAATTCTATAATCGCCAGCCCGCCTTAATTAACCCTCAAGAAATGGAAAAAATGATTTTGGAATTTGACGAAATTATGGGCTTGGGTTTAAAATCTGTATTGGAAGAAGCTAAAATTCCGGAAAAAATCAAAAAAATGGTGGCAGCCAGAGAAGCGGCCCGCCGGAGAAAAGAATGGCTGGCAGCTGACCGAATCAGAAAAGAGATTGAGCATTTAGGATATTGGATTGAAGATACTCTAAAAGGACCAAAAATTTTAAAAAAATAGATTTATGGCAGCAGAATCACAAGAGAAAAAAATTCAAGATAAATTACCGCCGCAAAACATCGAGGCCGAACAGTCGGTCTTGGGCTCTTTATTGATTGACAAAGAAGCCATCATTAAAGTTGCTGATTTTCTGGAGCCCTTGGATTTTTATCGGCCTACCCACCAAAAAATTTATACCGCCATACTTGAACTCTATCAACGCCATGAGCCGATTGACATTTTAAGTTTAACAAACCGATTGAAGGAAAAAAATCTGCTTCAGGAAATCGGCGGCACGAGTTATCTCGCCTCTTTGGCCAACTCGGTGCCGACGGCCAGCCACATTGTTTCTTACGCAAAAATCATCCAACAAAAAAGAATTCTGCGCGACTTAATCAGCGCCTCTTATAATATCGCTGAATTGGGCTACCAAGAAGAAAGAGAGGTTGAGGATGTGTTGGATGAAGTGGAACAAAAAATATTCCAAGTCACCCAGCGCTCAGTCGGAGAACAATTTAAAGTCATTAAACCCGACCTCATTGAAGCTTTCAGTCGCATTGAAAAATTACACCGCGGCGAAAAACCGCTGCGCGGACTGTCCACCGGATTCGCGGCATTAGATGCCAAACTTTCGGGATTGCAGCGGTCGGACTTGATTGTTTTGGCCGCCCGACCTTCTTTGGGTAAAACGACTTTGGCGCTTGACATCGCCAGAAATGTTGCCTTAAAAGAACGGGTGCCTGTCGGAATTTTCAGTTTTGAAATGTCTCGCGACCAATTGGTTGACCGCCTAATCAGCGCCGAATCCGGGGTTGATTTGTGGCGCATCAGAACCGGCCGTCTTAATGAAGAAACAGACTTTGACTTGCTGCATCAAGGCATTGATCACCTTTCCAACGCGCCAATTTATATTGAAGACAGCCCCAGCTCCAACATTATGAGAATCCGAACCATGGCTCGCCGGCTCCAAGCCGAACGCGGGCTTGGCCTCGTTGTCGTGGACTATCTTCAATTAATTATGCCTCGGGACAATCGCAACAACAGCATGGTCCAGCAAATTACAGAAATTTCCCGAGGGCTAAAAGCATTATCCCGAGAGCTAAATGTTCCGATTCTGGCGGTTTCCCAGCTATCCCGAGCCGTTGAGCAACGCGACCATAAACTGCCGCGACTTTCTGACTTGCGCGAGTCCGGTTCTATTGAACAAGATGCCGACATAGTAATGTTTATCTATCGCAAAGACAGGGAAAAACCCGAAGATGAACTTTCTGAAGAAGAAAAAAATACCGCCGAAATTATCATCGCCAAACACCGTAATGGACCGCTGGGGAGAATCCGGCTCAAATTCATTCCGGAGCTGGTTACTTTTCGGCCAATTGATGAAACTCTTCAAGGAGAAGACGGATCTGACATCAGCTCTGTTTTTGAATAAAGGGCCTTGTCTACATTTAAACAACATCCGCATGTTTCCCAAACCCATTCAAAAATTCATTGAGATTTTTTCAAAACTGCCGTCCATCGGCCAGCGCCAAGCGACACGACTGGCTTTTTATTTGGCCCGACAGCCGGAATTAAATAGAAATTTGGATGAGGGATTAAAAAGTTTACTTCAAGGATTGAAAATCTGCCGCCAATGTTATTTGCCGTTTGAAAAAAACGGCTCAGACCTCTGCCCCATCTGCAGCAATCCCCAACGCAAAAATAATATTATTTGTTTAGTGGAAAAAGAGATTGACGCTTTCTCCATTGAAAAAATGCGACAATTCAAGGGAACTTATCACATCTTGGGAAATTTGATTGACCCGGCTGACCCGAAAAGCTATGAATCTTTAAAAATAGAGCTGTTGGAGGGGCGCATAAAAAAGCTGGCTGATAAAATAGCCGAAGAAATTATCATCGCCTTAAACCCAACAACTGACGGCGACTTGACTGCTATGTATTTAGAGCGCCGCTTGAAAAACTTAACCAAAAAAATCACTCGCTTAGGCCGAGGGCTCCCCACTGGCGGCGAATTGGAATTTGCTGACGATGAAACCATCAGAGGCGCCTTTGAAGGAAGACATTAATTTATACCTTAACAATTTAATAAGGAGGAAGGGATGCGAGTTATAAAAACGAACGTCATCAAGAAAATTCCAAGAACCACTATTAAAAAACCGGAGATCGGCACCATTATTATTATAGGTACACCAATCTACTTTGAATTCTCTGAAAAAGATCTAAAGGACTGCCTCAAGAAACTCCAAGAGGAAGTGCCGAAAATCAAAAATCGCCGGAACCGAGAAAGTTGGCAAAGAGTCGCCAAAACCAGCGAGCTGCTGCTTCAAGACAAAGAGCCGAATAAAATCGCTGTTATTTTGGGCTTGGCGCCATCCACCATCAAGCGCTATCTGGACGACATCGATGGCGAAATCAAGAAAAATATGACCGGATGACCGGTCATATTTGATTTCTGAACAATTTAAGAATTATAAATTAATTTTTTGAATTTCCACCTCGCTAAAATGCTGGCGATGGCCTTTTTTCTTCCGGTAACGGGTTTTTGAATGATAACGAAAAACAATCACCTTTCGGGAGCGGCCGGTTTTTAAAATTCGGGCCTCAATATTAGCGCCTTTGAGATAAGGCCTGCCAACAAAAGTTTTTTCGCCGTCAAAAATCAAAAGCACCTGGTCGAATTTTATTTTTTTCTCTGAATCGCCAGTTAATTTTTCAATTTTTATTTTATCCCCTTCTTTTATTAAGTATTGTTTACCTCCGGTCTCAATAACTGCTAACATAGTGTTTATATTATCAAAAGCTTTTTTATTTGGCAAATTTAAGCGCTCGTTTTGTTGTCAGAGTTTTTATTAGCTGCCTCTTCGGCGGCCGTTGATTTATCCTCAACAACTGGCGTTGGCAACTGAGGAACGCTGTCGTTTTGTTTTCCCGCCTCAATTTTTTCAATTTTCTGGGTGATTTTTTCAAATTGAGTAATCAAATCAATAAGTTCGTCAGCCGCTTCGTTCAGTAAAATCTTTCCAATCTCCTTAGTGGCCCTGGACGGTTCCCCGTAAACGCCGGATTGCGATTCGTATTCCCAAGGCAAAAATAATTTCAGGGCCCCTTCATCAAAAGGTTTATAGTCGCGAGTTTTTAACGGCCCGACTTCATCAACAATTTTATCTTTTTTGACTGATTTCTCATCAATGGCCAACATCAAAGAAGTTTCAATCTCATCGGCATGGCGAATCCAATATTTAAATCCGACTTTTTTCAAGGCTTGGGTTCCTCTTTTGCCGGATAAATAAAGCGGAATGGTGGCGGCACAGGGGTAATCAACATTTAAAGTGCTGACGATTTCCTCAAAATAATTCTGATTGCCGCCATGGCCATTCAAAAAGAAAATCTTCTTGAAGCCCTGCTCCAGGGCAGATCTGGAAATACCCAAAATCGCCTGCTCAAAAAGCCGGTAATCAATATCCAAAGAGCCGGGCCGAGTTCCTACCACGCCAAAAGAAAAAGTCGGCAAAACAATAATTTTTTCGGGCAATTTTTCTTCAACTTTTTTGGCAATCGCCTCAACGATTCTCGCGTCCGTGTCGGTCGGCAAATGCGGGCCGTGCTGTTCGATGGCGCCGACCGGAAAAAGAATAACCAAATGCTCTTTGTTTAAATTTTTTATTTCTTCGGAAGTAAGATTGGCGTAAATCATAATAATTTCCTCTTTTAATATTTTGCCATAAAAATATTTTTAATACAAGAAGGGAGATTATTTCTGCCAGAATAATTTTTCTTTAGATTGAGAAGGGAAATCAAATGAGTAAATCGAGTTTATTTTATGAACAAAAAAGCGGCCTTCAAGCCGCACTTTTTGTTTGGAGCGGGTGAAGGGAATCGAACCCTCGTTTTCTGCTTGGAAGACAGATGCACTGCCACTGTGCTACACCCGCACATTTCCTAATTTTAATAATTTATTGGTTTTTGACAAGCTTTCTCAAAAAACTCCGGCGATGGAGATGAGAGATGCCATTTTTTTTGATATTCTGATAGTGTTTTTTCGTCCCATAACCTTTATGGTCTTTGAAGCCGTAAGGATATTTGCCGTCCAATTTCATCATCAGCTTATCCCGCTTGACCTTGGCATAAATAGAAGCGGCACTAATCAAAGGAATCTTGTCGTCGCCCTTGATAATGGTTTTTTGTTTGTATTTTAGTGGCGCCTTGAGGCCGCCATCAAGTAAAACCAAATCTGGTCTTCTTTTTAATTTTTTTAAAATTCTCGCCACCCCTGTTTTTAAAGTCCAACTAACGCCTTTTTTATCAATTAATCTGTTGGAGATAGAAACAGTATAAAATGCCAAACGGCTCTTTTTAAATTTCGAAAACCATTCTTCCTTCTGCTTGAATGTCAATTTTTTGGAATCGCGAATGCCTATTAATAATTTTTTGTTTTCTTTATTCCAAAAACCGCAAGCCGCGCCAATAACCAAAGGTCCGGCCAAAGCTCCTCTGCCGACTTCGTCTATACCGGCAATAAACTTGGACATATATAATATTTTTGCGTTTTGTTCGTTATTTTATAGAGAAAACGGTTCGCACTGTAATCATTACTTGTTTATCAATGCTGGAAGTATCATAAGCGCCGTAATCGGAAATTTCCACGGAATTAACCGGCAAAACTTGAACCACGCCCACGCTGGCTGATTTCAATAAGCCGATTTTCTGACCGCTGCTTTCGGCGATTTTCGTAGCCCGATTCTGGGCATCTTTGACGGCGTCGGCTAAAAGCTCGACTCTGGTCTCGGGCAATTTCGTATAATAATACTCTAAAGCTTGAGTGGAAAAAATTACTCCGGCCTCAACCAATTGCTGAGTATTTTTAGCCACATCCGTAATTTTTTGGACATCTGCTGATTGCACAATCACCACCTGCCGCAAATTATAATAAGTCGGTGTGGAGGCACCTTTATTATAATCGTATTGCTGGTCCATAAAAACCGGCGAAATAGTGATTTGGTCATCGCTAATTCCCGAATCCTTCAAAAAAACTTTCACCTTTTCTAAGTCCTGAGTCATAGCAGTAGAGCCGGATTTTAAATCGCTCAGCACGACGGTTCTGGTAAAAACGCTGGTCCATTTCACCACATCGGACTTTATTGTTTTGGCAGCCGAACCCGTCACCTGCAGAGTCTTGTCGCCCATTCTGGTTTGATACAAAACAAAACCAATAATAGCGGAGCTTAGAATTAAGCTGAAACCGAGAATAATCGGAAAAATGACGCTATTTTTATGATGACAATGACAAATATTTGTGTTTTGTTCGTCCATAATTAATTTTTTAATAATAAACGACCTTTAAAATAATTTGTTTTCTTCTTTAGTTAAACAAGCATTAACCAGCCGGTCGGCTTTTTGATTTTCTTCCCGCGGGACTTCCTTAAAAATGATTTTCGGAAAATCAAAGCGCAAATTCCAAATTTCCATAAAAAGCGGCTGCAGATTTTTTTCTTCCACTTTATAGTTGCCGCGCAATTGCCGAACCACCAATTCTGAGTCCATCCGAATTTCCACCTCCACTTTCTTTAAATTCCCTCGACCAATCAGCTGTCGGGCTTTTTTCAAGGCAAAAATTACGGCTTGATACTCAGCTTCATTGTTGGTGGTCTCGCCGATAAATTCCGAGTATTCTTTGGCGCCCTTAGCCGCGCCCTCAATTATTACTCCGATAGCTGCCGGACCTGGATTGCCTCGACTCCCGCCATCGGTATAAATGATTATTTTGTCAGCAAGTTTCTTAATCATAAAAATAACTGCAGCTTAATTTTAAAACTGGCTAGGCAGCCGGCCGAATATCCACCAATTCAAAATCAAGATAGGTGCGACCCTGCCATTCATTTTCTCGCAAAACAAAAACTAAATCAATTAGCATTCCTTCGTTGAAATCTTTCAGCTTTTCCACACTATTAAAACTGATGACATTAAAACTCCGGCTGTTTTTAACAATTGCTAACTTTAAATGATTGCCATTTTTCCCAACCGAGCGCATTTGGTCCAAAGAGACGCCCCTCATCAAAAAAATCGGCTTGGGATTGGCATTGCCAAACGGTTCAAATTGTCGAATTAAATCCCAGAAATTTGTAGTAATATCCTCTGGTTCTAAGGGCGCCTCAATCTCCAGAGTCGGAATCAAATCCTCATCTTTTAAGAGAAGCTGGGCTTGGTCCTCTAAAAATTGATGGCATCTTTCCAAATCTTCATTTTTTATTACAAAACCAGCTGCTTCGCTGTGGCCGCCGCACTCAACAAAACAATCTCGAGCTTTGTCCATCACCTCTACCAGATTAAAACCAGGGATTGAACGTGCCGAACCCACGCTTGTACCCTCTTCGGTCTGCGAATAAATGAATGCTGGCCGGTGCCACCTGTCTTTGAGCTTTCCGGCCACCACCCCAATCACGCCCTTGGACCATTTGGGATTACCAAAAAATATCACTTTTTCCGGACCTCCTTGTTTTTGAATAATTTCAGCCACTTCGTTGTTAATCTCCTCCACCTGTCGCTGGCGCTCAACATTAAAATTGTCTATTTTTTCCGCCCAGACCCTGGCTTCATTATCGTTTTCGGTCATCAACAATTCAAAACTATAATCGGTGTCTTCGATGCGGCCGGCTGGCGTCGCATGCTCCACCCGACCGACAGCATTGAGTCGCGGCGCAATCACAAAACCGATATGATAAGAGTTGTAGGTCTTGTATTTATCAAGACTGGAAATGGTCAGCAATGATTTTAACCCCAAATTTTGAGTATTTTTCAATTGCTCGAGGCCGAATTTAACAAAAATCCGATTTTCACCAAAAATCGGCGCCACATCAGCCACGGTGGCAATGGCAATTAAGTCCAAGAATTCTTTTTCCAAACTTTGTTTAAAGGGAAACTTGAGCTGCTCTGCCAAAACCTGAATCAATTTGTAAGCAATGGCAGTGGCAGTTAAATATTTAAATGGGTAATTATCTCCCGCTTGATGAGGATCAACAATTAAGGTTTGGGGTAAATCCAAATGGGGCAAATGGTGGTCAAAGATTAAAATCTCCATACCCAAGCTTTTGGCCAATTCCACTTCTTCTATGTCAGTGATGCCGCAGTCAACAGTAATAATAATTTTCACGCCATCTTTGGCAATTTGTTTAACTTTATCCGTAATCAGTCCGTAGCCGCCCTTAAAACGATTGGGAATAAAAACATCAAAATTCTCAAAATCAATTCTTTTAAAAAATTTCGTTAAAAGCACCGAGGAACAAATGCCGTCAGTGTCATAATCGCCAAATATCGCCATTCGCTCATTGTTTTTAATTGCCGATGCAATCCGTTCGGCGCCTTTAGCCATATTCAACATTAAATTCGGCATTAACAAATCAGCCAAGGAAGGATTTAAAAATTTATCGATGGCCTCCGGGTCTTTTAATCCCCTGTTCCATAATAATTGCGAGATTGGACGGGGATATTTTTTATTTTGGATAACAAATTCTTCCGGTGCCGATGGCTTAATTTTCCAGATATTGTTCATAATTTTTTAACTTAACGCTTCAAGGCCGGGCATTTTCTCTTTGGCCAGATAAGACAGCATTGCCCCGCCGCCGGTAGAAACGAAGCTTATTTTATCAAAAAAGCTCCATTCCTCCAGGGCAGTTAAAGTTTCGCCACCGCCCACAACGCTAAAAGCCGAGGAAGCGACAATGGCTTCAATTATTTTTTTCGTGCCTTCGCTAAAAACCGGATTTTCAAAATAACCCATCGGCCCATTCCAAACAATTGTTTTGGCTTTTTTAATAATATCGGAGAACATCGCTTGGGAAGCTGGACCAATATCCAAAATCTTATCCTGGGGCCGCACTTCACCTAAGCGCCTAATTTCAGCAACTTTAACGTCTGTTGATGGCCCAACCAAAAAATCTCCGGCCAATATTAGCTCGGCTTTGGCTGAACCAATTTTAGAGGCCTCAGAAATCATTTCATCCTCAACCAAGGACTGGCCAACAAAAAAACTCCAAGCCTTCAAAATAGTGTTGACTAAGGCGCCGCCTAATAAAATGGAATCAGCCATCGCGGAAAAACTTTTAATTAAAGGCAATTTAGTGGAGATCTTTGCCCCACCCAAAATCAAAACCAGCGGCCTCTCAAATCCAGCCATCACTTTATTCAGATTTTCAATTTCCTTCTTAAGTAATAGCCCGCCAAAGCTTGGCAAAAACTTGGTGATTGCCACAACCGACGCAGCATTCCTGTGACACACCCCAAAGGCGTCATTAACATAAACATCGGCTAAAGTTGCCAATTCTTTGGCAAAATTTTCGTCATTCTTTTCTTCTTCCTCGTAAAAACGAAGATTTTCTAAAAATAAAATGCTGCTGTTGGGGCTGCTATTAATTGCTATTTTTACCTTTTCTCCCTTGCAATCATCAACAAAAATAACAGGCCTATTTAATAATTGAATCAGATGGTCGGCCACAACTTTAAAACTAAATTCCGGATCTCTTCCCTTGGGCTTGCCTAAATGAGCGATAATTATAATTTTTGAAACGCCATTTTTTAATAAATAATGAATGGTCGGCAAAGCTGCGCGAATCCGAAAATCGCTTAAAATTTTCCCGTTTTCGCTCAAATCAACATTAAAATCCGTCCGCAATAAAACCTTCTTATCTTTGATTGGCGTCTCATCAACAAATTTCATATTAGACGGACAAGTTATTTAATTTCGTAAGTAATGCTTATATCCACTGTTATCTCTTGAGAGCCGCTTTGAATTGGCGATGGCGCTGAAACTGCAACGCCGCCCAAACCCATTGCCTTTTCAGCATAGGGATAATAAGGCGAATATCCGCTTTCGGCAATATTAATAATGCGGCCGAGTTTGATGTCCGCGGCCTTAGCCACTGAAGTGGCTTGAGTCATTGCTTTGGTAATCGCTTGCTGCCTCGCCTCTGTCTTAAATGCCTCATCGTTATCAACCGTAAAATTAATTGAGGAAATTTCATTCACGCCTTGCTCTGGCAAATTGCCAATCACTTCTCCGACTTTTTCCAAATTCCGCAATTTAACTTGCACTTCTTGCGTTAAAGTGTAGCTGACGAGTTTGGGCGGGCAATAAATATGAGAGTCGCCGGTATTGCACCAGTTATAATTATACTGAGGAGCTAAATTATAAGAGGTGGTTTTGATGTCCTTTTCGTCAATGCCCGCGGTTTTCAAATAGTTAATGGCTTTGGCCATTTTTTCATCATTGGTCTTCTGGACATTTTTTGGGTCAACTCCTTGGGTAACGACCGAAAAATTAATAACAGCCAAATCGGGCTTCACTGTTATTTTGCCTTCGGCTGATACAGCAATTGTGGAGGCGCCGGTCGGATAATTAGCTTTTTTATAAATTGACCAAGCCCAAACCAGGCCGGCAATCGCCGCCACTATTAAAAAAATCGACAAAGTAATATGAATGAGATTTTTGGAACAACAATGGTTACCATTATTTTGATCCATATTTTTAATTAATTAAATCCGCGATTTCCATAATTTTCGCGAACTCTTCTTTTTTTAAGCTGGCGCCGCCGACTAAGGCGCCGAAAATATTGGTTTTTTCGAGAAAACTTTTGATGTTATTGGCGTCGACCGATCCGCCATAAATCATTATAATTTCCCCATTTTTAATTATTTTTTTGGCTTCGTTTAAAATAAACTCCATCATTGAGGCCGCGCTATCAGGATTTTCCGCCAAGCCAGTGCCAATCGCCCAAACCGGCTCATAGGCAATAATCAAGCGGAAATTTTCAATTTTCAATTTCCAATTTTCAAAAGATTTGGAAATTTGTCGCCTTAATACTTCATCTTTTCTACCGGCTTCTCTTTCTTCTTTTGTTTCGCCTACGCACAAAATCGGAACCAGACCATTATGCACAGCTGCTTGAAGTTTTTTATTAATCATTTCATCGGTCTCACCCATCTGCCTCCTTTCTGAATGCCCCAAAATCACGTATTTCACTCCCAAATTTTTCAACATTAAAGGAGAAATTTCGCCTGTATAGGCGCCGCTGTCTTCATAAAAACAATCTTGGGCTGCCAATAGTCCCCCTTTTTTAATTAAATCTTTCAGATAAACAAATGGCGGCGCCACAACAAAATCAATATTTTTCAATGGCTCTGCTGTTTTTTGATAATAGTTAAACAAATCCAGACACCCTTCTTGGGTGGCTGGGTTCATCTTAAAATTAGCAATTAATAGTTTTTTGGGCATAGAATTCATTATATCCGCTTCGCGGATGAAATCTCGCTCAGTCGTCCGCCTAAGGCGGACTCCTTCGCTTCAATTATATCACAATAATGGAAAATTTTTTAAATAAATTCCTGGAGTTTTACATCTTTTAATTCCCCGTAGATATCAAGCAGGGCCCGGATGCCGTCGCCGATGGCCACGCTTATTTGTTTATAGGGCAAATTGGTGATGTCACCGGCTGCCCAAATTCCTGGAGCAGAAGTCCGGCCAGTCAATGGTTCAACAATAATTTCATCCAACTCATTTAATTTTACCAGATTCTTGAATAAATCAGAATTGGGAGTCATCCCGACTTGAACAAAAACGCCGTTAACCGCCAATTCCCTTAGTTCGCCGGTTTTTAAATTCTGATATTTCATGCCTTTAACCATTAAATCCCCGAAAATTTCGGTTATTTGGGCATTAAAAATTAGCTCCACCCTCAAATCTTTTTTAATCTCGTCAATCAAAACCGGGTCAGCGCGCAATTCCTCGCTGCGATTCAATAAAAAAATTTTTGAGGCGTAAGCCAAAAGGTCAATCACGCTCAATAAAGCCGAGTTGCCGCCACCAACCACGGCCACGGCTTTATTTTTGAAAAGCGGGGCATCGCAAGTAGAGCAATAAACCACTCCCCGACCCTTAAACCTTTCTTCACCCGGCACTTCCAAATTCTTATATTGCCGGCCAAGCGCCACTAAAATGTTTTTGGCCTGAAAAAATCCGTTATTAGCAGTTTCGATTTGAAAAAATTCCTTTTCTTTTTTGACGGACAAAATTTTATCAAAAACGGTTCTCAGGCCGACCGAACGCGCCTGCTCTTCAAAAATTTTGGCCATTTGAACGCCACTAAGTTCTGGCTGACCAATGATATTTTCGATTTTGGCGGCAACCACGGCCTGGCCGCCAAAACCCTCGGTAATCAACAAGGCCTTGATTTGCTTCCGGCTGGCATAAACTCCGGCAGCTGTGCCAGCTGGTCCAGCACCTAAAATAATCAGTTCGTAAATTTCGTCATTCGTCATAAAATTTTGGATTTTAAGTTTTAATTTTTGAACTATTATTAATATTTTATCATTTTCCCCTCAAAATAAAAAGTCCCGCTCTTTTTCCTCCAAAAAGGACGGGGCCAACTTTTCCAAGTGTCATAGTTCCAGGACGAAAAACCCAAGAACCAAAAACTCAAGAAAAGCTACTTGCGAGGGAGAACAAAGACCCAGACATCACCGGGACCCCAGAGACCGTCGGGACCGCCATAGCCGGCGCCCAGCCACCGGTCAACGTCGCCGCGGAACACCCCGAAAATCCAGAGGTAGCCGCCCGAGTCAGAAATGGATTCCATGGCGATACGAAGCCAGTCACCGTAGGGCTGATCTGGATAGGCCAGACGAAGAGCCGGCCCGACTTCTGCGGGGCAGAGTTCTAGGCCGAGTTCTTTGGCCTTGGCACAGATTTGGTCGTACCGGACAGCTTCCTTGAAACCAAGATCAGCACCGGAGATCCTAATCAAGTCCAACTGGACTTGGTTTTGCGACAACTTGATTTTATTCAAGATATCGCTGGCCCAGTCACTGATACGGAAACCAGCTTCATTCAAGGCCTTGCGATAGGCCTTGACCGAATCGTGGACGCCAAGGGTGACGGTCTTAAAAACCGGAAACGGCGCGGTGGCCCTGCCCACCATCTTCATCGCCAAATCAGCAATTTGGCTAATGAAGTCATCGGACTTGTTCCCCACCAAAAACTGGTGAAGTTCTTCGTCCGTGCCTCCGCGCTTTTTGAAAGCAGCGGCAAAGGCAGTTCCAAACCCTGTAAGCACGCCCATCGCGCTCACCAACAAAGATTTCTTGGACATTCATTGTCCAACTCCTTTCCGAGCCCCTCACTCCGACTATGGTCGGAGCCCCAGACTCGATCTTGGGACTCTTATTGACGTGGTCACGCCCAAGGCGGATTCGCCAATAGAGCTATATCAATCAAAAAGTCATTTTCGGCTTTAATCGCAAGTTATATTGTTGTTTTTATAATAGTTATTCAATTCTCAAAGAACGTCTTCATTATAGCATACCAGTAGGAAATGTCAATATCTTGCAATGGGATGATTTTAATGAGTTGCGTTCTGATTATTATTTATATATATTAGAATCAGCAATATGTGCTTCGCGACGCCTGGAAAAGTCATAAAACTCAAAGGCAAAATCGCCACCATTGAGATGCCTCAACACAGACATCAAGTTGATACGAGTTTGTTGAAAAATGTCAAAATCGGCGATTATCTT
>Ga0172363_10001507_pt1 | contig 18821 bp, 19 predicted proteins | sample LakKivs2_kivu2a2_FD_114541 | JGI IMG/M metagenome (GOLD analysis project Ga0172363, IMG submission 114541) | Sediment microbial communities from Lake Kivu, Rwanda - Sediment s2_kivu2a2 | ecosystem: Environmental > Aquatic > Freshwater > Lake > Sediment | place: Rwanda: Western Province, Lake... | reverse complement strand
TAGAAGTGGAATGGGGATTGCTCAGTATTGCCCATAACTTAGCAAAAGTAGCGGCCTTCTGACCGCTACTTTTTTTGTTTTTATCTTTTCCAGACTGACTCTATTGCTTTTGAGTCAGCCGCTGCCCATGATTCAGCGCATGTCAAAAACCATTATTAAGCATCATGGGGAACAGGAAGATGCTGCCCGTGATATTGAAATCCGCCCCCTGGAACCCCAGCTGGTAATAATCGGGCAGGGATAGCGTCCCAAGCAGGATGGCGTAGCTGCCCACCCTCTCGCCGGGCTGGCGTGAAAGCTCACCGCTGAATGCATCACCCTCCAGCAGCGAGCCTGAAGTCACCTGGTAGGTGAGCTCGGGGTCCGGCTGGCCGTAGGGTTTGCTCAGCATATCGGCAGTAACAGTGATGAAGCGCAGCGTGATCTCGTCGTCCACCGTGCCGGCCTGCTCGTTATAGTTACCATTGCTGTCGGTGAATGTCCAGGGGTCATCGGCGTAGCTGCCGATTTCGGTGTGGGTGGTGCCGCTCAGCTCCAGGCCTTCCAGCTCTTCACCCGCAACGCCCGTGCAGCTCCCGCTGGCAGTGTGCGCCTGGCGGTCATATTCCAGGGTGTAGCCGGTCACCATGCAGGTGGCCTCTGCCCTGGCGATGTGATCCGTCACGCTGCCGTTCATATCGCTGTAATTGCCAGTCGGGTCGCTGAACACCCACTCGTCAACGTAGCTGCCGGCGTCCGTGTGCGTGGTGCCCGATAGATCGAGCCCCTCCAGCGGCTGGCCATCCAACCCCAGGCAGGCGCCTTCGGCGGTGTGGGGCTGGGTGTCGTAGGTCAGGTCATAGGGTGTCACGCTGCATAGCGGCTCGGCCGGGCTGATGATGTCCACCACCGTGCCTTCGGTGTCAACGTAGTTGCCCGTCTGGTCGGTGAACGTCCATGTGTCGGTGTATGTGCCGGCGTCCACGTGGCTGGTGCCGCTCAGGTCCAGGCCGGCCAGTTCCTCGCCGTAAATCCCCGTGCAGCTGCCGGTGGCAGTGTGGACGTTGCCGTCGTACTCCACGTCGTAAGGCGTCACCTCGCACGTGGGCTGGGCCTTTTCGATGGTCAGCAAGGCGCTCACATAGCTCAGCTCGTAATCAGCCGGCAGCGCCAGGCTGCCCTGCAAGATCTCATACTCGCCGGCATCTTCCCCATCGACTCGGCTCAGCGTTCCGGTGAACGTGTCGCTGAACACCAGGCTGCCCTGGGTGATTTGGTAGGTGAGCAATGGGTCGGGGTCGCCGTAGGTCTTGGTTTGTGCATCGGCGCTTACCGTTATTGGTCGCAGGGTCACGGTCAGCGGCTCAGATGCGCTTACGGGTGCGAAGTTCTCATCCCCGCTGTAGGCTGCACCGATCAGGTGCTCCCCGCTGCCCACCGCGTGTGGAGTATAGCTCACCTGGCAGGTAGCAGTGCCATCCTCACCCTCCAGCGTGCAGCTGCCGGGGTCGAAGATGCCGTTGACGTCCGTGCTCCAATCCACGCTGCCGGTGGGGGTCAGCTCGCCCGCCTGGCTGGTGACGCTGACCATGCAGGTTGTGGTATCACCGTAAGCCACTGGCATGCCATCTCCGCAAACCACCTCGCTGCTGGCGGATATTTTATAGTACACGGTAACCTGCATGGAATCCACCCCTGCCTTGCGGTCGTTGCTGCCGTTGTTATCTCGGTAGGCTGCCAGCGACGCGCCGAAATAGGGCGAATTGATATCCGCCGGCGTCCAGTCGGCGCCCCACAGGTCGGTTGGACCACCGTAGGTCTCCACGGTGAAGCTGGTGGGCCAGGTGACATCGCTGGCTTTATTTTCACCGGTCACTGTGCCGTCTTTCAGCAGCCGCAACTCATAATCCATGATATTCGCATTGTGAGTTATCACCCGGCGGTTCACTGCCACCTCGATGCCCGTGATGGTAACGTCATCCGGGATCACGAAGCCGTAGTCTGTTCCTTGCAGGTAATCGGAGTACAGGCTCCCCTGGGTGAGCGTGGCGGTGGCATAAGGCTCCCCGGGAGACACGATTTCACCCGGGTCCTGCCAGTCCATGCCTTCGTTCAGGTCTACATTGGCGCCCTGGCTTGGGTTGCTTGGTCCGTCGCTGAATGCCATGGCTGCCGGTGTTGGCAACACCATCACCATCAGCACCATCGTGACCACTAGGACCACGTGATAAATAGATTTATTGTGTTTCATGCAATCAACTTCTCATATCATTTATCCTGAAATGGTGGCGTAGAACCACCGGTCTCAGTATTTTAACAACTTACAAGAATGCAAGGTGCACTTATGGGTATTTCATTTTATAATTTTTATCAATCGATAAGCCATCGCCCGGCTAGGTTTGGGTTGCGATTGCGCGGTAGGTTTGCCGGAGAGGGCATTTTCCCTCCTTTCTGGTCTTTACGAGAACGGATAAACGCATAAATAATAGCATAATTCATGTAATAGTCAATATACATTGCTTTCTTTTTTGCAAAGGTTTATTAATCTGACAGTTTTATCAGTCTGGACCCATGTCTCCCAGTTATTACCACTGCCAACCATCGAACACCTGTTGTGCCTCATCGATAGGTGCCGCACATAATTTTGTGAAGATATGTACAATATTCATGCCAATTTAGCGGTTGAAAAATTGGATTCTGGCACTCTTCATGCAAGGATAGAGTTGTCAGCAGCGCATGATCGTGAGCGCTGCAGCGTATGGGATTCTTCTTCGATGGGTGTAGCACCTGAAGCTGGTCGCCCGTCAAGCAGCAAGCCATACCAGCCGGTGGCGTTGAGCCGGGTGGAAGGTTCGAGGCAATCCAGGAAAAAGGAGGGTAGCCATCATGCTCGAATATGATGAAAAGGGCAAGTACTTCACCGAGGTCGTCACCAAAGACAAGGTCATTGCCCATATCCAGACGGAGGACTATCGCGTGCGCGGTTACGTGCACGTCCGGCGGGGCGAGCGGCTGAGCGATGAGCTCAACAATGAGACCATGTTCCTGGCTGTCACGAATGCCGAAATTTTCAGTCCGGCTGGCGAGCTCTTATTCATCAGCGATTTCCTGGCCATCAACCGCCAGCACATCGTCTGGCTGATGCCGATCGAGGATGGCAAGCCGAAACCCCCCGGGCAGGAGCCTGAGCATGGATAAATCACCGTTGTTCCCCGACCGCCGCTTGCACGACCCGAACATGGTGAAATTAAAAACCTATATGGTCACTACCATCTCGCGCGAGTTCAACCTGGTGGCAGCGGACATGAATGAAAGAAATGCTGCCTTGCAAGAAGAGATCACCAAGGTCTACGAGCAAACGGGGGTCAGGCTGCCCGAAGACCTGCGCAAGCAGCTATTCCAGGAAATCCTGGACGACATGGTGGGCTATGGCCCCATCCAGACACTGCTGGAAGAGTCCGAGATCAGCGAGGTGATGGTCAATCGCCCCAAGCAGGTGTACATCGAGCGCCAAGGCAAGCTGATGGAGACCAATGTCACCTTCGAGGACGACGATCACGTGATGCGCATCATCGACCGCATCATCTCACCTCTCGGCCGTCGCGTGGATGCCGACTCGCCTATGGTGGACGCTCGCCTGCCCGATGGCTCGCGGGTCAACGCGGTGATTCCGCCAGTGGCCATCGATGGGCCCAACCTCACCATCCGCAAGTTCACCAAAGATAAGCTCACCGACGACCAGCTGCTGGAATTTGGCACCCTCACCCGCACGATGGCCGATTTCCTGTGCGCCTGCGTGCAGGGCAGGCTGAATATCGTCGTTTCGGGCGGCACTGGCTCGGGCAAGACCACGCTGCTGAATGTGCTCTCCGGCTTCATCCCCGAAAACGAGCGCGTGGTCACCATCGAGGATTCGGCCGAGCTGCGCCTGGCCCAGAAACACGTGGTGCGCATGGAAGCCCGTCCGCCTAACATCGACGGGCGTGGCGAGGTGACCATCCGCGACATGGTGCGCAATGCCCTGCGCATGCGCCCCGACCGCATCATCGTGGGTGAGTGCCGCGGCGGCGAGGCGCTGGATATGCTGCAGGCCATGAACACCGGTCACGACGGCTCGCTCACCACCCTGCACGCCAACTCGCCGCGCGATGCCCTTTCGCGCCTGGAAACCATGGTGCTGATGGCCGGCATGGAGCTGCCGCTCAAGGTGATCCGCCAGCAAATCGCCTCGGCCGTTGACCTCATTGTGCACCAGTCGCGCCTGAAAAACGGCCCACGCAAGATCACCGCCATCTCGGAGGTGTGCGGCATGGAAGGCGACACGATCGTGATGACCGATATCTTCAAGTTCGAGCAGACCGGTGTATCACCGGAAGGGGATGTGGTGGGCAATTTCCATCCCACGGGCATCCGCCCGATGTTCTCACCGCGCCTTGAAGCCGTGGGCTATAAGCTGGGTGCCGAGTTATTCAGCACCCGCATAGCCACCCCATCACCGTCGGGTCACCACCGCTAGAGGGACTGCCTGGTCTGGAAGCCCTCCTTATGTGGTTTACTCGTTCATACCAGTCCGTCAGTCTTATTTTCCTAGCTCAAGGATATTCCCCGAGTGGGTGAGCGCCCACACCTGGCCCTGCGCGTCCTGCTCGATGTCCATGATCCAGCCGTAGCCAGCGATATCAGCGCGGATGGGCTGCCACTCCAGGCCCCTGCGCAGGGCTGTGAAATCTCCGCCCAGCACCACTCGCCCGTCGGTCAATGAAGCCAGGGCGTAGATGCCGCCGGTGAGGGGTGGGGTAGCCAGGCGCTGCCACTGCGTACCATCCCAATGGAAAAGCGCCCCGCGGGTATCCGTCTGGTCGCGCGCCACTTCGATACCCCCCGCCCATAACGTGCCGTCCGGCGCCCGGCTAAGGCTGTACACCACGTCTGCGCCGGGTAGCAGCGTGTCAGACCATTCTGCTCCGTCCCAGTGCATGATAATGGCTCCCAGGTCTGAGCCGCCGGCAGCGTACACGTCATCTTTGCCCACCGCCAGCACGTCCTTCAGGCCGCCGTTCACTTCGGGGAGCTTCGTTTGCTCCACGAGCTGCTTTCCATCCCAGTGCAGCACCAACGGGCTGCTCTTGCCATCGATGCCTTTCTGCACCCCCACCATCCAGGTATCGTCGCGGGCGCGGCTGTCTACCGCGTACAGCACCTGCGTCCCACCGCCCGGCGCTTCACCTGGAGCGTAGTATGGCAGAGTCTCCGTCCAGTTGCTGCCATCCCATTGCAGCACCTCACCCCCATCACCAACTGCCCAGCCGTCCGAGGCGCCTGAGAAGCTGAGACCGTAGAGAGGGTGCGTGGCAGGTGAGCTCTCCTGCTGCCAGCTCTGGCCAAGGCGCTCGAAGATGATACCGTCATCACCCACCGCCCAGGCCTGCCCGGTGGAGGTGAATGCCAGCGCGTTCAGCGGCACCGAATACGAGATGAGGCACAGCCCCACTCTGCCGGCTGCATCCTGGCACACCCAGCGGTTGGGTGCGTCCTCCAGGCTGGTGAAGAACGGGTTGGGCAGCAGCGTGTAGCTCGCCAGCACTTCTTCTGCAGCGGCGATACAGGCTTCGTGGTCATCACCGGGGGTCACCTGGTAGCAGGTCTCATTCTGCCCATCGCCAGTGCAGTAATTGGCAAACAGCAGCTCTCCTGCCTGGCTGATGCGCGCCACCTGGTAGCTGGTGGAGCCAAAGGTGCGTCTGTACTGCTCCACCAGGTAGCCTTCCGCCTCCTTGCTCACCGAGGGTTCCAGCTTGCAGCCATAAATGGCCCGGCTGGTCAGCGCGTAGCCCATGTAGGAGCTGGGGTAGTACGAGCCCAGCTGCCACACTGCCGGGTCGTATTGCAGCGAGATGAGCTTCTCGGGCCTGGCTAGCTGGGCGTAGGTCGGGCGGTCGAGCAGCAGCTCGGTGGATGGGCCGCTGGGTGCGAAAGTGGCTGTTGCCCCGGCAGGTCCGCCTGGGGTGAGCAGGGGCGCCAGGGTTGGGTTAGGGGTTGGTGAGGATTTCAGCGGCGGGGTGGGGGAGGGCGTCCAGGTGGGCAGCATCACGATGCGCGGCGTGGGGCTGGGCTGCGTGGCGGTGAGTGGGGCGAGCGTGGGTGTGGGTGAAGGAGTGGGCGTTGCGCAGCCTGCCAGCAGCAGCGAGACGATGAGCAGGCTTACCAGGCTGGCTTTCATGGCTGCTCTCCCATCCTGCTGCGGATGCGCTGCGCATTGGCTTCCAGCTCTGAGGAGGATGGCAGCGTGAAATAGGCCGGGCTGAAGCGCAGGTGGTGTCCGTCTCCGTGGTAGCGCGGGAACACGTGCAGGTGGACATGCATCACCTCCTGCCCGGCAGCCCGCCCGTCGGCCAGGAACAGGTTCACGCCTTCGCAGCGCAGGCCGCTCGAGCGCAAGGCCTCATCCACCTGCTGGGCTACCCACAACATGCGCCCCAGCGTCTCCCGCTCCACCCCTGAAAGCAGCTCGCTGTGCTGGATGGGCACCACCAGTACGTGCCCGGGGTTAACCGGGCGGATGTCCATGAATGCCACGCACAGCTCGTCGCGGTACACGAAATTGGCGGGTGCGTAGCCTGAAATGATATTGCAAAAGATGCACGAACGCATATAGGGCTCCGTTGCTTGCTGTGAGCAATTAGCTCTTAGCAGTACAGGTTATATTCGCAATCTCCAGGGCTTTGGCGATGTCCTCCGCGATCATGCGCTGCTTGCTCTTTTCGATGCCGTAGCTCGGTCCTACCTGCAAGTATGATGGGAACACCCTCCTGCCGCCGAAGCTGAACTCGCCCCCGCGTATCTTGTAGGTGGAGCCGGCCGGGATGACCCTTGGCTGGCCATTGCGCCTGGCTACCGCATTGAAACCCTTGATAGCCACGTCACCCATCAGCAGGTAAGCGCGCGCATTGGGAAACAGTGCAATCTCACGATCCAGCAGCGCTGAGCAGTGGCTGATGGTGCTGCCTGCCACTGCGTAGGCATACTTGCCGCATTTCACTGCCGTGGTGAAGTAAACACCCATCTCCAGCAGCTCTTTGATGGTTCCCGCCCTGGCACCTGCCTCCTGGAAGGCCTGCACCGTGCTTCGGGCGAACGAAGCCTCGCATGGGCCGTAGTAATACTCGCTCGCTACAGCCGGAGCGGTCTCGGAGATGAGCACCAGCTTGATGCTGGCGGGGTCGATGTCAATCGGCGGCACCAGGTAGCTTTCCTGGCGCGCCTCTACGCATGGAAAATCGATGCACTGGATAAACTCGGGGATGTGCATGTCTGCCTCCTTCAGCAGGCTGGCGCTGCCTGCCAATATGATATCTTATTTTATCCTGGATGGTTCCCTTTGCAATACGGGCAGGTACATTTTATGATACACAAACTCGTAAGCGCCCATATCTGCCGTGTAATTTTGCCCGCGCAGTGTGCCGTGGTAATCGGTGAGGCTGGCGAGGCTGGGATTCGCCTGGTCGATCACCGGCGAGGTGGGTCGCAGGTGATAATCAGATCGGGCGGGGTCCACGAAAGCTGGGTCGAGGCTCATGTTGTGCTCGAGGATAACCGGGAATCCGCAATATTGGTAGATATGCCCGGCAACGTCATTGTAATCCATCACCTGCAGTCCCTGGTTCTCCACGAACACCCCACACTCGCCGTTATTCACGATGAGGTTATTCACCAGGCTGAATGATGACGCGTCTAGGATCCCGGGCGCGGCAAACCTCACCTGCACACCGCGCAGGTGGTTCCCGGCGATGGTGTTGTTGGTCAGGCGAACGTCGGCATTATCCACCAGGTGCACGCCGCTGCTGGAGTTATCGACCACCAGGTTGTTGGTCAGCGTCAGCGGAGAGGATACGTTTGCCACGCACACTGCAGAGCGAATAGAGGGAGCGTAGTTGGCTTCGATGCGGTTGCCCTCGATGAGCGCCGGGGATGAGGTATAAATGGCGCTCCCCTCCAGGCCCAGGTTGAGCGAGTTATTGTGAATGTAGTTTCCCTGGATGCTCACCACCACACTTTCGCCAATCACGCGGATACCCGCCCCCAGGCCTTCCCACGGTGAGAGCAGGCGGTTGAAGGCGATGGTATTATTGCTGATGGTCACCGGCACGTTCCAACCGACGTAGATGCCACCACCTTCAAGCTGGGCTGTGTTGGAAAGGATTTGGTTGCCCTTGATCAGCGTTGGCCCGCAGGCTACAAATATTCCACCCCCGGCGCTGGTCTCATCCCCTGGAACAGCGCTGACCGTGTTGGAGACGACCTGGTTATTGAGGATGCTGGCAGTGGCTCCCCGCCCCAGGTATATGGCACCCCCGCGCCGGTAGCCGCGGTTGCCGGTGATCTTGTTATCCTGGATGGTGGGAGCGCCGCCAAAAATGCGCATCGCGCCTCCAGGGTAATAATAACCGCCTGGGGAATAAGCCCCGCTGCCACCGGTGAGGGTGAAGCCCCCGAAGCGCACATCCGTGTCTACCAGCACCGCCACATATGCCCCGGGAATGCCCGCTGCGCTCAGCATGGTCTCGTTAGCTTCAATGTCCCGGGTGGAGAAATCGGTGGCGTAGCCCCCCAGCAGGCTGCTGATATTTTTGGTGATGATCACTGTGGCAGTAATGCCCATGGCGAGTTTGGGGTCGTACATCGTGTCGCCATAGGTGCCCTCCGCTACGTGGATGTAATCACCATCCTGAGCCATCAGCAGGGCACGTGGGATCGAGCTGCAGGGTGAGAGCCGCTCCCGGCAGTCGTTCCCCGCATCGTGCCCCTGTCTCGAGACGTACAGCACCAGCGGGCTGTGCGGCGTAGCGGCGCCGGCGCTCACCCGCCCTGCCTGCCACACTGCCAGCCAGGTGACTATGAGGAGGATCACCGTTCCTGTTATGATGGGAAAAGCAAGCCGCCCTGGATGTTTCACCCGCATTTTCTCCCAATAAATTTTACCCGTAAAATGAAACCGGCGCTCGATTATTCGGGTTAATTTAAATTTTGCGGGGTTGTGCTCCCAAATCCTCCCTATCCGCTGTGTTGATTACCATTTATCAGTGCAAGGATGTATTCAGCTATAGCCTGTTTTCCCACCAAGTTCTCCACCACTTTCCCAACAGCCACAGCCGCAAAATTCGAGCATTGCATGCTCAGGTCTTTCTGCTGGTATATTTAATGCGCTCCTGGCTGGCTCAAGTCAATGCTTTTCAGCCTGGAGCAATCCACAGGCGTTCGCTTGTAGATATTTTCTCAAACAAATCCTCCCAGTCCGGGTTCATTGCTTCGATCAGCTTCACCCGCTGCTTTTTCGAGAAGCGTTTGAGCTGTTTCTCGCGCTGCCTGGCGGCAGTATTGTTTTCCACTGATTCGTAATACACCAGCCTCACCAGGTTGTATCGACGGGTGTATACTCCGCCGTTCCCCGAGCGGTGCTGGCTCACCCGGCGCTTGAGGTTGGCGGTCCTACCGGTATACAGGCGGGTATGCTGCTCGTCGGTCATGATGTAAACGCAGAAATTTGGGTCATCCATGCTGATCTATGATTACAGGTTACCCGGATATTATACTTTTGATCCCCCAATAACAGGCTTCAGACGATCCAGTTTGTATATTTGCTTGACAGCTTATTATTTCTGGACTAAAATAACACCAATTTGGTCAAATATGACCATTTTAGGTAAAGGGTGGGAATTATCGGGCGTAGCACTCCTCCAAAAGCACATCCTGGAACCAGGGGTAGCGTAAGAATCAAAAAAATGCCGTAAACTGCCTGAACCGAATATTTGAGCGGTAATATAAAAACTGAAAAAAGGAGATTTTATAATGATCTATGTTAATGTTCGTCATACTGTCATGGATTATGCCAAATGGCGCCCGTTCTTCGATGGCGATGCAAGCAGGCGTAAAGCAGCGGGTGCAACCGGTGAAGAGCAGGTGTACCGCGATGCCAATGATCCGAATGTCATTACCGTAATTATGGGTTGGGACAACATCGAAAATGCCCAAAAATTCGTCATGGATCCAAAGCTGGCCGAAGTGATGAAGCAGGCAGGAGTTATCGGCCTGCCGCAGATGGTAGCTATCCTGAAACCTGCGTAATATCAACCAGGACGTTTATTAATTAACCACCGCCCACGTAAATCATCCGTGGGCGATATTTTATATCTGTCGCCTTCGTCGTCACCCGCCATTTCGCTCACCTGTGCTATACTCAGCCTGGTCAGCTTGATAAGCCACTTCCCTGCGATCGATTCGATGGATATCATTTTTCCCCGAGGTTACTATGGCAACTCCCTTTGCTAAAATCTTGATGCATCTGTTGGAGCTGGATCAAGATATCATTCACGCGCAGCTTAAAGATATTACCCCGGCTGAAAGCCTGTTGCAGCTGCCTTTCAGGGGGAATTGTATGAATTGGGTGGTGGGTCACATTTTGGATATTCGCCAGGAATGGTTGGAGTTGCTGGGACTACCGGGCATCATGACAAAAGCTGAGCAGAAAGCTTACGGGTACGGCTCTGAACCCATCACCTGTGCTGATCAGTCCGTGCCGCTAGAATCGCTGTTGAAAAGGTTGGATGCCACGCTGCCCACCCTGCTTCACCAGCTGGAGGGTATGACCCAGGCGGACCTCGAGCTGGAGGTCGAAATCTGGCGTGGAAAAATGCCCCTGGTTGAAGCGCTAGCTCACTTCCTGTGGCATGAAGGATTTCATACCGGGCAGTTAGAGCAATTGCGCCAGCTTGCCGGGAAGAATGACCATGTGATTTAGCCGCTGGTTAATAATACCCACCCCCACACCAGCCAGCCTGCCAGCTCTAACCGTTTGTACGCTATGACCCGGGCGCGGATGAATATTAGCCAGTGGGAGTCTTGAAGTATACTTATCTGGCACTGGTCAGTTGTTAGCTGAGGCAAATTCACCTCTTTTTCAAACGATCAGAGGATCGTTCGCACAGGAGATAATATCAGTTCATTGGCTCATCAAGGATTGAAATCCGGTGATGTAATTTCCCGGTTCTCGCGCTATTGGATTTACCTCCCCATCCTGGTTTGCGTGCTGATCATGTTACCGCGCCTGGTTTCGGCGAATTTCGGTTTGATGGATGACGGGCGCGCCATCACCCTCTCGCAGGGCATCGTGCAGGGCAGGTGGGACCTGAGCTGGGACGTGATCTCAGGGCGCTTCCGCCCCATCTATTGGGCAGCCTTCGCTTTCTGGTACTTGCTGGCGGGGGGGCAGCCCACCTGGTATTTCCTGGGCAACCTGCTTGTCTTTGCCGCCTCCACCACCCTGCTCATCCGCCTGGTGATCACCCTGGGTGGCTCGAAGCGCCAGGCTTTCCTAACCGGGCTGATCTTCACCCTCAGCACCTCGGTGATCGAAAATATCTACACCCTCTCCAAGGCTGAGAATTTCCAGCTATTGCTGGTGCTGGCGGCAATCAGCCTGGCAGTACTGGCTGCCCGGCAGGAGGTGCGTACACGGATCGGCTTGTTGATTTCGGCTGCCGGTGTCGCCTTGCTGGTAGCCTGCCTCATCAAGGAGAGCACCCTGCTGGTCTTACCCATCGCAATCGTGTGGTGGGGCCTGGCCTGGGTTGGCAAACGCAAGCACTTGCACCTGGCTGGTTTTGCCGAAAAAGTCAGCCACCACCTGGTCGTTGCCGCTCTGGTCAGCGGGGTGATCTTCTACGCCGGGCGTACGATTTTCCTATCTTCATCCAAAATCCTGGGGGTGGGGCAGTCCTCCGCGTTCTTTTTCGATCCCGCCAACCTGCTCAACAGCCTGGTGCGCTGGGGTGGCTGGCTGCTGCGCGATTTTATCTGGCTGCTGCCCATGCTGCTGGTGGCGCTGCTATATTGCCTGTTGGCACGCCGCTTGCCCCATTCACCCCTCTGGTGGCCTGCTCTGGTGTGGATGGCCTTCTGGCTGGGCATGTACATCCCCTGGCACTTCGCCGTGGAGTATTACCTGCTGCCCTTCGCTGCCGGCGCAGCGCTGCTATCGGGTGTGCTACTGGAAGAGCTCGTGCAGCTTGCACGGCGCTCCACGCTGCTGTGGCGAGGGCTGGGTTATGCCGGCCTGGTGCTCAGCGGGTTGTTGTTGATCGTTTCGCAGGCCAACAGTTTCACGGATGCCGCCGTTCAGCTGGCGCAAGACACTGCCAACGCCCGTGTGCTGCAATACGTGGCTGTCAGTGCTTCGCAGGGAAGCCGGGTGGTGGTGAACTTGCAAATCGCCAACGAGTACATCGAGCAGATGCAGCTGACCCTGGCGAATTTCTACGGGCGTCCCGACCTTGTTGTGGTGAATTACCAGGGTGAAGACTTATCGCAAATACAGGCAGCCGCGCCGAACATTTACTTCCTGCGCGCCTACCTGGCCAACCAGCCCAAGATGACCGTGCGCATGGGCCTGGATGAGCCCAGCCTGGAAATATGGAATGCCGGCGTGGATGGCAGTCTGTCTTCGTGGCGGCAGGTCTTCCAAGTGAGCGCAGACCCGCAGATCATCACGATGGACTTCCCCCGCCTGCTGTGCCCGCTTATCCCGCGTGAGAGCTATTGCACCGCAGGCAGCAGGCTGGTTAATTTCCGGCAGCTGCATTACCAGTGGACGGTTTACACGCCTTGAGCTGCAGGAGTTTCGAATGGCAGGGTGGCACACTGATCCCATCCGCGTTTTTATCACCCGGTGACCAACCGCTAACGATTGCCTATGTGTTTGGCGCTCCCCTGGTGGTCAAGGGGTTCACCGGTCTTCCGCCATTGGAGTTGGTCGCCTGGTGTGAGTTCACCAGGGTGGCCGGGCTTAAAAAGCCAGGTTGGGCCTGGTAAAAGAGCATTAATCGCATTTATCAAGGAGAATACGATGCCTCAAGAGAAAATTCATACAGAGGAATTCCAGGTGAAAGGCGAAGAGCTGCTGGCCAAGATCAAGGAGCTCATCCACCAGGGGAACATCCGGCGGGTGATCATCAAGAATGAAAGCGGCCGCACGCTCATCGATATTCCGCTCACCATCGGGGTGGTGGGGGCTTTGCTGGTGCCGCAATTGGCCGCCGTCGGCGCCATCGCCGCCCTGCTCACCAACGCCACCATCGTCGTCGAGACTGTCGAGCAATAACAGGTAGGTTGGGTTGAGAGCGGCAGCTCGAGACCCAATATGGTTTTATCAAGTCCGGATAAGGGTAAAATTAACCTCCTCAAAATCACCATGTTATCCTGAAGGAGGCACGCATGCGTGTGATCCAGTTCGTCACGGATGTGCTTGGCTGGCTGCTGACCCTGGTGTTCCAGGTGGTGATCTCTTACCTGGTTGTGTTCCTGCTCTCGGTCATCTTCGATGGAGTGGATACATCCACCCGCCTGGGCTGGCTCGAATCACTGCTGGGTATCTGGCTGGGATACCTCATCGGGGTCAACCTGGTGGGGCAGATCACCCTGCGCTGGGCGTGGCGAAGCGCCCGCTTGCTGCCGCGTTCCCGGCTGCTTGCCAGCGCCTTGGGAGGGCTCATCCCGTTGCTCATCCTGCTGCCAATCGGATATTCCATCCCCATCGGCGCCACGGGCACGGCTTTTTATCAGCTGGTGACCAACAACTGGCAACCCATCTTGGCACAGGTGGCCTTGTTCACCTGCATCCTGGGCTTCTATCTCCCGGGGGTAATGCCGGCAATGCGTAAGCCGGCTACGGCCTGATCTATTCACATCACCTTGTGAAATTGGCTGGGATATCTGGCTCCCGCCAATCCTTGCGCTTTTCCAAACGTATTACAATAGCGGCATGGGCAGTTATATACGTCCGCCTGATGATGTCTATTGGTATTTCCGCCGTTTGAAGATTGAAAAACAGGTCGGGGCCGAATACGTCAGCCGTGAGGATGGCTTCCTCTACCGCGTGCTGGCCGACCGGCGCATCTATCGCGTGATGGGCGGCAGCGAGCTGCCCACCATCGACAGCCTGCCTCTGCGCCTGCCCGCCGGGGCACGCGTACTCACCGGTGTGGGTTGGGGCTTCCATATGCACATCTCTATCTTCTACCAGCAAATTATCGCCAGATCAGAAGCCAAATCGAAAAAATAAAGCATCCCCTCGTCAACCACAGGGGAGGGTCTCCCATATCCTCCTGGAATTCCCAGGAAGGTATCATAAGCCCTCCCCTGCCACCTTCTTTATACTTTTTCCGCCATTTCCAGGCGCATCTTTTGTAAAACCTCACCCCACTGCACCAGCTTGTCGAGCATGCTGTTGAGCATCTTCCTGTGCACCTCCTTGGGTTTGAAAATGGTGTAATTCTCGAAGTCCTGCTGGTTGTACAGCAACACCTGCGGTCGCACGTCAGTCACTTGCAGCTCGCCCATCACCTGCCTCAGATGCTCTACCGCGCGCGCCCCACCGGCGCTGCCGTAGCTCACGAAACCCGCCGGCTTATCGTGCCACTCGTACCACAGGTAATCCAGGGCATTCTTGAGCACCGCCGGGATACTGTGGTTATACTCGCCGGTGACGAAGATGTAGCCGTCATAGCTGGCGATCTTCTCAGACCATTTCCTGGTGTGCGCGTGGGTGTATTGCCTGAAAGATGGTGGGAATGGCTCGTCATAAAAGGGCAGGTTCACCTTTTGTAAGTCAATGACCTCAAATTCGGCATCCTTGCGCTGGCTGGCAATCTCGTATACCCAGCGCGCCACTGCTTCACTCTTGCGGTTGGGGCGCGTCGTACCAATGATGATGGCAATTTTCAACATATGCTTACCTCCATATTGTTATGGCCTATTCGCTTTGTGTCTTTCTGTTATTTTTTGATGCGGAAATACCCTGAAAGGGCACATGGATTTAATTTTAAGTTTAGCTTAAACAGCCTCTAACCTGAAATCACCCCTGCAGCTGGCTTTTTTGCGGCTCACCGCTCTCAACCCCTCCGCCTGCCAGGTTCCAGTTGTCCACATCCCTGCGATGGCAGGGTAAAACCCGCCTGTCCTGTTCCAAAATAGTGGCAATTACCCCGATGGTAAACGTGGTTGCCTCCAAAAATTACACCAGGCTCTTACGGCACACCACCAGCATGTGCTCGCTGGTGCCCACCACTGCCGGGTGCGTGCAGGTCTGGTAATGTGTTTCCAGCCAGGCAGGATAGCGCTGGGCGTCCTTCGCCAGCTGGTTCAGCTCTTTAATGTGGCTCGAGCTGATCCCTTCCAGCCCCACCAGCTCCAGGATCTTGACCCCAGGTCGGGTGAACTCAAGCTGCAGCTCCTCCGGCAAATAAAAATGGCAGGCAGTGAAGCCGCGCTCACCCAGGTAATCACCCTGGTCGCGCAGCAGTTTGAAATGCGGCATGCCAACCTCCACCTGTGATTCGATCAGGATCACCCGCAGCACTGCCAGCCGGCTCATCACCGATACGAACAGCGGCGCCTCGGGTTTCGCCACACGCAGCAGCTCATTAATCGCCTGCCTGCGCTGGAGCGGGTCCAGGATGTGCGAGAGCGGCCCGCCGGTGCACACCACGGCCTCGAATGTCCCCTCTGCATAGCGGGAAAGGTCCACGATCGATCCCAGGGCAATCTCTTTCACCTGGCGCTGGAGGCCATAGCGCCGCACCATGCGGCGGGCAAAATCCAGGTTGGCCTGTGTGGCGTCCAGCAGCTTCACTTCATATCCCCTTTTGGCCAGCTCCAGCGTGTACCTGCCCGGCCCGCCGCCGGCATCCAGCACCAGGCCCCTGGCAGGTAAATATCTTTCAAGGTAGTGCAGGGTGGTATCTAGCTCCAGCTTGTGGTAGGCGTTTTTCACCAGCCTGCGCCATTCCTGGCGCACCTGTCCGCTGTAAAATTCCCTCACCAGCTCATCGCTCATGGCTTTACCCCATTTGGAAAGATATTTCTGGAAACAACCGGGTGAGATGTTCGCTAACCATCACTCACCACCGGGGGAAATTAAAAGTGGAAGGGTGCGGGATAGCCCGCGCGCCCTCCCACTAACTATTAGCTTTTTCCAGGTACCTGGCTTCGATAAAGCCGATGATGCTTTCCTGCACCTGAAGATATGTTGCTGCTTACAGAGAGAACCTGTTACCCTAAACCGGAGGGGGATTTGCTTTTCTTTTCTTCTTTAAGCTTCCGTTTTTCCTTCAGGGTGTGCTGCGGTTTTTTCTTCTGCTGCTTGCGGCCCTTATCGGCTTTTCCTGAACCAGCCATCTCTGCTTCTCCTATCGTTGAGATGCATTAATTATAGCATGGCATCTGATTTACGTGAGACTGCCATTTTGGGCACTTCCACTTTTCCAAGGGCAAATAGCTGCCAGATCAGGATCAGCTCGTCGAACTTTGCAATGGGCGCCAGCGGCACCGACCAGGCTTGGTAGTATGCATTAATGACGAAGTACAGCACGAAGGTGAGGATGGTATAGCCGATGAACACCGGCCGCACCCAGCGGTATAGAGAAGGCGACATACCAAGTGGCAGGAACAGCAGCCCTACCAAACCCAGGAAACCCAGGCCATTTAACAAGAACATATCATAAATTGCAAAACTCTTATCACCGGTGGCGAAGAAGTATATGTGGATGCCGGCGGTGATAAAGGTGAGCAAAACAATTAAGCTGCGTCGCATGAGATAACCTCCTGAGCGAAATAGATTGGATGAATAGATATAATTTGTTTATAAGCCAATTTAACCCCCAGGGACTATTCGGACAATGCTTCTGTCCTTATAAGCACGCAAAATCACGCGGGTGCATCGTTGGCTTAACATTGGCTTATGGTTTATTTTCTCTCTATACCCCACTCAATATTTTTTAGATGCACGGAAGCACGCGAAGTTACATGGTTGGAGAGATTGCGTGGGAGAATGGCTGAAAATTGCGATCCGCACCTATTTTTGTTCATCTGCGGTTTTAGTGGATATTGCGGTGTACAATTCAGTCATCCGGGCTCCATCCATGGCTCTAGGTGCAAGCATTTCCCGCCGCAGACCATTCCCTTCCATCTCGATCAGGTTCAGCCTGTTCCTGCTCTCTGCGGCCACCCTGGCTTTTGAGATCAACCTCACCCGCCTTTTCTCGGTCGCGCAGTTTTACCATTTCGCCTTCATGATCGTCAGCATTGCCCTGCTGGGCTACGCCCTCAGCGGCACTGCTCTCACCATCCTGTCTGCCCCGCGTCGGGCCGACCCGCAAAGTAGCCTGGTCTGGCTTTCCCTGGCCACCGCGCTGAGCATCCTGGTAGCATACCTGGCAACCAACTGGCTGCCGTTCGACTCTTACAGCCTGCTGGTGGACCGCAAGCAGGTATTCATCCTCATTTTTCAATATATCGTGCTCTCGGCTCCTTTCTTTTTTAGCGGCATGGCGCTGGCTGGGCTGCTGGCGGGTTTTCCGGCCAGGGCAGGCAGCACCTATGCCGTCAACCTGTTCGGCTCAGCGCTGGGCTGCGCCATCGCCCTGCTGGCTCCTGCCTTCATCGGCGGGGAGGGCATGGTGACGCTCAGCTGCCTGCTGGCTGCTCTGGCCGCAGTCGCAACCATTGCAGGCCAGGGGCAGCTGCGCCGTAAACTCCCCGCCGCCATGATCATCGCTATCTTGCTGGTTTTTAGCCTGCTCGACCTTGGCTTGCGCCTGGCTGGGCAAAATGGGCTCAAGCCTTTCGAGCTGCGTATATCTCCCTATAAAAGCCTGTCCTACGCCTTGCAGGCTCCAGGGGCACAGCTCACTCGTCAGCTCTGGAATGCCTTCTCGCGGGTCGATATCGTCCACAGCCCAAGCATCCATTCCGTGCCGGGCCTCAGCTACCGCTACCTGCAGCCATTGCCAGCCATGGACGGGCTGCTGGTGGATGGGGACGACCTGAGCCCGCTGGTGCAGCGAGCCACCGACCCATATTTCACTGCCTACCTGCCCACTGCGATTGCCTACCTGCTCCATCCACACGCCAGCACACTGGTCCTGCAGCCGCGTGGCGGGGTTGATATTTTGGCTGCCTTATCATCCAGCAGCGGGCGTGTGACCTGCGTGGAGCTTAACCCGCTGATTGTGGAGGTTGCCCCGGCCTATGCCGACCAGCGCCTATCCATCCACGTGGAAGACGGCCGTTCCTACCTGCAGCGCACCCACGAGAAATTCGACATAATCGTGCTTTCACTGGCTTCGTCGTTTCATCCCGTGCAATCGGGGGCCTACAGCCTGGCTGAAGATTACTATTACACGCTGGAATCGTTCCAGGAGATGCTCGCCCATCTCACACCAGGGGGCTTGCTGGTATCCATGCGCTGGCTGCAGGACCCTCCCAGTGAGGACCTGCGCCTGTTCGCCCTGGCGGTTGAAGCGGTGAGGGCTATGGGCGGCGATCCTGCGCTGCAGATCGCTGCTTTGCGCGGCTACAATACTGCCACTGTGCTGGTGAGCAACGGGGCGTTTTCAAGTGCTGAGCTGGGCCTCATCCGCCAGTTTAGCACCGAGCGTGCCTTCGACCTCACCTACCTGCCAGGGATCAACGCCGCCGAGACCAACCGGTACAATATCCTTCCCGAGCCCATCTATTACCAGGCCTACCTTGGCCTGGTGGATGCCAGCTCGGCGGTCTCGTTTTTTCGAAGCTACGCCTATGACGTGCGCCCGCCCACCGACGACCACCCTTTCTTCGGCCATTATTTCAAGTGGGAGCAAACCCCGCAGGTCCTCGCTCAATTCGGTCGGGCCTGGCTACCCTTCGGCGGAAGTGGGTACCTGGTGATCCTGGCGCTTTTGGCGCTGGCCATTCTACTCGCCATCGTCTTGATATTGCTGCCTGCGTGGTTTGGCAGGCTGCGTCGATTT
>Ga0172363_10001506_pt1 | contig 18824 bp, 20 predicted proteins | sample LakKivs2_kivu2a2_FD_114541 | JGI IMG/M metagenome (GOLD analysis project Ga0172363, IMG submission 114541) | Sediment microbial communities from Lake Kivu, Rwanda - Sediment s2_kivu2a2 | ecosystem: Environmental > Aquatic > Freshwater > Lake > Sediment | place: Rwanda: Western Province, Lake... | reverse complement strand
TGTTGGGTTGAGGTTTGGAGAGAAGTTTATGGATTGTTGGGCGAGGTGTGATGGGAAGAGGGTGGGTAGGTCGGAGTATCCGGAGTTGGCGAGGATGATGGGGGTAGAGGATGATTTTTATTTGCCGGATATAAGGGGTGATGGATTGGAGTATTATGTGAGGGTTAGATAGATGGTTTAAGGCGGAAGAAGGAGTAGGAGTAGTTCATCATTTGGGCAGAGAGTCCAGCTAAAACTGCGATGGTTATGATTATTTTGAGTTTTTTGTTGTCAGGTTTAATTTCATTAGATTTAAGTGGTGTGCATTTTGCTTTTATGGTTGTATATCTTGTGTAGTAGGTAAATGGGACGACGATAAGAAGAGTAAGAATGACTCCGAAAAGAAATTTAGCGAATTTAATATTTGGTTCAATCATATATTATGATGATATTATTTTTTTCGTAAAATAGCTTAAAGAAAATTAGCATAATATGGTATATAGTTATGATAACTGATTTAGACGATGGTGATGAGATTAATTTAGGTGATGAGGGTGGAGATGCTCTTAAGATAGCTGAGTTGCAGATTGAGCATACGACTATTATGATATCATTGCATAATTTGAAGGTTGCGGTAAAGAATATAGAGGGTAATGTGAGGCATTATCAGAAGGAGGTGGTAAAGTTTATACGTCATTTGAAGAAGAATCAGAGGGGTGGGAGGGGTGTTAAGAAGGGTGGGGAGGTGGAGAAGGTGGTGAGGGAGCCTTCAGGATTTGCGAAGAAGACGAAGGTGAAGAAGGAGTTGGTTGATTTTTTTAGGAGGCCGGATGTTTCGATTATAATAGATGTGTTGGAGAAGGAGGAGGATTTGAAGGATGATTCGAAGTTTGAGTCGATAGATGATGAGGGGATGATAAATAGGCCGTCGGCGACGAAGATAATAAATAGGTATATAAGGGATAAGGGATTGCAGAATCCGACGAATCGTCAGTTTTTTACGCCTGATGATGCTTTGAGGAAGATATTGGATAAATTGGATACGCAGGATAAGAAGAATGGGGGTTATAGGTGTTTTAATTTGCAGAGGTATATAAAGCATTTATTTATCTAAGTTGGTATAGTGGTGAGATGCTTCTTTTAGATATTTTATGGTGAATAAATTTGCGACATTGTCTGATAAATATTGGTATAAGATATTTTTTTTCTATTTGTTTGTTGAGGAATGTTTCAATTTTATTGAATTGAAATTCGTTTTTTATAATTTTATCGGAGAGTTCTTGAAGAAGTTCTTTGGATATTTCTTTATGGAATATATTTCTTGCTAAGTCAATATGTTCTTGATTATAAAATATATTAGAATTTTCTATAGATTTATTTTTAGAAATAAGTTCGAATGATTTATTACAGTTTAAATTTTTTATTCTTGGTGCATAATCACATCCACATAATATGCACATATCAACAAATTCTTTTTGATTAAATTTTAGTATATTTAGTATATATTGTTGGTCATATAGAAGAAATGATTCGTCTTGAATGCAGAAATTTTTAAGAATTTTTTTTCCTCCGAATGCGAGTATATCGCTATCTTCGGAGAGGATGTAATCGATAATATTATTTTGATTTAATTTTGCGAGAATCCAGTCAGATTCATAGTTTTCCTGGATGACGGGTATTCCGCATATTTCGAAGAATTCAATTAGTGTATTGGTAATTTCTTTGGAGAATTGGACACATTTTTTTTCTAATTTAATAATTTCTTGTTCAAGTATGTATATTTTACCGGGTGAATCATTATTTTTAATTAATTTTTCTCTTAAAAGTAAAAGGTTATCTAATTCATTTTGAACTTTTTCTCTTTTATCTGCGCGTTTATTTAATATATTATTTTTTTCAATTGGGGCGGTTCCATCTAAAACATAGACAGGTAAAATATTATTTTTTAAAAATAATAAAATCTGTCTTAAAAAGCATTCAACCGGATTATTTTGGTTATAAATAAATCTAAACAAAAATAAAGAAAAATCTATACCAACTACTGACAAACCTAAATCACTAATCTTACCTCTCGGAAAAGAACCCATCCCACGCAATAAAGTATTTAAATTTTTAATACCCATCTGGATATATATTCTAAATAGAACATAAATTTATATTTCTGGAAAAATACACAAATATAAACATAAAATTTTAATGGAAAATTGAGAAATAAAATTTTTCTGGTCTTCCTCTAAATTTCTTTGTCATTTTTTTAGTTATTGCATTATTAAATTTTTCATTTTTTAATACCCTAACAATTATATCCTGATATGACTCTCCAATTCTTCCCGTAAAACCTATCCCCAAAAAATCCTCCAAACACTTCACCTTATCCGTATACTTCCTCACCTTACTCCTACAATTCTTTAAAATCGTCCACAACAACGCCGTCTTTATCACCAAATAACTAAATGCTGATGCCTGCTGATGATATTTACATCCATCTATTTGGTCAATATTTGTGCATGCTTGTATATCTTCTATATCATATTTTTGAAATAATTTAGCACATGTTGTTAATGAATAATTTAACAAAGTTTTTAACTCTTTTTTTAATATTTCTTTAGCATTTGTTTTGCTGACTTTTTTACTTAATTTAAATAAGCACATTATAAATGATGCACATAATTCTGTATAAGCTTCATTTATATTTAATCCTTTACCATTTTTATCAATTTTATCTTCCAGTTGTTTGAGAGGTGGAATTAATTTTTGATTTATTATATCATAATCATACAAAAAACTATGTAAAGCTTCATGTACTAAAACTTTCTCCAATTCATCATTACGCCAAATAAAAATTGAACCTCCAAAAGAATCATTATGAATTTCTGTCGATGCACTATTAATATCACCAATTGTTATTGGAACTGATAATTTTTTAGGAACGTCTACTGTGATAATGTTGATAAAAATATTATCTAAATATTCTAATTTTTTGCCGCTATTAAGTTGAATGAAGACGACAAAGAAGTAGTGTTTTGCTAAATTATTTATTGTTCTTAATTTTTTGTCTGATATGAAGTGAAAGTCGACTAATTTGTTATTTATTTTTAGGGTAAAAATATAGTCATAAACTTTTGTTTTTTTAATTTTATTTTCTAATTTTATTTGAAGTTCAGGTGCAATAAAAGGTGAGGTTGTAAATTTAATAAAAAGTTTATCTTTTTCTAAATCAGATAATTTTGCACGATGATTCACAACAATTTTATTAACAAATTCATTTACATAAGAATGATATAATGATATAAAATCTATATTATTCATAATTATTATAAGAAATTAAATAAATATTCCCAATTCTCTCCAATATTCTTTCGCTCCTTCTCCTCATATAATATATCTCCCTCCTCTAATTCCTCCCACTTCCTCCACACATCCACCTTATTTGTAAATAATACCAACAAAATTAAACTTCCCAATTCCTTACTCACATACATCACCAAATCATCCTCCTTTATATTATCCAATTTAACAACAAATCCTAAAATATTTAATAAATTAATATCTTTTACCTTCTTATACGACACTGGAATAACTAAAGTATTCTTATTAGAATTATATTTCAAAATATTATTAAAAATATTTAAACGTATCACTAAATCACCTGGCTCACTATATGAAACATTCTTATGTCCTTCTCCATCAAACACATAAACCAACTTACTCAAATCCTTCTCTAAATTAAATAAATACTTTACCTCCTCTTCCTCAAACTCTCCATCCTTCTCCTTCTTATTATAACGAACAAACTTAAATTTCTTAGGCTTTCTCTCTAAAATATCATCAACAGAAACTGATAATTTTTTATCAACATTGTCAAATTTCTTTTTTGTTTTATATTTTTTAAGTAATTCAATTCGATTGGTTAATTTTTCATTCATTTTCTCTAATTTATCTACTTTTTTCTCCATTTCATTATCTATGTGTTGAACTGGAAAACCAAATTTATTTCCCAATTTTTCATTAATTTTATTCATTTTTCCAATATTCTCACTTATTTTTTTACTTAAATCAAAAAAATTTACACCTTCACCTTCCATAGGAGGCATTTGTGTAAAAGTATGAATTGTAAATTTAATTTCAGGTCCTCCAAGTATATCGTCAAATGCTCCAGCAAATGCATTATCATTTTGACCTGCAAAGAAATTATTAATAAATGAATTCATATCTTGATTTTGGAAAAAACTGTTAAAAACTGAAAATGGATCAAAATTTCCTCCAAATGCCTCACCAATATCAGTAGGAATACCTAAATCATAATTTCTTCTTTTAATTGGGTCAGATAAAATAGCGTATGCACCTGCAATTGTTTTAAATTTTTGTTCAGCTTCTTGTTGATTATCTGGATTTTTATCAGGATGGTGAATAATGGCTAATTTTTTGTAAGCTTTTTTAATATCATCTTCGGTAGCATTTTTTGTTAAGCCGAGGATTTCATAATAATCTTCTTCTTTTTTTCTTGGTTTGAACATTATTAAATTAAATTATAATATAAATTTTAAGCCTTAGTTTTACGAGTTCTTTTTATAGGAACCGCTTCATTATAAATATTCATAAAATTATATACAAAAGCTTCTAAATGTATTATCTCCTTATTTCCCCTACTTGATGTATTATTAAAATAGCAGGCTTCTTCGATTATTCTCAACTTTTTTACCTCAGATATTGTAACATCATTAATCACCAAATCTAAAAATAAATTGATTATCTCATCAAATTTAAAATGATAAACATATAAATCATATAATAAATTACGTATTTCTTCTATAAATGTATCACTAATTCTATTTTTAGTAGTTATTTTATTATAGAGAGATTCAATAAATTTTCTAAAGCTGTTATCTAATCCTTCTAAAGATTTTAAGTTAAAATTGTAGAATATTGCAATATTTTTAAGAAAACTGTTAAAGTTATATGTGCAGCTTCCAACTTTTATATTTTTAAGAATTGGTTCAGCATCAATTTTAAAATCATCTTGAAAATCTTTAAAAAAATTAATATAAAAATTTACATCAGGATTGATTATATTTAACAATATTACAGAACTAAAAAATGATGATGCAATCTTATTAATAGATTGCGATACACATATAAAATTTGCAGTATCTTCATTAATTTTAATAATATTATGTAATGATTCAAATGCTATTTCTCCAATCTTATCAATATTCCATACAATAATATTTTTTTTACTACCAGTAACTATGTTAGCCATTGAAGATATTTCATTTATATATTCGCTAACGATACTTTTGTCATTTATTCCGTATTCGCCAGGGCTAATTTCAATGTGATTTTTTGATATTTTTACGTTAAATGAGAAATTTTTGTTTGTAGTAAGTTTATGTTCATAATTGGAGGATATATTTTTTTCATCTGGGAAGATGTGATTAAATATTTTTTCGATGAGAAATCTTGATAAGTATGAGTTGGATGAGTTAATTAGTATTGGAGAAAAACTTTTTTTAGATAGTTGTTCTTTATTGATTGCAATAAATTTTTCAAATTGAGTTTTTAGTAATTTTTCATAAAAATAATTTTTAACTTTATCGGGTAAAACTAATTCCATTTATAAAAAGATACATATAAAATATCTTTAAATTAACGCAAGATTTATAAATAACTTTCAATAAAAAAATTATATAATAATGTCTTATATTTTGTTGCACCAATATTATTTATGTATTCTTGATTATCAAGATAATCAGCACTTCCAGATAAATTAACCTTATTATATACTTTTTTCAAATTATTTATAAAAATATTTTTTAAATTATTTCCTGAATTATCTTCTATCCAATCAGAACCATTCCAATAATAACAATCCATTTTCTTAGTTTTATGCCGTTTAATTGGATACAAATTCTTTTTTGTATTCTCCAAATAATAATAATTTAATAAGCCACAATCAGCACTAAGAGATTTCTGTTTTAGGAAATTTCTAATAATATCATCATCAATATTCATACGCTCCATTTTAACTATTTTAATATTTTCAAAATTACTATCATCATCTTCTATAATATCTGATTTAATAGTAGATAATGATTCTTTTGGTGTATTTTTTTCGATATTATTAAATTTTTCTTTAAGTTGGTTATGGTCGATTTTTAGTAGATTAAAGTCGGTATTTAAGGATTCATATTTACTTTTTAGTTCTAATATTTCATTTTCAAGAAATTCAAAGTTTTCTCTTTCTTTTTTTATTAATTGTTTTTCAATTTCAATATTGATTTTAATTGGTTCTTTTTTTACAGGTTTAGCATTATTAATTTTCCTTAAACAAGAATCTTTCTGCAAATGTTTTTCATAATAAGCCCTACTTAAATAAAATTTCTGACATTTTATACAAATCATTTTAATATTATTTAAAAATATTTTACTTTTAAATATTAAAATGAATTCCCGAAATAATTCTGATAAGGATTCTAAAACTTCTAACGGATGGGGAAGACGGGATAATAGACAGCCAAGATTCAAAAAAGATTTTAGCAGTCAAGATTTCTACAACCAAGACTGGCGAAATAAACCTAAAAAAACTTCAGAAAATATTCCTCAAAAAAATGATAAAAATTATAATATTAGTGATAATTATCAATCTTTAAATTCTAATGAATTTAAATGGATAAATCAATGCCTACTTGAATAATTATTTTTTAATCGTAAGGTTTAAAAATAATTAAAATATATATCTATTATGAACCAATTCACAAATAATTACCTCCAATCTATAGTATATATCGATGATAATATTAATTATGGAACAGCAGTTATAAATACAGATAACTGGATACAACCAGATACTGATGATGATATTGTTAGAATGACTACACATATTGCAAATGTATTTTCTGCTGCTTTATTAAAGTCATCTTCGGTTGGTCAGAGTCAGTTTGATGTTATAGTTTTGTTAGATAAATTTAAAGTAAAAAATATTAATTATAAATTTGTAAAATATCTTACAAGTATATTGAAACAGTTATTTCCTGATAAATTAAGAAAAGCTACATTGATTGACCCGCCGAGATATTTTGTAACAGCATATGATATTATAAAAACATTTTTAGACAAACCAACAAGAAAGAAATTTCATTTAATTTCATCTTCAACCCAATCTGAGTTATATGCAGATGATTTATCTTAATTACCAATATACCATGTTTGCTTAGGATTTAATGATGCTGAACAAGCTTCTAATTTTAGTTTTTGAACATTTCCTGAATTAGAACCATTTTTAGCCTCTAAATTACTATAATTAAAACTTGGATTATCTGCATTTGTCCTATTCCAATCAGATAAACTTATACACTTATTATTAAAACCCGATGATGACAACTGCATACTCTTACTCCAGGTAAATTGCTGATTAGCATCTGAACTATTACATACATCACTATAAATATCTCCTAAATTATTAGCAGTTAAACAATAGTCTGTATATTTATTCTTAACTGCTACTGTCCCATTTGGATTATTCTGCAAAAACCAATACTGTATAGGAGAATAATGCTTATCATCCATATAAACTAAAGCAGGCAATCCCTTTCCATACGTAGGTGTACACAATTTCTTATTAGACATATTTACTAAAGGACCAGCACCAGCATATGTTCCACCTGGTGGTCCTTGTGGACCTAACGGCCCTCTGGGTCCTTGAGGACCAAGAGTAGAACCTGGTAGAGCTTGTGGTGATGATGCTATTCTTGAATTTAATGTTTCATATTTTGTTCTTAAAACATCCTCCGCATCCTTCAACTGATTTAAACTGGCCTTCAACGTATTAACCTCAGTCATCTTCAAAGAAACTAATATAATAGCAATAACACCAACTATAGCACCTAAAATACCAATTCCGATAGCAATCTTTGACTTATTATTTGATACTTCCATTGCTTGATTTAACATAGAAAAAATATTAGTGAAAAAATATAACTTAAAAATTGATTTATAATTTAACTATAATGCCTAAAACAAAAATTAATAACGATTCAATGTCAAAAATAATTCAAGATATTGAACAACTTAAAATATCTAAAAAAACTGACGAAAAAATATTAATCCCTCATGAATTAGATAACATCTCCGACCCAGGAGATACAGACGATACCGACGATATAATCCAACAATTTAAATTAGATACTGCAAAAGAATACAAAGATATCGTATTCTTTCAAAATATTACGGCTAAATGTGCTGAATTTATTAAAAACCAGAAAATTTTACGTTTATCTGATAAAGATAAAATTAATATTAAAAAATTAATTAACAAAATTTATGTTAAATTAATCATTTACTCAAAAGAAATCTGTTTAAATAATCTTAATCCAATTTACAAAGATTATGATAATAATTTTAAAAGAAACATATCAAGAGTAAATACATTAGTAAATAAATTAATTGAAAACAGCTTTCTTCTTAAAAAAAGAACAGCATTCAAAAAACCCGAACTTGTCGTATTCTTTAACAACGCTGTTCAACTATTTCTTCTTATCAACGAAATCGTTAATTATAATCAACCACTACAAGACTCACAAACCTCATAATTACTTAACTTCTCCTTTAACTTCGGATCCACAGTAAACTGCTGCGCCTGAACCTTCGGCCTACTCCTAATATAATAACACCCAGTCTTTAATCCACGTTTCCATCCATATATCAAAGCACTACCCAATGTACCTACTTTCGGCTCTTCAAAAAATAAATTTAAAGATTGTGTCTGACAAATAAATGGTGTTCTATCTGAGGATAAATCAATTAAACATTTCTGCTTTATCTCCCAAACCGTTTTATACAATTCTCTCATCTTATCAGGAAAAAAAGTCATATTTGCAATACTACCATTTTCCGCAACTATCATATCCTTCAACTCCCTACTCCATAATCCATCCCTCACCAAATCCCTCACCAAATACTTATTCAATACCACAAAATCCCCCGCCAACGTCCTCCTCGTATACAAATTACTCGTAATCGGCTCAAAACACTCATTATTACCCAATATCTGACTTGTCGAAGCAGTAGGCATCAATGCCGTCAACAAACTATTTCTAACCCCATACTTCATAATATCTCTCCTCAATTCTTCCCATTTATCTATACCCATAAACAACTCTGTCACCCCACACTTCTCCCACTGAAACTCTCCCCTCGATAAAGGACTTCCCTCAAATGTCAAATAAGCCCCCCTATACCTCTCCAATTTTAACTCATTCAAAGTAAAACGATGACCACCCAACTCCACCAACGGCAAATCAACATCCCTATCCATCGGCAACTCAAAACTTTTACCCCTATACTCCATCAAAACCTCCTCCCTCTCCTTAGCTATTTTACAAGAAGCCTTCAAACAATAATACTGTATCGCCTCAAATAATTGCTTATTTACAATTTTAGCATCATCACTCTCAAATGAAAAACCCAATTTAAACAACAAATCACTAAAACCCTGAACTCCTATTCCCAACGGACGATGTCTAAAATTACTCCTTGCAGTCTCCACAACAGGATAATAATTAATATCAATTACCTTATTCAAATTTCTCACTAATACCTCACAAATTTCCTCCAATCTCCCATAATTTATACCAGGCTTCAAATACTTAACTAAATCAGTATATCCTCCAATATGATAATCTCCAACAAATATCTGCGGAACTGTATTAAATTTTTTATGACTTATATAACAAACCTCTCCATCGCACTTCGGCCTATTTAACTCATTATAAAAATTCTTCCTCTCATTATCATCATCCAAAACAATCTTCTCACAATCTTTCGGCAATAACTCTAACGCCTTATCACAATATGGACAAGATGTCTTACTATAAATCTTCACATGACCCTCCAACTTCCCTACATCCACCAACTCCCCCAATGATATACTCGCCAAACAACAACAAGCATACTCCTTTTCATCAGAGTACTCTACAATTTCTGAACATTGTCCTGTTAAAATACGATTAAATACTCCAAAATGACGTTTTTCTTCATTAAAACAATAAGTATCTCCTTTTTTATAATTATGATGTATTGATTTTATTTTTATAAATTCACTTGCCTCTCTATTAGGTTTATTATTATTTAATATTAGTCTTTTAGGATTTAGACCTAATTTTTGAAGTTTGTATGTGTAATAACTTGAAATAATAATTCTATAACTTTTTTTACATTCATAATATTTACTACTACCTTTATGATCTGGTAAAATTCTCATATGTTCATTATGCATTAAAGATATTTTACAGTCACATCCCAAAGTATTTATTAATCTTTTTACATTCTTTAAAAAATCAAAATGAATTGAACATATTTGTAATGTCTGCGTACCATTATTATTTGTAACTGTGCCATCTCCATCTAATAAGCCTTCTAACCATCTTAATCTAATTTCTTTAGAATAGTTAATTGGAACAGTATATTTTTCCTGAATATCAATTGGTATTTGAACTGATATTTTATTATCAAACTCAGATATTTTACAATCTTTTCTAACTTCAATAAATTCTAATAACCTTTTTTTCTCACCATATAAATCTATTTTTGGTATCTTTATTCCACATATTCCATTACATTTATCGATATCAGTTATATATTCATTATATCTTTCTAATCCATCAAAAAATTGATGTCTCTTACAATAATTTGTTCCTTCTATCTTTTTAAAAGAACATTGCTTCATTTCATATCCAGGATTATAAGTTCCTTCAGCTGTAAATAATCCATTCATATATGGATATTTAAAATCTTCTGATTCAAATTCTAATAATGGAAAATTAAATTTTAATATATTCATTTTTTCTTTTAAATCACAAGCTCTAACTTCAACTGTCTTTCCACTTGAAAATTTAGTTTTTATATAAAACTTATGATATGGAGTGCATATTAATTCCTCACCATTACTAAATTCAATCTTTTGCATTTCCTGATTTTCTCCAGTTTTTTTAATCAAAACATTAGAAAAATCAAACCCATTCCATATATCAATATTCATATTCTCAAATTTTTGTATTTCTTCAAATCCATTCATTGTCAATATTTCTGTTGTTCCATCAACACATAAATTGCTGCTTTTTATTGTTCCAATGTTAGATTGATTGCTAAGTATGTTGATTCTGTCTTTAAAAAGGATGTAAGGGGTTCCGGTTTCAATTTGTGAGCTCATAATTTTTTTCCATAATTTTCCGATATCAATAACTTCTCTCGCTTTACCTTCCAATTCATACCTCAAATATAATTCCTCAAACTCCTCCCCATATTTATCATTTAATCCAGGACACTTACTCGGGTCAAATAAAGACCAATTTACCACTTTATCAGGATTTTTAACAGCTTCCTCTACTCTTCTCATAAATAAATCTGGTATCATTAACGCCAAAAATAAATCCCTTGCTCGCGCATCCTCTGAACCATTGTTCTTACGTAAATCCAAAAAATCAATTATATCCGGATGATAAGGCTCCAAATATATAGCAATAGAACCATTTCTCTTACCCGACTGATTTATATACTTAGCAGTCTCATTATAAACTCTTAACATCGGTATTATACCATTACCCTTTCCATTTGAACTCTTAATATGCGCATTTCTTCCTCTTATATTACTAATATGAACACCAATCCCTCCAGCCCACTTACTTATTCTCGCACAATCTGCAATGTTTTTATAAATTCCATCAACACTATCTTCAGTTCCTAATAAAAAACAACTTAATAATTGAGGATGTTTTGTTCCACTATGAAATAACGTAGGTGTAGCATGACTAAAATATTTCTTACTAATAAGATGATAACTTTTAAAAGCATTTTCTAAGTCATTTCCATGTAGTCCAAGACTAACGCGCATAAAAAGGTATTGAGGTCTTTCTATTATTCTTTCATCCAATTTTAACAAGTAACCTTTTTGCAATGTTTTAAAGCCAAAATAATCTATTAAATAATCTCTTGAAAAATCTATCTGTTTGTCAATCTCGTCACCTTTTTCTAAAATTAAATCCAATATGTCCTTACTAATAATATCACTTAATAATCGCATTGCCTCAGAAAAACTTGATACAGTATTCTTATGATTATTACTTACTACAATACGGGTTGCTAATACACCATAATCAGGATGTTCAGTCATTAAACTGGTGCAGATTTGTCCTGCTAATTCATCTAAATCAGATGTAGTAACACCATCAAATATACGTGAGCAAACACGTTGAGCGACAAGATTTGGATTTACTTTTAATCCTTGACTATTTAGTTTAATTCTGTGTTGAACTTTTTCAAAATGAACTTCTTCTCTGCGTCCATCTCTTTTTATAACATAAATCTCAGAATTCATTCCCTCTAAACCTCCAAACATATTTATACAAATCATATTATTTTTATATTGTTTTGTGTTTTCATTTTTTTATAATGTTTTGTATTTTTATGCAATAAAAACAGTAAAATTTAAACAAGCAATTCAGAAATTGTGACTCCTGTTAAATCATTTAAATCGTAGAAAATACGCATAGTTTGGTCTTCTTCGATAATTTTGTCTTTATATTTGAAGAGTATTTCTCTTTCGCTTGGAGTTGTGTATAAAACTTCAAAACTTTTATACATTTCAATTTTTTCTTCTGTAGAAATACCTTTCTTAATTTTTTCATCAAATATAGATATTAATCCAATTAAAAGTGGAATATTTCTACATCTACGAAACAACAACAAATAAAATATTGGAACGTAATCTTGTAATTCCCAACAATTAGACAAAATTACTGAACTATAATGGTCAAATAATACGTCAAAATGATGATTTAAAACATTTATTCCACTTCTTGCGACAATGCCACAGAAACATACCCATTCTTCTCTTAAAAGAATAAAAACTGGATGTGTTGATTCTTTAAGAATATTAGGTAATACAATTGTATGCCAAAATTCGTAAAATTTACGGGTTTTACTTTTACCACATGGTAATTGCTTAACTCTTAAAGAAAAATGCTTATTTATTAGTATAAGAAAATACATTACTAAAGATTCTGTGACTGTAACTGAATTTGTTGAAGATAATATATTACATAATTCTTTAACACTCAGTTTTGAGTCAGAAACATAATTTGTAAATTTACCTTTATATTTATCAAGTCCTTCTTTTCTTGCTTTTTCAACATCTTCTTTATGTGCTTGCATCATTTTTGCATATTCATTTTCAGTAAATGTAATCAACTCCTCATTTTTCTTTTTCTTCTTCTTTTCAATAATAACTTCAGGAACTTTTTCAATAGGAATATCAACTTGAATATCAATTGAACAAGTTTCTTTTTCAATGTTAGATTGGATAGATTTAGAATTCATTTTAACTGAAATTGTCTGCGTTTCAACATTTTTCTTCAAAATTGTCTTATTTTTCCAAACATTTTCAGTAATCATAGATGTCTGCACTTCCTTATCAACTTTCGCTATTTTTTCAATAGGTTCAGGCTTTATTTTTTCCATTAATACTTTGCTCATTGAGTCAAATTCTTTGGAAAAATTATCAAACATTTTTGTAATATTATTTTTCAAAGTATGTTGCTTGAATTTCATATTTTTGACCTTACAATTAAAATAAGATAAAGATAAAGGATTTGCATAAACTGGAACAAAATTTTCACAAAAAAATTTAGTGATAATTGGATCTTCTAATGATTCATTATATGAATTAAGAGAATAAGTCCTTAAATATTCCATGCAACCATACATAAAATTATTTGTTAATTCAATTTCTACTGGATTTTTAAGCTTTGGAATAATAACATCTTTAATAATATAAAACAAATGACAAACTAAATAATTTGAGGTAGTCGCCCCATATGTAGAAATTGGATGTTTTAAATCACTTACATAATAAAAATTCTTACATTTCGTAATCCAAAACTTTATATTTTCACAATCTATCTCATTCATGATAATCCCTTTAGGAGGTTTTATCCCTGAATAAACAGTAATATTATTTATACATAACGTATCCATTTTATTAACCTAAAATATAGTCCTATTATACTTCAATTTTTTTTCTACCATTCTTATAATGAAAGGTCTAATTATCCCATCTATCATCATTATTATCCTATTCCTATTCATTTTCACATCATGCAACCAAAAAAAAGATGAAAAATTTCAAGTATACCACAAACCCTGCGTAACTAAACTCGAAAATAAATGCTATAACGACCCCCTTACCCTCGATAAATGCTGGATTACCAAAGATTGGCCCTGTCCAAGATATAATGGCTCATTTATGCAATGCACAAATAATTATAAAAGAGATGTAAACATCGCAGATTGTTTAGAAAGAACTTATTATTATTCAGCAAAGGATGAACGTTTAAGTGAAAAATGTGTATATAAAGATGTTTTCCCATTTGCTTTAAAGAAAGATATACCTGATAATACTAAACCAAGCATATTTCCAAGGGTTAATATGTGGAGAAACGATGAATTGCCTAATAATTTTTTTAACGCAATATAATTACTATTTTTTAACAAAATTAAAAAATAATATAAATTAAAACAAATGAGTTTTCCCTGTCAATGTCCCCCAAAAGTAGGCGAACCTATCCCATATAAAGCCTACACCTGCGAACCATCCACCATATACCTCAACTATCTTATGAGTTTATTATTATTACGTGCCCCATATTATAACTATATACAAACAGGAATTAATCAAGCTCCTGAACTTAGAAAACAATTTTCCTATATTGTTCCTATTTATTTATTCAAATATTATTCAATTTTAGACCCACAAATTGTTCTAAAAACCTACACATATGAAGAAGTATTTCAACTTAAACTAACTGCCGAACAATATAAAACTTTAGAACAAGTGCCAGTGTCCATTAAAAGTAAATGGGACTCAACTGACATAGAATTTTATACAAATCTTCAACTACTTCCAATGACCGAAAAATTATACCAATCTATCCTATTAGCTAACCAACAAAGAGCATTAGGTCTTAAATACAGTTATACATTCACTATGCCACCAAATGTATACAAAATTCTTAAAAATGATATTCCAGAAGGTCAAAGTATATCCAAATGTTATTCAGAAAATGAACTTATAACTATATCCAGAAATGCCCAATTATTTGTCAATGCATATCTATTCAAAGGAATGTTTCCCGACTTTAAACCAGATTGGAACTAATCCACACTCTCATATGAATCACTCTCATAATCTGACTCCAATTCTATAATTGGACTCTCATCTTCACTACTACTATAATCAGTTTCCCCATCAAATTCCTCTGACTCATAAGTTGTCTCAATTGACTCATAAGAAGATTCACTCAAATCCGACATAAACTCTTAAACAAAATTTTATCGCCTTTTTAGCGAATAAAAAATATTTAATATAATATATGCTCGACCCATGGAAAATTTACTTAATAACCGGAATATCCGCATGCACCTCAGTTGCCCTAACACACACCCTCGCCACCAAATATCACGCGTCTTGCGCTGATAAATGGACTACTTTAGGGGTAGCAGGAGCCATTGGAAGTTTTGTTGGTGCACATGAAGTTCAGTCCGGGTACTTATTGGGGTCATTAAGGACCTTGATAGCCAAAGTAAAAAAATGATTTTTATTTTTTGTAAATCTATTTTACAAAAAAAAATGAGATTAAATCAAATATCAATCTCAATCAAAGATAAAAATAATTGGAATAAAAATACAAAAAATATATTTATTTGCCTCTTAGGCATACCTGAAGCCTGCCAACTTGAACAAGCTTATACTTCAAATATATGGACTACGATATTTATTCTTGAACAATTCAAATTAAGTGAATTACCATACTGGATGAATCCCTCTACTGACCCAAAGAAAAATTACAAAATAATCAATGAACTTAAAAAAATGGCTATCTGTCTTGCTCAACCAGAATTTAAATACAAAGAATTATATATACCTGAAGAATTTATATTCTTCATTAAAATGCCAAAAGAAACTCCATTCACTAACAAAGATGAATGGATTAAATGGTGCTTCGCTATAAAGTTACTTTATACATACACCAACAATACATATCCAATGGATTTTTTAGCATTAAGAGGTATGAATGAAGTTAATTTAGGTATTAACAAAGAATTTGCTAAAGAGTTTCTGCTAAATCATTTATCAGAAACTTTACCAAAACCTTTGTTAACTAAGAAAGGTATCTTTCCACAATATCTTCCACCTTACATTGAAATGGATAAAAGAGAATCTCTATGGTCTCTAAATAAAAGACAAGATATTCTCAATATGAGAAAATTAGTTTGGTTCCACGTTCTCGCAAATATCGCTAACTCTGAAGAAATTAATAAAGAATCTATTCTTAAAGGAATAAATGTTCTAATCAATATTTACAAAGAATCTAACAACCAACACTACCTCGAAATTATTGGAAACTGCTTAGGCATAACCTTCGCATCATTCCCTTATAAATAACTCACCATACTCCACCAATTTCTCCCCATCCACCACCCCCATATCCCACACACTACTATCTACACTCACAAAACATTGATTCCTAAAAATATGTGCACCACATACAGAATTCATCCCCACATTCTCCACTATCTTCTTAAATAAATATTCCTCCACATGCTTCTCTATCTTCTCCAATATATAATCACCCCTTTTACCAAATACATTCGTAAAACTACCAACCCTTAAATCCTCCTTTGTTGCAGATAAAACCCCTACCCTTCTCTCTTCCTTCTCCAAAGAATAATTTCTTATCAAACATAAATACAATATTGGCATAATATTATAATCATAAATTTCCTACCAAAAATACCGGCAATAAATAAGATAAAAATAAATCTCCTCCATAACGGTTAAAAAATATTATCCAATATAAATTATAAATATGAACTGGAAACATACATAATACTAAACAATTTGTAAATGATATTTTTTCAAATTGTTCATTAACTCCCCATTTAATTAAGTCATGTTTTCCTAAAAAATTATAGAATAGATATAAGGAAAGGACTCTTTCAGAAAATTTCTGATATATATTCATAATCTCAACATATTCTTCATTATATGCTTCAATATAGATTGAATAAGGATATAACAAAATTAAACCAAATAACAAAATATTATCTAAAAACATTTTTTTAAATATATCAAGATTCTTTTATATAAAAAAATTTATAGCTAATTTAGAAAAAATTGGACAAATGAAGATTTTTTATCGAATTTAGTACCAATTTAATTGAATTTTAATCTATTGAATTATAATGAATTTTATCATATTTCCCCACCAACTATTCGAAAATATATCCAACCTTAAACCCTTCAAAAATATCTACATAATAGAACACCCAATCTTCTTCGGATATCGTGAATCTCAACTCTCCTTCAACAAAAAAAAACTTATCCTTCACTGCGCTTCCATCCAATTCTACCTTGAATACCTCAAAAAAAATCTTAAATCTAAAATTATCCACATCCCAATCCAAAAAATAAAAGATAAATTAAATTTTGACCTCTTCGCCTCCATTAATGGCCCCACTTCCTTCTACAACCCTGTAGACCACCTCCTCTCCAATCAAATAGAAAAATTCTCAAAAAAACATAACATCCCAATCACTCAAATTGAAACCCCAAACTTCATCACCTCAGAAAATGATTTCCAACAATACCATAACTCCGTAAAAAATAAAAAAAAACCATTCTTCCAAACCGCATTCTACAAATGGCAACGCGAACGTCTCCATATCCTTATGAAAAATAACAAACCTTTAGGCGGACATCTTACCTACGACTTCGAAAACCGTAAACCTCTCCCAAAAAATATTACAATTCCTTCCGTAAAAATACCTAAATCTAATAAATATCTTCAAAAAGCCATCCAATTAATCAATAAAGAATTTCCAAATAATACAGGAACTTCAGAAGATTTCTGGTGTCCAATTACATTTGATGAAGCCAAAGACTGGTTAGACCTCTTCATCCACCAACGCCTTAAAAACTTCGGAACATATCAAGATGCAATAACACCACTACCCAATCCCTTCTTATTTCATTCTGGCGTAAGTTCATCAATTAATATCGGCATTTTAGACCCAATGTATGTAATAAATCGCATAATAGAATACGGAAATAAAAATAAAGTTGGTTTGAATAATATTGAAGGATTTGTTAGACAAGTATTAGGTTGGCGCGAATTTAGCCGATATACATACATTTATATCTACAAAGAAATGACGACTGAAAATTATTTCCAAGCTAAAGTCCCAATTTCTAAGAAATATTACGATGGTACAACTGGTTTATCAATATTAGATGATACAATTAAAAAAGCTTTTAAAAATGGTTACTTACATCATATTGAAAGATTGATGATAGTTGGGTCTCTTATGATGATGATAGGAATAATACCAGATGATGTATATAAGTGGTTTATGGAATTTGCGGTGGATAGTTATGATTGGGTGATGATAAATAATGTATATAGTATGGCTTTATATAGTGATGGAGGCTTGACGACAACGAAGGCGTATGCGGCGAGTTCAAATTATGAGATGGTGAGGAAAAGTGGATATCCAAGAGGATATGAGGAAATATGGGATGCGTTGTATTGGAATTTTATAGGGGAACATTTAGAGAAGATGAGAAAAATGGGGAGATTTGGGCCAATACAGGCAAAAAATTGGGAAAGAAAAACCGAAGAACAAAAAAAGAAATTTAGAAAAATAGCTAAAGATTTTATTTATAAATAAATAATATATGAATATAGAAAATTTAAACAAAAAATCATTCAAAAATAACAAAATCAAAATTGACT
>Ga0172363_10001504_pt1 | contig 18827 bp, 31 predicted proteins | sample LakKivs2_kivu2a2_FD_114541 | JGI IMG/M metagenome (GOLD analysis project Ga0172363, IMG submission 114541) | Sediment microbial communities from Lake Kivu, Rwanda - Sediment s2_kivu2a2 | ecosystem: Environmental > Aquatic > Freshwater > Lake > Sediment | place: Rwanda: Western Province, Lake... | reverse complement strand
GTCCACCAGATTCGAGGAGAGGGGCACGTCGTCATGACGTGCCCCTCTTCCACGCGTGGGAAGGATCGATCAGTAGGCGAGGTGGACGGTGGCGGAGGAGTGACCGGTCGACCACTCGAAGCGGTCGATCTTGAGGCCGATGGCCTCGGCGATCCCCCGGACGTTCAGCCTGGTGAACTCGCCGCCCTCCAGCCTCATGTCAGCCGAGGACAGGTCGAGCGTCCTGCCGTCCAGGGAGCACACGGCCCGGTGAGCCTGCTCGTCCCACTCCACCTTCACGCCCCAGTACTTGGCGAACGGCCGCAGGTTGCAGCGGACGGAGTCCTGCTCCAGGAAGGCGTAGCAGACGATCTGGTTGCCCTCCGGTGCCAGGACCTTGGTGGCCACGTCCGGCACCCAGTCGGCGTAGTTCTCGTACATGAGCTTCATCTCGTCCTTGGTGAAGGCGTAGGCGGACTCGATGGGGGAGTGGCCCACCAGGCCGTTCAGGTTCCTGGTGGCATCGATGATCTGCTGGCGGGGACCTGCGAGGATGCGACAGCGTCTCTGCGAGTCCCGGAGCCCGATGGAGACGGCGTGGATGTGCCGGTTGTCGGCGAAGCTGCCCGTGTGCCTGAAGAACGGGGCGAAGCCAGCCATGACCATCCTCGCCTTGAACTCCGGGCTGGCCAGGCTCCACGAGAGGTCTATGCAGCTCGTGTAGTCGTTTCCGCCGATCTGACCCTCTGCGGCATGGAATCCGGCGGAGGCCGGTGCGTTACCGACCGTCTGCATGATCTGCCCAGATGTGACCCCCAACTCTCGGAGTGCCGCCTCCTGGATGGGGTGGATCCTGTTGTAGCCGCTCGTCAACGCCATCGCCATCATGTCCATGTCGATCACCTCGCCGTATGGTTGCGAATCCGTAGCGTACGACCTCCCTTCGGAAACGTGGGTCCGAGGCCCATCCACGTCACAGGAGGCAATCAACGATGCCAGAGAAGCCGGACTACGACCAGATGCCAGCCACGGAGCTGCCGTGGGAGCTGCACCTCATCACCCGCTGGCCCTTCAACTGCCACACGCACGGGCTGAAGGGCCTGGTGGGCTACGAGCTGTCCATCGACGCCGGGAACCCGCTGTTCTCGCTGGAGTCCGCCAACATCCTCAACTCCATCGGGCGTGCTGCTGCCGGTGGGAAGGCCCACCTGGAGCCGGGCAAGATGACCACCTACGGGCCCCCGAACTACCGCATCCCGTTCGAGGTCGTCCCCGGGTGCACCGAGCACCCAGACCTGCCCGAGTACCTCACGCTGAAGGGGATGCTCTGCGACTGTGATGCTTGCGGAGCTGGCGTCGAGGTCGAAGACGAGAAGCAGTTCCACCGCACGGTGATCGTCTACGAGGTCCTGTCCGAGGAGCCCTACGAGTACCGTGGGCTGGATGAGTTGACCTACGATGTGGGGCAGGGAGACTGCTCGGGGATGCTCCTGGAGGAGCACCACCTGGAGATGGGTGCGGAGCAGATGGCCGCACTCCTGATCGCTCAGGGCAGCGACCCCGGGTTCTTCCGGATCGGCGAGGACGACGACTGAGTACGACCTCCCTTCGGAGGGGATGGCCGCAGGGCCATCCCCTCTGGAAGCCAACACGAGGAGATGACGACCATGCCGGACTTGGTGAAGATGGTTGAGATGGCGAAGCGGATCGGTTCCGACCGGGACCGCTACGACGACGAGTACGACGAGGATTCCCTGTTGGCGGCCCTCTGTAGGGGCATCGTCGGTGAGGAGGACTTCACTGGCGTCCATCGCTACCTCGTGATCGCCACCGAGTACGCCGGTGAGGGACCGGCCGACAAGGCCGACTTCTTCGAGACCCAGGCCGCCGCCATCAAGCACATGGGTGACTACGCCCGCAGCGGATGGGCGTCCAGCCTCTACGACCTGGACTCCGACACCGTGGAGATCATCAAGGAGAGATCGCCGAGGTAGGGTACGACCTCCCTTCGGAACGGCTGGCCCGACGTCCATCCACATCGTGCCCCGGTAGCTCAGAGGAAAGAGCGGGAACCTCCTAAGTTCTAGGCCGGGCGTTCGAATCGCCCCCGGGGCACCATCAGATTTCGAGGAGCGTGCGAGCATGCAGACGACCGCTGTCACATACGAGATCGACGGGCACAAGGTGGATGTGGTGGCCTGCACGGACAAGGAGACGCCGGAGGGTGAGGTCGAGTTCTACGACTTCTGGCTCCGTGTTCCGGAGGGGAAGTCGGACACCCACCTCAACGAGGGCGATGCGTGGTATCCCGCGACCGGCGGTTTCACCCCTCCCTCCGTCGAGGAGGTCGCCGAGTACCTGAGGCAGTGGGAGCCCGGCATATTCCATGGGAAGGGCGAGGCGAAGCTGTTCGAGCCGGAGCGGACGTATCGGCTCGTGGTGCTCGCCACGATCACGGACGTGAAGAAGGAAGACGAGGGGCGTGGCGACCTCGACGACGAGGATTACGTCACCGCCGAACTCGGCTTCGCCGAGTCCGGCCTGGCGGGGATGGAGATCGTCACCACGAAGAAGGTCCCCAACCCGCCCGAGGACTGCAGGGGGAAGTCGCCGCTGGAGGTCCTGAACTACATGGGGAACTGGTCCAACCACGAGCAGCTATGCATCATGCAGGACTTCATCAGGGAGATCGACCCCGAGGGGTTCGCCTCCCACGTGAGGGCCGTGGCGGACGAGGACCTCAAGCGTCGAGGGGGTGGGATGTGAACATCCTGGATCAGCACCCCGGATTCGAGCTGGTGGGTCCGCTGGGCGACCTCATGATCGAGCTGAGGGAGGTCGGTCTGACCAACGCCAGCGAGCACCGCAAGGTGATCCTCGCCCGAGTGCCGACCTGCGTGGTGGGCGAGTGGTGGTCGGACACGAGCGGCCCCGTGTGGAAGAACGAGGGCTACGCCGGGATCAAGACCGACGTGAGGCCATGCGACAGGTCCGAGTGGATCGGGGACCTCAAGGGCATCATGAAGCACGTGGCGGCCACGACGATCACCGTGAAGTGGCCGGAGCCGAACCTCTACGCCGTGTGCGTGGCCATCGGCATGGGGCTGCGGCGGAGGGGTGACGAGATCGAGATGTCGATCTCGAAGCTGGAGACGTGGATCGACCGATGTAGGGTGGCGAGCATAGACCTGGTCGCAGTCATCAACGCAGCAGGGGGCACCATCTATACCCCGGACCGCATCGAGCATGCCATAGTCTCCAGCTACGGATTCGAGGACGTGGGGGGCTGCGTTGGGTCGCCACGTTCACCGGAAGCGGAGATGAGTCAACTACCCACGGCTGAAGCCGTGGGCTTCAGGAAATGTGACATGAAGTACACCGTGGACCTCAGGAGGTCCAGGATCGAGGTGACGACGATCAGCATCGAGGCGGACTCCGCCGCCGAGGCGAGGATCGTCATCGAGGACAGGGTGAGGGCAGGGGACATCCCTCCCAAGGCCAGGTGGCGTGAGGAGTCCGTCGGAGAGGTGATGGTCGGCTCGCCGAGGATGGATCCGACATGATCTACGTCAAGCGTCCGACGGACACCGACCTGAGGGAGTTCCCATCGCCGGAGGCCGCCCTCGACTTCATCGAGGAGCAGAGGTGGAACCCCGGGATCGTCGAGGCGTGGTCGAGCGAGTCCGGCCTCGTGCCCGTGGGGTTCGAGGACCTCAACAGGCTGGCCGGTAGGCCGCACGTGCTCATCGACGACGTCCGCTCGGAGGTCTCGCAGCTCGTCGAGCACATGGATAGGTGGTTCGCCGAGAATCGGGGCTGGAGGATCCGGGTCGAGGGCATGAACGTGTCGACCGGTGGCATCCCGATGCCCTCCGAGGTCGTCCGGAGGTGGTTCGGCAACCCCATGGCCAGGCTGGCCCTCGTCGCCAACATGGACGAGCACCTCACCGGTGCCCCGCCGAGGATCACCGCCGAGAGGATGCGGATCGCCATCCGTGGCGTCGAGTCCGCCGGGGGCCCTGCCGGGTGGCACGTGCTCACCTGCGAGGTGGGAAAGGTGGCCCTGGAGACGGGGATCAGGGGGCGGGCCATCCGGAGGCACGATGTGATGCTGAGCAAGGCCCGCATCGAGTTCGCGTACGACCTCCCTTCGGAGGGGGGTGGCCGCAGAGCCATCCCCTCCATACCGACGCAGAGGAGATGATCGAGGTATGGTGAGGACCAAGTTCGCTTGGACGCACGGGCACATCGGGAACGAGCTGGGTGACACGCAGCGACTCGTGATCCAGTTGGCGGACCAGATGGGGCTGAAGCACCAGACGTTCGAGCCGGACGACATCACGACCGACCTGATCGTGAGCGTGCCGGACAAGAAGCTCACCCCGTTCCTCGACGCTCTCCAGGTCGGCGGGTGCGAGATCGAGCAGTCCCCCGTGTGCGACAACGACGTTCAGAAGCTCGCCTTCGGTAAGTACACCGGCCTAGCCGCCGTCGTGGCCCCGACTCCGCTGGCCGAGTGGGAGATGGCCGAGTGGGAGATGGACAAGCTGGGCCTCTTCCTGCACCATCGGCGGCAGGCGTTCCTGTCCGTGTTGGACGAGCGGGGATTCGAGGAGTCCGAGGTGCAGGGGAAGGTGGACGGTCACTACCTCGCCATCCTGGACGGTGAGTACTCCGAGGCCGGTGGCTTCCGTGAGGTGAGGGGCTACGAGTACTTCACCGATGCGTGCCAGCGGTACTACGAGATCGTGGACGAGCACGGTGACGACGGCGAGTGGCACCTGTACGACTGCGACGAGGGTGGCCGGGAGATCGAGTACACCGTGAAGTCCATCATCTGCCTCAAGGGACTCGCCATGGTCCCGATGAACGAGGGCTGAGTACGACCTCCCTTCGGAGGCCGCCACCCGAAGACCATCCCCGCCAGAGGTGATCGAAGATGTTGGTCCTGCTACGTGAGGAATCGACCGGAGACGAGACGAGGCTCGCACGAGGTTCGAGCTTCCTGACCCTGACCCAGGCCATCGCCAAGGGAGGGGAGTACGAGCGGGGTCAGCGTCTGGAGATCGCCGTAGAGCACACCCTCACCGGCGATGCCCCGCTCGCCGTGTGGACGCCCGAGACCGGGTGGACGACCACGGTCTATGCCGACGTGAACGGCGGGGACGGTCCGCTCCTGATGTCCCACCTCCTGCTGCACGAGGTCACCGAGCGGCTGTACACCGGGACCGAATCGTTCGAGCCGGTGGCCGTAGACCTGTGCTACCTCTTCGCCGCCATCGCCAAGGGCACGAGCGTGGAGTGGCCGGAGCCGCAGCACCCGGATGACGAGGGGGATCGCTACACCAACGTGGTGAAGTTCTGCCGGGGATTGTTCCCCGAGGGGCACGCCATCTGGAAGCACATCACCATACAGCGAGGTGAGTAGACGGTGCCGAAACCCGAAGACGTGCTGCGATTCGAGAACATCCTGAAGGCGGCGGACATCGAACCCGATGACCCCGAGATCGGGCGGCTGGTGGAGGGCAACGCTCAGACGGTGGACGTGGACGTGCTGCTGGCGGACCTGGCCAAGTACCACGATCTGGATCACATCCCCCGCTACGTGCTGATCGGCTACGGGGACTGCGACAAGTGGGGCAACTTCGGCTACATCGACGACCTGGCCGAGCTGAAGTCGGCGGCCGTCGACATGAAGGACGACGCCGAGGAGATCAGCTCCGTGGTCGCCTACGACCTCGACGACGAGGGCAAGGAGGTCAAGACGTACTACGAGGAGTGGTGGATGGACTACTGGTCCGACGAGGACGACGACGACGAGTACTACCTCGACGACGACGACGACGGGTACGACGACTGAGTACGACCTCCCTTCGGAAGGGGTGGCCGCAGGGCCACCCCCGCCAGAGGTGATCCATCATGGCCAAGAGACGCCCCAAGGTGAAGACGCACGTCGCAGCCGCCGCCTACAAGCTGGAAGACGACGGCGACGGTGGGGTCAACCTGTTCGTGCGGCCCTACGACCACGAGCCGACCGGTGCCGAGGTGCTGGCGGACGTGTTCGAGGAGTGCGACCCCGACTGGAAGCAGGACGACCGCTACGAGGGGATGGACAGGGAGAAGGCCGCCGAGGAGTGGGAGGGCACCCTGTACGCCGCCGTCCGAGTCTCGATCCTGACCGTGACGACCACGGTGGAGGTGAAGTCCTGAGATGCAGGCCCTGAAGGACATCCTGGTCCTGATCCTGATCCTGGTGATCGTGCGGTGGGCCGTGCACACCTTCCTGCCGATCTTCGGTGGCATCGTCGACCCCGTCTGTGCCATCGCCTTCGTGTTGGGGCTGCTGAAGATCCTCAAGCTCATCTGAGTACGACCTCCCTTCGGAAGGGGTGGCCGCAGGGCCACCCCCTCTGCGAGACAATCACCAAGGAGGCGACCCCCCAATGTCCGAACGCACCATCCCCACCTTCACCGTCGACCAGAGGGCCTTCACGTTGCTCGGCGAGAACCTCTACGAGGGCCGTCTGGCCGCCATCTGGGTCCGTGAGGTCCTGCAGAACGCCCTGGACGCCGGGGCGAAGAACGTCACCATCACCTTCCGCCGGGGGATGTTCCTCGCTGGGCAGGGCAACTTCGACTTCTCCGACACCTGCCGCTACGACTGGCAGGGCAACGAGGCCGCCGTCCTGATGTCCTGCGAGGACGACGGGATCGGGATGGACGAAGCCGTCCTCCTGGATGCCTTCCTCAAGCTCGGTGGCTCCTTCAAGATGGAGGAGGAGGTCGTGGGCGGCTTCGGCGTGGCCAAGGCCATCATCCTCTGCGGACAGCGGTGGTCCGTGGACACGAACGATCTGCACCTCGACCACACGATGATGGGCAACGAGGCCATCCGCACGGTGGACGTTCCCCGTGACGGCACCCGAATCGAGATGGGGATCATCACCCCGAACTACCATCGGTGGACGTTCGAGGACGTTCGCAACTGCCTCGTGCTGTCGCACGTGACCGGGGTCAAGGTCCGCCTGATCCACCTGTCCGTGGGTGGCGAGGTGCTGTCCGACGAGATCGTCCGAGGAGTCCGGCCCGGCAAGGAGATCGACGACCTCGGGTGGTCCGTCCTCTCGACGAACGCCTCCAAGGGCGACACCTACCGTGGCCTGCACGTCCGTGCCCGTGGGCTCTACCAGTTCACGGAGTACCTGTCGCACGACACCTGTGCGTTCCTCGACATAGACCACCTGCCGAAAGCGGGAGAGGTGGACTACCCCCTGACCGTCTCCCGTGAGACCCTGAAGACCGAACGCAAGTCTCAGGTGCAGGCCGTGATCCAGCGGCTGATCGTCGAACCCTCCCAGGCCAAGCACCGCGACGTGGAGGAGGAGACCCTCGTTCGCTTCAGCGGTTGCCGCAAGCGGTGGGAGCCGCTCGACGAGCCGGAGTCCGTTCCCTACTACGCCGAGGCCGCCCTGGAGACGCCCGCCTCACCGCTCGACGTGTTGCCGCCGCTCGGGGAGTGGACGCCCGGCGAGGGCCTGCGGTACGAGGCCGACGAACCGGACGAACAGCGGTCGCCGCTCGGGTTCCCCTTCCTCGTGCTTCGTCACCGCAAGTTCCGCAACCTCCGCACGGAGGCGACCCGCAAGGGGATGCGGCTCCTGAACGTGTGGCACAGCCTCGTGTCCGAGGTCATGGACATCCTCGGCAGCACCTACGATCTGGACGACGAGATTCAGGTCGGTCTGGTGATGCGGGAGAACACGGCGGCGATGTACTACCGGGAGGGCGAGGTTCGAGGAATCCTCGTCAACCCCCGTGGGATGCGGCTCGGGGACCCGGTGAAGGTCCTGATGCCACGGCTCCTGTACCGCCTCGTGGAGGAACTGCTGCACTCGGGTGGACTCAGCGTCCACGACGAGTCCCTGCACTACGAGACCTTCGGGGCCTTCGACCGCCTGATGCGTGACCACCACGGTCGGCTTGAGGCCGCCGTCCGCCGGGGGCTGGACCGTGCCGTCCCCGCCGGAGCCTGAGTACGACCTCCCTTCGGAAGGGGTGGCCGCAGGGCCACCCCCACCGGAGGACACACCCAAGGAGGAACCCGATGGAACCCGAGGTGCTGGACACCTGCCCCGTGTGTGGTGAGAAGGACCTGGTGGCCGTGTGCAACGTGATCGTGGACTACACCGTGACGAACGAGGACGGTGGACAGGACTGGCATCGTGAGGAGGTGGACGACGACACGTCCGACCCCCTGTACTTCCGCTGCGGCTCCTGCAAGACGGAGTTCCACCAGTTCCAGATGGAGGACGGTTACCTCGTGGGGCTGACCGTCCCGGAGCCGAAGGAACCCGTCCCTCCCATCACCGACCCGGAGTTCCGGCAGTGGCTCGCCGCACGGATGGCCCGCTACTTCGACGTGGAAGAGGACGACCCGGCCTTCGACGACGAGTCCCTCGACTGCGGTGACATGTGGCGGGAGATCGAGTCCGGCGAGGAGCTGGCCGAGATCGGCGTCACCTGTGCGTCGGACCACGAGACGCAGACGATGTACTTCGCTGGCAAGGACGCCCAGGGCGAACGCTGGCTGATCGGCTCCAAGTACGAACTCGGGATCGAGGAGGAGACGATCTGGCTGAACCCCCTGTGCAACATCCTGTGGGGACCGACCCTCGTGAAGACCTTGGCCCAGGCGGCTGCACGGATGAAGCGGCGGGCCGCCGAACTCGAAGCCCTGCAGGCCATCTGAGTACGACCTCCCTTCGGAAGGGGATGGGCGATGGCCATCCCCACCGGAGGACACACCGAACGACCGAACACGGAAGGGAATGATAACGAAGTGGCGACATTCAAGCTCGGCAACCAGAGGCTGCGTGAGGCTGGCAACACCGTCTGTTTCGATGCGACCCATCGCCGTCAGCGATTCATGCTGGGAGGCGAGTGGGGCGAGTACGACGTGGTGAAGCTGGCGGTACCGGTCTCGTTCCTCAAGACTCGGTCACTGATCCAGCAGTACGATGCTGACGCCGATGTCCTGATGGCGATGTACAAGCAGAGGATCAACGCCGCCACGCTGGAAGAGATCGCTGGGGCCAAGGGTCACCTGCACACGCCGCCGCTCCTGACGAACATGCTGGAGGAGTCGCTGTACAGGGTGATGCTCCTGCCCGGCCGGACGCCTGGTTACCTCGACAGCCACTGTCGGGTGATCTTCCCCGCCGATGTCGAGGTCCCACTGATGCGGACCTTCGACGGCGGCGGCAGGACATCCTACCTGTCGGGGCTGTGGGAAGACCCCGACGAGGTCGTGGACATCGTCCTGTCCAACATGCCGAAGTGCCTCGAACTGGTGCTGATGCGGCAGGTCAACACCCACGCTCGCCCGATGAAGAAGTCGCAGGCGGCCAAGATCGAGGCCGAGATTCTCCGGATGCCGGAGGGTGCACGCCTGGATGCCTCGACTGGCTCCCTCGGAATGAGCGGAGAGGAGATCGGGATCATCCAGTCACGTTCGAGGGCTAGCGATGTCGTCTCCGTCATCCGTCGCTGCGGTGCGGGGATGCCCCTGTATCAGATGGTCCGGTCCACCAACGATGGCAAGTACGTGTCACCCGACAACGTGACGCACGCCAAGAAGCCCAAGGGAAGCTACGTCTGCCGGACCATCGACGATGGTGTGTTGGAGGTCCTCCAGACCGGGCGTGAGGGGCGGAAGTCGGAGTGTCAGGTGCAGTTCTACACCCCTCCGTCGTGGTGGAACAGCGGCGTCCTCGCCGTCGAGGAGTCGGCGATGTACATCCAGAACATCTACCGTGCCGTCTTCTCTGTGTGGCCCCAGGTGAAGCGGGCGTGGGAGGAGAATGAACACGAGTTCGTCCTCACCGAGAACCGGGGCGTCAAGAGTGTCCTCGCCTTCGCTTGGCAGGTGCTGAAGCGGGTCGAAGTGATGGTCGGGGACCCCGATGCGGGGGCTAGGCTCGGTGTCTCGTTCTGGACCGAGATGTTCGATATGATGGCCCCCAACCTGCCGATGCTGGAGGCTCCCCTCGTCCCCCTCGTGGACGCCAACCACGTCGAGTTCTGGTCGAAGCAGGCTCAGCGGTGGAGCGGCAAGGGCAGCAACACGACCGTGATCCAGCCCGTCGTATCCGAGATGAAGGAGGCCCTGAACCCCGTCGGCGGTCTGGTCCGTGCGATCCTCCAGACCTCTGACATCCAGTCCTTGGCGAAGAAGAAGGGAGTGATGGACGTTGAAGCAGCCGAGAAGCTCGAACTCGCTTGACGTGTTCCCGGCGACGTGGCTGTTCGAGCGTCGCTTCTACGAGGAGAAGCCCTGTCCCGCCACCTGTCAGGCCATCTTCGTCTACACGGCCTTCAGCCGAATCACCGCCGACAGGCAGGCATACACCTCGGCGAAGGAAGTGCTGGAGATGTGCTACTGGCTCAACCCCGCCGAGACTCCCTTCGAGTCCATCCGTGGGGCCATAGCCGACGGGGTGTTCGGCAAGGTCGTCAAGATGTGCTCGGCCTCCCTCGACAACAAGAAGATCGAGGCCGTCCACAACACGGTGATGCTCGCCGCTGGCGACAGCCCCGAACTCGATATCTGCAACACGACCGTCGAACAGATGAAGCGGGTTGGGCAGATCGGAGATAAGACCTCCCGCTTCCTCCTGATGTACACCTCGCAGAGCCACGAGCACGTCCTGTTCGACTCCTGCATCTATCGCTACCACGGGCTGTACTGCTCGGGCACGATGCCGAAGCGGACGGAACTGGTGGACGACCGTTACGCCGAACTCGAACAAACCTTCCTCGGACAGGTTGTGGATGTGATCGGAATTGGGGCGAGGGCCACGCACGTCCTGCTGTGGGACCTCTCGCACGGTTACGGTGGCCGGATGGCGAGTCCCGAACGTCTCGCCGCTGCCGTGAACGACGGCACCATCGTCCCCACTCTGGACTGGTCTATGGTCTGAGTACGACCTCCCTTCGGAGGGGGTGGCCGCAGGGCCATCCCCTCCAGAAGGACGCACACCCGAGGAGGAACGGACGATGGGCCGCAACATCCACCACAGAGGCACCACGGACCCCCGCTTCGTCGCACGGCTCCTGAACCTGCCGACCCGCTACGACCCCGACCAGAAGACCGGGGACGCCACGTTCTCTCCCAAGCACCGGGCCGTCTACAACTACCTCCGCCGCTTCGGCGGTTGGGACGGCGAGCACCACGGGCTGACCGTGGGCACCATCGCCAGGGCCATCGGCCTCCCCTTGACCTCCTGCCACACCATCTGCCTGCTGATGGACCACGAGGGGATCGTGACCCTCAAGCGGGCCGAACCCACCCCCGCCACCACGGAGCCGGAGTCCCTCGAACGCTACGCCCAGGGCGACCACGACCTCGTGACCCTGTGCTGCGAGGGCGACCGGATGAAGTGCCGGGCCACCAACGTGGACGCCGACCTCGCCGACTACGTGAACCGGGCCATCGAAGGCACCGGACTCTCGTTCCGGGATGCCGTGAACGGCCTGATCGAGCGGGCCATCCTCGCCGACCAGAAGGCCGCAGGGGTCCCGGACTTCGACGACCCCCGCAACGACCGCTACCCGCAGTGCCCGACCTGCAAGGGGTCCCGTCACATCCTCGTGCACGGGGAGAAGGGTGCCGAGGCCGTCACCTGTCCCGACTGCGAGGCCGCCGTCAAGGACTTCGCTACCACCCGCTACGTGGACGGGGTGACCGGACGTGACTCGTCCATCCCGCCCGTCGTCAACTCCCTTCGTTGAGTACGACCTCCCTTCGGAACGTCCGGCGGCAGGACCATCCCCGCCAGAGGTGAACGACATGAACGAGCGATTCAAGCTGCAAGTCCTCGACGGCTCGTGGCGGACCGTCCTCTCCGGCCAGCACACCGCATGGATGGAGGACGAGGTGTCCGGTAGGCTGAACCCGCCGACGATGAAGTACCGCTGCTTCGACGAGGTGACCTCCTGCGTCGTGAGCGAGTGGGACCCCGAGGCGAGGACCTGGACCGAGAACCCCGACCCCTGGACCAGCGTGGAGACCTCCGAGCAGGAGGCCACCGTCCGTCAGACCCTCGAAGACGAGGTGACGGGGACGAGCATCGCCGTCCAGGTGTCCTGCAAGCCCGGTGGGATCACCCTGAAGGCCGACGACCACGGGGACAAGTGCACCGACCCCGGCGATGGTGAGGTCGTCTTCATCGAGTTCCGAGACGGGAAGCTGTGGGTGCGTGTGTGGGCCGACGTGAATCAGGAGGACCCCACCCATTCCATCTGCCTCGAAGGGGCGAGGGAGTCCTTCCGGGACGCCCGCCCGATGTTCGTGCAGAACTCGAAACCGACGTGCGACGGTGGTACGTACACCACGTTCGAGCCGTTCCTCGTGAAGCCCGGCGACCGGGTGTTGGTGACGGACCCCGACGACCCGAGCGACCGCTACGAGGCAGAGGTCGTCGAAATGCTCCCGCAGCAGGAGGGCTTCAACCCCCCGATGGTCTACGTCCGTGACGCCTCGGGCGACGAGGAAGGCGTGGCCATCGCCCTGGTCGAGGTGATCCGAAGTGAGTAAGGCCATCTGCGTCTACCTGGAGAACATCCTCGTCGTGGATCATGACGAGGAGGGTTTGCCGGTGGGGGAGTCCTTGGTGATCCTCCGCCACCCAGCCGGTGGAGTCTTCGGGGTGGACGAGAGCTTCATCGCGGGTGAGGTGGGTCCGATACGAGACCCATTCGATGGCAAGTCCATCCTGTATCAGGAGAACTTCACCGACCCCGAGTGCCTCGCCAAGATCGGCCGCACCGAGCCGTTCGGGATCGTCCATCGCTGGATGGGTGGCGACATCGGCTGGTCCGAGCGTGAGGTCACCGGAGCCGAGAACCTCGTCGCACGATACGAGTAGAGCTTTCCCGGAGTGGCGGGACGGCGGCCCGCCACCGAGGGATGCCGGGACCTCACTACCACACCCGGAGTGGGACCGGCGAACTGGACGATGCAACCACACGACCCGACCGGGCGTGGGGACTCGTCCGACCGATGGAGCATCAAGCTGGAAGCTCCGCTCCAGAGCGGGAAAACCAGGTGTTGACCTTCAGGTCTTCCACCGCACCTCCTCAGGACTGTTCGCCTGGTGCTTCTGTAGGTCCTGACCAGCTTGACCGCCGACACAATAGGAGATCGAGATGCCACGCACATTCGAGCAGATTCTCAGGGATGCCAGAATCGAGGGTTGCGTGATCGTCCTGGAGTTCGACTCTAGCGAAGAGATCGCCGACTACTGCAAGAAGGAAGGCATCGAGATAGACGAGCACCGTCTATTCGAGAATTGCATCGCTTCCATCTGGCCCAAAGAGTACCTGAACGATGGGCCAATGCCGTATGGGGATGCTGCTGCCAACACCGTGGTCGGTTCCCTGGAGGGGCTGCGAGATGAGCTGGATCGCCGCCTGACGGAGAAGGAATGATCGTCTGAGTACGACCTCCCTTCGGAGGCCACCACCCGAAGACCATCCCCGCCGGAGGTGACCACGATGCGTGCAGGAACCAAGCGACGCTACAACCCCGGAGAGATCGTGGAGTGCACCGATGAGTTCACCGGGGATACCACCACCTGGACCCGAGAGCCGTTCGGCGAGTGGGCCCGGCGAAACGGGGTCCCCCTGACCAGGCTGCCGAGCCGCCGCAGCGAACTGGGTGCTCCGAGGATCATGGTGCGGCTCCCCGTGGGGGCCAGCTACTCGGATGCCACCGGCCCCAAGCAGCACTACGCCACCGGGACCCTCTGTGCGATTCGAGTGCCCGTGCCAGCCCGCCAGGCGAAACACACGTGCGACACGCACCTGTACCCGAGGAGTGATCTGCATGACAAAGGATGAAGCTGTGAGGATGGTGTTCGATGCCCTGGATCGCTCTGGCGTGAGTTACGACCAGCACGGCCAGGGTGCGAGGATACGCAGTCTGATGGAACTCCCCGTCAAGTCCGTCGAGTCCGTCGAGGTCGTCCGTGGTGGATACCGGGGCACCGTGAAGCCGAGGTCGGTACTCGGTTACACGAACAGCAGCAGGCACGGCAAACGTGTCTACACGTTGGTGGCCAACCTGAATCCCTGAGCGTACGACCTCCCTTCGGAAGCCGTTCCTTCAGGGCCATCCCCGCCAGAGGAGAGTGATGCCACATGCCGAAGCAGATCGTCGCACGGGTCCACACCGACTACGAGGACGGGGAGTACGGTCCCGACTACGCCCTGATCCAGGTGGGCACGTCGGGTTCCGTCTCCAACCTCGAACTCAAGATGAAGGACACCGTGGCGATGTTCCTCAAGCACGGTGGGAAGCCCGAGTCCCTCGGCATCGGCCCGCTGCAGGGGACGCTCTGGTGGCTGTCCGACACGCTGCTCGAAGTCACGTGGCTCTGCTACGATGCCCTGCTCGACGATGAGGGCGAGGAGCCGGACTGGATGGACGGACTGCTCGACGAGTCCTGGGCCATCGTGGAGGGGTTCGAGCCGAACCTGGGCGACGAGGACGAGTGCGGCCGCCCCGAGAACCAGTTCACCGCCGTTGACCTCCAGCACATCCTGCTGATGCCGGACGGCAACTTCGAGTTGCAGGCCCACGTGGACTTCGGCGGCTACTCCTTCCGCACCGCCGAGATCCCCCTCTGCAAGCTGCTCGAAGGCTGAGTACGACCTCCCTTCGGCGGGGGTGGCTGCGAGGCCACCCCCGTCACGAGGTGATACCGATGCCAGAACCGACCAGACGCACGTTTGACGAGCTGGAGGCCATCCTCGGCACCGACTGGACCAAGGAGCCGAGCGAGGCCCCGATGGGGGTCTGCGTCCACTTCCGCCGGACGTGGCCCTGTGGTTGCCAGTGGGCGGAAGCCGATATGGTCATGACCAAGTGCAGGCTGGAGTGGCTGTGGCCCTGCGATGCACACGCCGACCTCGGATTCCACGCCGAGTTCAAGGACGAGGTGTGGCGGCCCCGCAGCACGATGCGGGACCTGACGAATCGCCGCAAGGGCAAGCTGGTCACGTCCGATATGCTGCCGACCCTGATCCCCGGACAGGTGCTGAGGATGCGGAGCAACGCCTGTGCCGAGCACAACGGGCAGTCCACCGTGGCCGACCGACTGGCCGGGGCGTGGCTGTGGTTCGTGCGGGAGCCGGACCCCAAGTTCGAGGGAGAGTTGAGGATCGAGCAGGATGCCCTGGGTCCCGTGTCCTCGGTGGGCACGCTGTCCGAAGCCGTCCTCTCCGAGAACGAGGTCCGCCTCGTGAGCCGTGGCGAGGAACGCTGGCCGACAGGACCAGTGTGGGTCCTGAAGAAGCTGGAATCGCAGGCTCCGAGGAAGACCTCCCCGGCGGCCTGATACCGGGAGGTGAGCCGGATGGACATTCGAGTCGATTCGTGGGTGTGGGTGACGGAGACCGACCGGGCCATCTGGCCCACGGTCACCCGCCCCGTGTTCCACGACCTGGAGGGAACCGTGATCGCGGTCAACGCGGACGGGACCTTCGACGTGCGGGACGAGTTCGAGCAGGTCTTCGACTCGGTCCCCGCCGCCAACGTGCGGAGGGCCTGCCGAAACTGCAACGCCGTCCTGGATGCCGCCAACTGCGGCAACTGTGGGATGGAGGACGAGGGCTGAGTACGACCTCCCTTCGGAGGAACCGCCCCGAGGCCCATCCCCGCCGGAGGTGATCCATCATGTCGATGTGTCTGATCGGGTTCCGGGCTGGCAGCCACACGCACGTCTCGTACCTGCACTACGCTCAGGGGGTACTGGACTGGCGGAAGTACCACGCCGACCAGGAGGTCTCCCTGGGCGAGCACGCCCTCAAGTTCGACGAGGGGACCTCGAACCGCACCTACTTCGAGGAGATCGCCGCCCTCCACGGGGTGATGAAGTCGGGCTTCGACCCCGCCCACGCCGACGGCTGCGAGCGGATGGCTGGCGAGGGCGGGTTCTGGACCTGCGAGGATGCGAAGCAGCAGATGCGGTGGCGGACTGCGATGCGGGCTCGGGACGACTCGAACGAGGTCCCCCTCGACGACTGTGCCCTGTTCCTCGACTTCGACGCCAGGCACGCCACCGTCCGTGACCGGCAGTTCGTCGAGTGGGAGCGGTTCCTGCCGGACGGTTGGACCTGGGAGGAGAAGGAGATCGGGAAGGACTGACGTTCGTACCCCACCACCAGAGGTGATCGAGATGCTGCACACGATCCTGTTCGTGATCGAGGACGAGAACTCCGGCCAACACCTGACCTGCTCCACCGAGGTGGAGTCGGACGGGCCGCCGGAGGACGTGAAGGACCACCTCCCGCCTGGCGTCAAGGCCCACGAGGTGACCGAGGCGTTCGTCTTCGCCGGACCCATCCTCAAGCACGACGACTTCGAGGACGAGGACGACGACGAGGACGACGAGTAGTACGACCTCCCTTCGGCGGGGATGCCCGCAGGGACATCCCCGCCACGAGGAGAGTGATCCAGATGCCAGCCAAGTTCAGCGGTGATGACATGAAGCGGGACCCGATGTGCGACGACGACTCCGGCGACGAGAAGGTCACCGACGCCACGGGCCAGACGATGAACGTGTTCGATGCCATGGCCGTGGCCGCCGGGCAACTGCTCGCCAGGCTGACGCCGGAGGACCTCGCCAAGATGGTCGCCGAGCGGTTGTCCAACGCCTGGATCGTGACCTGGGCGACCGACGACGCCGGACGCTTCTACGAAGAGTAGTACGACCTCCCTTCGGAACGCACGCTCCGAGGTCCATCGCAATCGCAGCCGCACACACCACAGCAACGGAGGCAGCACCATGAAGACCCGACGCAGCAACAGCACGCAGGCACGTCTGGAGTTCGTGCAGGACCTGGTCATCCTCGTCTTCCTCATCACCGCGTGGGCGACGTGTCTCTCGACCTACTTGTGGATGAACGGGGAGACCCCCGAGGCCCAGCTCAACGGCAGGGTCTGGACCCTCATCTTCGGAGCCGTCCTCTTCCTCATCGTCCTGTGGGAGGTCTGGAAGACCTCCCCCGTCCACCTCCACGTCGTATGGCACCGCCACCAGTTCGTCGCCGAGACCGAGGAGTACGAGCCGATTCCCGATGGTCGTCGCTGGGTGGCAGAGTCCGGTATGAACGACCAAGACCCACACCCCCTCGACCCGCCCGCCGCCTGAGTACGACCTCCCTTCGGCGGGGGTGACCTGAAGGCCACCCCCGCCACGAGGTGATACCGATGCCAGATTTCGTCCCCTGCAAGCCCGCCCACGAGTACGATGTGTGCCTGTACTGTCAGGCCCAACTCCGTGCCCACGCCCACGTGATCGAGGGCGAGTCCGACGAGGAACGCCCGCACCCCGGACCCGACGACCACTTCGAGCAGGTATCGGGAGCCGGGCTGTTCTGTGGTGGTGACCATTGCGACTACCCGCCGTCCGTGACCACCTGTGACTCCTGCGGCAGCACGAGGATGGTCGTCTTCGCTGCCAAGTGCAGCGACCTCTTCACCGCCCTGGACCTCGCCGAGGGGAAGGCTTACGGCTACTTCGCCGACGAATCCTCCTGCTACGTGCCGGAGGGAATCCTCGGGGCCGGTGACTACGTGAAGGGCACCCTCTGCCTGGAATGTGGGAAACTCCAGGGCAAGTTCCCCGCCCGCCTCTCCACCGAGGACTGAGTACGACCTCCCTTCGGACGCCTGGCTCCCAGGGCCACCCCCACCGAGACCCCACACAGGAGGACACGACGATGGGTAGCTGTGCAGATATGAGCAGCACGAACAGGGCCGCCGCAGTGCTGGAGAAGGCCCCGCCGGATGCAGGGTTCCCCGTCCCCGAACTGAAGGCCCTCGTGGGCCAGACGGTCACCATCGCTGCGGTCGAGATCAGCAGCGAGCACACCCACAAGCTGACCGCCTTCGCCAAGCTGGTGGACTCCACCGGCAAGGAGCACACCGTCGAACTCGGTGACGTGATGGAGATTCGGGACGAGGGCGTGTGCGGCTACGCCCTGGAGGACCACTTCGACGACGATGTGATCCGCAAGATGCTGGAGGAGGCCATCGCAGACGAGACCAACGGCCTCGACTCCGACGACCGGGACTCCTTGCGGGAGGACCTGACCGACCTCTTCGGAGACGACGAGTGCGACGAGTGCGGGACCACGCTCAAGACGTACATGAAGGACGACGGGACCAACCTCACCGAGGTGTTCGGTTGCCCGAAGTGCGAGACGGTCAGCGACTGAGTACGACCTCCCTTCGGCGGGGTTGGCCGGAGGGCCATCCCCGCCGGAGGTGACCACAATGGTCCCGATAGCCGAACTGAGAACCGCTGCCGCAACCGTCCTCTCGCAGGTCCCCGGTCTCACCGTGGAGCCGCTCGTCAAGCACCGTGGCCGCAGGGACGGGATGGGTGGCCTCTACTACGGCGGCCACTACTTCAACCACATGGACGTGGCCGACGAACGCCCCGAACTCCACCTCACCCGTTCGATGCCCCGTGCCACCGTCCGCCTCGTGAGGGACGGCGGCGGGACCGACTGCTTCTCCGTGTGGGTCGGCGGGTACGGCGACCTGCGGAACCTCGTCAAGAAGCCGAGCCGGGGAATCTGCGACTGGTCATTCTTCTCCTTCTGCTTCCTGGACCACGAGGGCCACGTCGCCGTCTTCCTCTCGAATCGAGGGGGCACGTTCGGGCACGCACTGGCCGAGGCGGCGAACATCCGCTGCCTGTGGTCCTGCTCCGCCCTCCGAGAGGGTCGGGAGCCGGACCTGAGAGTCTGAGTACGACCCCCCTTCGGTGGGGGTGGCC
>Ga0172363_10001503_pt1 | contig 18827 bp, 16 predicted proteins | sample LakKivs2_kivu2a2_FD_114541 | JGI IMG/M metagenome (GOLD analysis project Ga0172363, IMG submission 114541) | Sediment microbial communities from Lake Kivu, Rwanda - Sediment s2_kivu2a2 | ecosystem: Environmental > Aquatic > Freshwater > Lake > Sediment | place: Rwanda: Western Province, Lake... | reverse complement strand
TGATTATTTATATTTTGTTGATTATTTATATTTTGTTGATTATTTATATTTTGTTGATTATTTATATTTTGTTGATTATTTATATTTTGTTGATTATTTATATTTTGTTGATTATTTATAATTTGTTAATTTGATAATTTATAAGTATTATTATATTTGTAATTGTTAATTCGATTGAAATAAAATTGTGAACAAAATGTACAATTACACGGTTTTTTATACATATTATAATATTTTACTTAATACAATAATTTTAATTATATATAAAAAACAATTTTTTTAATTTTACTCTTAATTACAAATCCAAAAAACTTGGACATGATAAAATTCAGGAATAGTTGGTTTGGGATTTTTATACCAAACAAATTGAAAGGGAACATTTGGGGTGAGATGTTGTGTTAATTTGATTGTGATTATATGATTAATTTTTTCTTCGGGATATTCCCAATTCAAATCTTGTTCTGAATTCCACAAAATCCAATGATTTGTGTCAGGATTGGTTAAATTATATTTAAACATTGAAGGTTGAAAACTCCATTTGATATTGAATTCAAAATTTGTTGGTTGGACAAATTTTTTGCCATCATAATTGAAATAATATTTTTCACCAAATATTGTATGAAAAATATAGTCTTTTGTTTCAACCCAATCATCTTGGATTTGATTTAGCAATGATATTTTTTTTTCTATGTTAGATTCAGTAGGTCTTATGGATAGTGAATTTGGTATCCAGGGATAATTTTTACTTAATTTATCCAAAAAATCTAAATCAGAATTAATTTTACAGTTTAACATTTTAATATACTTTAATAAATATATATATATATCAATAAAATTCTATTTCAATTTTTTATAAAAATTTGAAATAATTATTAAATTTAAGTAATTTAGATATAAAAAATTATATTCAAATATTGATGGAGGAATTGGATGATTGGAAAAATCAAATGATTTTGGATGATTACAATAAATTGTTAGATTTTATTACCAATACAAAAAATAAACAAAAAACCATAAATAAATTTTTACTAATTGTTGGAAATATTCAAAAAGCAATAAAACTTATTATTGATATTGAAAATGAAATTGGTGTTGATGAATGTGATTATGTTGAATATTCAAATTTAGAAAAAATATTTGTACCAAATCAAGATAAATATATTTTACAACCAGATAATTTGGATATTAAATGTTTAACTGTTGAAATAGACAATATTGAATATTTTGAATGTAATACTGGTATTATAAAAGAAATTATAAGAGATAATAAAATATTAAATTTTAACACAATAATGATTACTAATGAATTGCCAAATGATTTATCAATATTAATAAGATCAATTGTGGTAAAATTAAATTAAAAAAATAAAAATAAAAATTAACCAGAACGTTGAGATAACATAAATACCACTTTTATATCTTTAATTTCTTTATATTCATCAATATTTATTGATAAATCAAAGTCTAATGGTCTTGAACTACCATTTGTCCCATATCTGTCATAACCCCATCTATCTGTTTCTAATATATTTTTAATTGGAACCAATAATGGTTTATCACGTAAACATCCACAAAATTCTTTTATTAAATATTCTTTTACAACCAAATAATTTTTATCCATAATATCATTATTTACAATATCTTGAAATACTTCATTAAAATAATCATTTGAATCTTCAATGATTCCATTTAATAACATTTTTTTAATAAGTTTATAATTGGATTCTGTTATTTGTGATAAAAGATTTTTTAATAAAATCTGAATTCCAATTGATGCAGAAGCTATTTCACATTTACCCATTATAAAAGTATATATAATATTATTTAATATTATATAGTATTTTCATTTTTTTCATAAACTGAAATAACTTTAAAATATATACCATATAAAAATAATCATACTAATGAATATGTGTATTTTGATATCATTTTTATTGAATACAATATAACAATAAAACAGATAACAAAAACAAATTACAAATTACAAATTACAAATTATAAAAATGCATTTTATAAAAAAAAATTGATATAATTTTTATATGAATATGGAATAATCTATAATAATAAATTTGAACTAAATAATGTTAAAATTTATAGAATCAACAGAATTAACAGTGTGGAAAGAAATAATAGAACCAAATCAATACAATGGACTTGTTAATTTTATAAATTTATGTGGACAAAAACAAAAAATACATCATAAATTATTATTTTTGCATGGGAATATTCAAAAAGGAGTAAAACTTGCTATTGATATAGAAAATTTAATAGGAATTGATAATTGTGAATATATACAATTTTCAGAATTATTGTATAAAGATGAAGATGAAGATGAAGATGAAGATGAAGATGAAGATGAAGATGAAGATGAAGATGAAGATAAACTAAATAAACTTTTTTCAGTTGAAATGTCACTTTATAATATTATGGATAAAAAATGTGTAATTATTGAAAATAATATACCAAATTGGGAAGAAAAATTTGGCATAATTAAGGAGTTTGTAGGTGGTGATAAATTTCTGGTATTCAATAAACAAAATAAAAATTTAGAACAACATTTAATGAATTTTAATATAATTTTTATTTCATCTAAATTACCGACAGAATTAGCAATTATAAAAAGATGTGATTTTGTTAATTTGTAATTTGTGAAAAAGTTTATATTTATTTGATAATTTCAGTTTTATTTTTATAAGTGATAACTCTCATAGTACAGCAATATCTTTTTAATTGAAGTGATTCAACTAATTTTTGTTTAAGTTCTAATTTTTTTTCTTCATCATTATTTGGATTAGATTCAATTTCTTCAAGACTTTGTTCATAAATTTTTTGTCTATTACCAAGTAGATAACCGCAAGTTGGACATTTAAGATAAATCATTTTATTATAATACTAATATAATATTAATATATATTTAATATTATTTTCAAATTTTTATTAAAATATACTAATATTTTAATAAAAATATACTAATATTTTAATAAAAATATATTTATATACTGATTATAAATATATATAAAAATGAATAATTATAATGATTTTGATGAAACAATAACAACAGCACCATATAACACATTAAATTTATCAGAAGGTATTCAACCAAATTTATCTAATCCTCAAACAATATCAAATTCTAAATATGAAGTTCCTAATCCAAGACAATCTCATAGAGTACCTTTAGGTACCGAAACAAATTATTATGACCCAACAAAAAAAATGGTTGAGAATTATTTGAAAACTAATGAATCAATGTATGATAATAGGGGTAAATATTTTGATACATATTTGTTTAATCAAAAATTTGATGAATATATTAAAAAAAAAACAGAAAATAGAAAATTAAAAGAACAAGTTCAATTATATGATTTGGATAATATTGATAATATTCAAGTTCAACCGTACGAACTACCATTAAACAAATTATTAATTAATTTTAAAAATGTATGGTTTCAATTATTTGACGATTTAATGAATGGTAAAAATCCATCAGAAATGTTTACTACCATAAATTTTTTTTATTTTGGAATAACATTTATTGTAATTTTTTTACTTTATATAATGTTATCATATATTTTTGAATAAAAATATAAAGATATTTTATATTTTTATTGACAATTAATTATTGTTTAGCAATTCACTTTGACATTGATTAATTTCATTTCCTGTTGGGGGATTTGTAAAATTAAAATTATAAACAGGATAAAATTTATACATAAGTTTAAATTTGGAATTATTATTTTTTTTTTGTTTATCTAGATATCTAACAAATTTATCAATTTTTCTTTTGGATAATTGATAGTCATTTATTTCAACCATTTTATAATCAAAAAAACAAGCTCCTTGTGATGTTGTTCCTTTAAATAAAAATGATCTTATGGCACATTTACTAAATTCATCAAACATTGCTAATTGGTAATATCTCACGGTTATTTCACGAACTAAATTTTTATCAGGAATTTCATAAATAGATTTATGAAAATCACTTCCTTTAACTAATTGAATATCTTTACCAGCAAGTAATCCTTGTTCAGAAGTAATTTTTAAATTTTTATAATCGGTTGTTTTAAAATATTCATCTAATCCATTTGAATTTTGACTATACATTTTATTTTAATATTATTAATTATATTGTATATAAAAAAATTAATAAAAAATATCAATAATAATAAAATTTTTTATTAAATATTGATTAAATTAGTAATATTATATTTGTTAATGTCACTATATTTTTTTGTATAAAAAATATTATATGGTAATATATTTGTGTAATCTATAAGTGATGTTTTATTATTATATCCATCATAATATATTTTTTTCTTATTAATAATTACTAAATTATTAAGTAATTGATTAATTATTTTTTCTGCTGCTTGTTGTTGTTTAATTATTATTATTTCATATTTTGTACTTGAATACATAAAAATAAAATTGTTGATTTGACTTAATATTTTATCTTTCAAATCAACTAAATTTTGATAATATTTGTATATTAGATTATAATCTATTAAACAATATTCATATATTTTGCAAAAGTTTTGAAATGAATCAATGATATCATTATAATTTTGAATGTCTTTATATTTAAAATTTTCCATATAAAATAATAAATCAACAATTTTAGGATATTTATTTAATATATTATTTTTTGTACATATGTTATTAAATTTTTCTTTAAATTTTTGATTATCTGAAAGAACATTATATTTATTATATGTGTATAAATAACATATTATTAAGGAACAAAAAACTAATCCAATAAGTATATTTGTGTTGTATATTATTTTTGTTGAAACAAATGTGATTCCAATAATTATTAAACCATATAAAAATAATTGTTCTGGATATTGAGAATTAATTATATTATATAATGTATTATTAGTTTCTTCATTTATTTTTAAACTTGTACTAAAATAACTGTCCATATTTATTTTACTTATATTAAACAAATAAAAATAATTTAAAAAATACCATTGTTTATATTTTTATTATTATATATAATATTTATGAATTGTACAAATAACATAATAAATAATATGGATATGAATGAATTAAAAATAATTGAATCAATAATGAATGAATCAAAAATAAATGATATTAATGATAAATCAGAAATTAAATATAAACAAAAAAATTGTAAGCTTTTAAATAAACAAAAAGTAATTATGAATAATTATAAAGAAACTAAAATAATTAATAATAATTTAATTTTAAATAATATTTATTCATTAGATGAAGACATATATTTACAAATATACAATCATATAGATAATCCATATCAAAAAAGATTAAATATAATGAGTATGTTATTAAAGTCTGATTTGGTAATTCCTATGAAAAATTCGATTGAAATTATTCGTTTTTTTAATTGGTTAAGTCCATTTAATAATGAATTTAATTTGAGTTCAAAAGATTGGGCAATTAAAACAATTAAGTATGGTAATAAGGAAAAAATTTTACTGCAAAATTCAATTTCTAAAAGTGATATGGGTAGAACTTTTTATTCTAATTATATTGATCCAATTAAAAATAAATTAGAATTGGGAAAAGTTGAATATTGTTATTTTGAATTTAAGTCAAAAAGATTTAATAAAGTTAAAGATATTATTTGGGCATTTGACAATTATTAAATTTATTAAATTGCTATATATGAACGTTTATAGTTAATACGTTTTTTTTTTAAATTATTTTTATGTTTTTTAATTATTTCTTTATAATTAAAGAAAATACTTTTATTATCTGAACCAATATCTTTTTTAATTATTTCTTCGTAATTAAAGAAATTATTTGAACTTGAATCAGTATATAAATTGTTATTATTATAATAATTATTTGAACTTAAATCAGTATATAAATTGGTATTATAATAAATATTTGAACTTGAATCAGTATATAAATTGTTATTATAATAATTATTTGAACTTGAATCAGTATATAAATTGGTATTATAATAAATATTTGAACTTGAATCAGTATATAAATTGTTATTATTATAATAATTATTTGAATCTAAATTTAACAATTTGGCAATTTGTGGGTCAATATTTTTATTGTTATAATTTGAATTTGTATTTATATTTATATGGTAACTTGAACTTGAATCACTATTTATATTTATATGATAATTTGAACTTGAATCAATATTTATATTTATATATTTATTGTAATTTGAATTTGAATTAGTATTTATATTGTTATAATAATTGGAACTTGAATCAGTGTATAAATTGTTATTGTAATAATTATTTGAACTAAGATAATTATTTGAACTAAGATAATTATTTGAACTAAGATAATTATTTGAACTAAGATAATTATTTGAACTAATATAATTATTTGAACTGACATATCCATTTGAAATAGCAATATTATCGTGATTGATATTTCCATTTAATGTTAAATTATTTGGATTAATAATAAGTTCATTATTTATTATTGAATTATTTGAATGTTCTTTATTATTTTTTTGGCTTGACATTTTATTAATTTTTTATATACATATATTTTTATATACAATTACAAAAAAATTGAAAATTATAAATTCTATATATTAATGATATAGTCAATAAATATAATCAATTATATAAATTTGGTAAAATGAATGTTTATAAAATAATAAAAACTGATGAAGATTATGTTTCAGATACTGATGAACAAAAAATAGAATTGACAGATTTATGTGAAAATGGAACGGTTAATGATTGTGCAATATGTTTAGAAAAAAATGATTTAGAATCAATTCAATTAAATTGTGGTTGTAAAAATAAATTTCACTCCAAATGTATTGAATCATTAAATAAATCTAAAATTAATAAATGTCCAATCTGTAGAAAAAATATTAACTCAAAATCATATGAAAATTATTCAAATGAATGTGGTTTTATGTGTAAAAATCTTATTGGAATTTTTATCATTATACATGCTATATCTTTATTTTTAAATTTGGGTTTATTAATTTTAATGATATTACATCCATCAGAATTAAAATATTGCGACAATAATTATATAAAATGTGAATATTTACCAATACAAGGAGAATTATATCTAAATAAAATAAATAAAAAATATAATGATTTTGTTGTTGAATATGAATTAACAAGTTCATATAATTATACAATAAATTCACAAATTTATAGATGTGAAGATATAGAAATACATAAATATAATTCATATGAGGAAGCATTTGAAGTATCTAGAGAAAGTATTGGTGTGACAAAACAAATATATTATAATAGAAACACAATGGAAAAATGTTTACTAGAGTATAGATGGTATAATCTAGATAATTTTCATTTTATAAGTTTAGGTCTTATAATATTAGGATTAAATTTATTTTTAATCCTAACAGCTAGTCTTATTGGTTATTTAGAATCATCCAATACAAATTTAAAAAGTATTAAATTGTTTATTGGATTAGTTCATACTTTAGGAATCGCAAGTATTCAATTGTTATCTATATTACAACTTTGTTTGTTTTATTTTATATTAAATTACAATTTAATGTAAAAAAACAATAAATTAAATAACTTTAACACCACCAGATGTTTTGGTTAATCCTGTTATGGTAAAATTTCCCGAATGTAAATTATCATGACATTCAGAGCATAGTACAACAATGTTTGCTTTTGAATCTTTTAAAATATGTTTTTTCTTTATGTTAATTTGACCATTGGGAGTAGAGATAAAATCTTTTTGCATATTTATATGATGTGATTCTAATTTTTCCTTTCCCCCACAAACAGCACACGAATCCATATATATTTCTTTATTATAAAGTGATTTTTTATCAGATAATAATTTTGTATTAATACCATCTTTTTCTAATATAGAATTTTTTATTTCTACTGCTTTTTTAATAAATAAAGGGTCATCTAATATATATTGGGCTACTGTAATACCATAAATTTGTTCACCAGTTCCATCTTTTAATTGGCGGTTAAATATCAATTCATCTCCTTTCTTTTCAACAGAAAGATGGTAAAATTTAATTGTGTTAAGTAATTTAATATCATTTACTTGTGCTAATTCATGTAAATGAGTAGCGAATAAGAATTTTGCATCCATATTAGATAATTTAAGAATAGCAGAAGCAACAATTGCATTAGCACTAAGATATTCAGTACCTCTACAAATTTCATCTCCAATAACAAGAGATTTAGAATTTGCTTTTTTAAGGATATTTCTTAATTCATTCATCTCAATAATAAAAGAACTATGACCCTTAAATAAATTATCATTACCAGAAATTCTTGTATATAGAGATTCAAATACACCATATTCAAATGAGTCAGCTCCCACATACATACCACATTGAGCCATAATTAAATTTAATCCAATACCTTTCATAATTGATGATTTACCTACTCCATTATAACCATATATCAAATTACCTTTAGTCTCTGAATCTAATTTAACATTGTGTGGTACATATTCATAATCAATAATTCTTTCAATAATTGGATGTCTTAAATTTGTTGAATGGATATATGAATCAGATTCTTTATTAATAGTTGGTTTGGTATAATGATATTTAGTGGAAGTATACGCATTATTTGTAATCAAGTCCAAATGAACTAACATTCCAATTAATTTGGTAAGTAATAAAGAATTTTTCCCATACCATTCTACACAATCTGAAATAAAATAATTTTTAATCTTTTCGCCAAATAACACATAAAGTTCATCAATTTCATCTGAATGTGTAGCTAATCCAGGATAAGATATTTTACAAGTATGTTTGAGATATTTAAATTCTAATTCAGAATATGTAATTTCTTTTGAACCTAACTTAAAAGTTTTCTTTTGTTTTGTAAGTTCTTTTTCTAATTTTTCACCTCTTATTTTGGATGTGGTTAAATAATATCCATCAGCATCATTACGTTTTATGCTTAGGGTTACATCTGGACATAATTCCTCAAGTACTTTTGACAATTTTTCAACCATCCCAATCCCACTTTCAATTTGTTCTGCCAATTCATCCAAATCAGGATAAATTGCATTTTGATAAAATGATATTTTAATTTCATTAAGGTTTGATAGTTTAAGTTGTTCAATCTCAAATTTATTTTCTATTAAATTGAGTGCTTTTTCTAATAATTTAATATCAGATTTTGAAAATATTTCAAATAAATCTTTTTTAAAATTAGAACCAATACACAGCTCAATAATTTTAACGGTATTTTGTAGAGATTTATAAATTGAAAATAATTCATAAGGTTGAATATATTTGACCGACATTTTTCTAAATAATTTATCCAAATCTGATATCTCTTTTAAATATCCTCTAATATTTTCCCAAATTTCTAAATTTAACATTTTTTCTGTTTGGTCATAATAAGATTGGATAGTGCTGGAATTTGTGAATGGGGCACATAATCTATTTCTTAGGGTTCTTTTTCCCATAGGGGTACAACAATTATTGACTACCGAATTAAGTGAATGAAATTTTGAATCAATTTTATCCCAATTATAATAATCAATCACATTCAATTGATATTGAGCATTATTACCTAAAATCATATATTTATGTTCGTTAAAATATTTTGGAGTTTTTAATTCATTAATAAGATTAGGATTATGTTGGTAAATATAATCAAAAGCATTGGTTAAAGCAATTGTTGCATATGAATATTTTTCCAAATTCAAAAAATCAATTGGTGAATCCATTCCACATTCGGTATATATTTTTTTAAGCAATTTATTTTGAAATGATAATTTGGTATATTCTGGATTAATTTTAAAATATTCCAAAAGAATTTGATTTGGAATAATATCAATTTTTTCTCCAATGTTTATTTTTATTCCGTTTGATTCTGTATTGTCAATTTTATAAACAATTAATTCAATAGGTCTATAAAAATGATAAAATCTCATTGCTTCTTCCCAACATTCATTCTCATTAACTAAACCTGAACCATGTGTCTCATACCAAAAAACTTCTCCAACCGATGAATCAATTGCACACATTCCAACAGAAATATTTGGTTTGGAAGAATTAATTGAATTATTAATTTCAAAATATAATACCATTAAATATTTATTTTCTGTAGTGATATTGTCAATATAAGTGCTTGGTGAAAAAATATTAGTTACTTCTCTTTTTGGTTTAGGTGGGGGAGTTGTTTGGTCAACAGTTACAACTGTATAATTATTATCAATAAGTAATTTAAGAAATTTACTTGTTGCTGAACAATTAAAACCTAACATATAAGGATTTTTTTCATCAATTGTTTTAATTGATTTATCTTTACGAGTACAAATAATATTTAAAACATCAGACAATTCAAATAAGTTTGGTCCTCTAGTTTCTGTTGAGTAACATTCATAGAAAGAACCAACTTGCATCAATACAATTGATTTTTGTCCATATTTATTAACATATTTTTCGTGATAGTTCAAATACTCTTCATAAATATTTAAAGAATTATTATTAGTTTGCTTAATATCTTTTTTCATTTTACTAATTTAATATATAATTATTTATTTAAGTTATTTTATTTTTATTAGGTTTATATGTAAAATGAATATATAAATGTGAAAACATAATAAAAACATATGAAAAAAATAATATAAAATCGCAAAAATCTTTTAATGTTAACATTTTTATATTTATACAAATATAAAAATAAAGAAAATTTAAATTAAAATATTATTTTATTCTTTGTTACCGTATTTTTTGATTGAATCTTTTAATTTGTCTAATAAATAATTATAAAAAACTGTTTTAATTTTTTTTTCATTTTTATCCAAATCATACCAATTAATTCCATTTTCTGAGCAAATTTTTTTAAGTACGTGTCTAACCATATCTTTTGTTATTAAAACTTTTTCCAAATAATTAATTTTTTTTTCAATTTGGTCAGAAGAATTGGAAACTAATTTTTCCACATTATATTCACTGAGAGATTTAATTAATTGAGGTTTATCTCCAGAAATATCAACAAATGCTAATAATGGCATTAATTCTTTATATATCCATTTATCAAGAATTTTATAAAAATAATATTTTGTTAAATTTTTTTGAACTGATTTATCTTTATTTAAATCTTTATAAAATCCACTAGAAATAACATTTGAAGTTAGTGGGTTTATTCCGACATAAGGAGTATAAGATTTTGAACTATAAACTTGGGGTTGTGTTAAAATTACAGGAAATGATTTAATTTGGTCAGAATCAGGATTTATTGCTTCAGCATAAGCCTTATTCCATTGTCTAATGTTGTTAGCAGTAAAACTAGCAAATGTACTCATTTATTTATATATTATATATTTATAAAAATAAATTATTTTTAATAAAAAAAACTATATAAATCTGCTTTATTATCAGGCTCAATTAAATTAAGTTTATTTAATATTTTGTTTTCATCAAGCCCATCAATTTTATAAATATTTTTAAGAACATATAATAATTTTTTACAAAATAAAATTTTAGGAAATTCAATGAACTTATAATAAGAATCATAAATAGCACCTAATAATCTCCTTTGTGAATAAATTGGTAAATTATCAATTGAATTTGATAAAAAATAAACTATGTCTGTTATATTATTTAAATTATAAATTTCTGATAAAAAATTTTCAGAAGATGTTGAAATTTGTATATAATCACTAAAAATATCAAAATATAAATTTCCTTTATTTATGTCTTCATCAAAACATTTATCAAATTTTTTTTTATGCATTTTACCGTCTGAACCTTTAACATTTTTTTCTTTAATCGGACAAGATGGAAATGGTGTGGAAATTAAACTTAAATCTAATGGATTATAATAATATGTATTAGGTGAATAACACGGACCTATACATTCAAATCCTTCAACCGATTTAATTTTTTCATTTTTGTTATCTTTGTGATTATTATTTATACTGTATTTTTTTTTTGTATTAATATTATCTTTATCCATATTTTTTATTTAATGTTTTAATATATTATTTGAATATAAAATTAAATAATAATATTTAAAAAATTTATAAATGTTTTTTTATATTATATTATATATATAAAACCTATATGGATTTTAATAAACAAATATTAGACAAAATCGATAATTTAATTAATCTGAGTAGTAATTTTGATTCTGCATTTAAAATTGTTTTTAATTTAGAAACAGAAACTTTGAGTGAAGAAAATGCAGATACATTATATTCGATGACAAAAAATTATATTTTAATTAGAAAAGAACATGGAGAAATAATATTAATGTTAAATAAATTAACGAATTCGATAAGTTATGATGATGTTTTTTCCGATTCAACTAAAAAAACAAAAAAAAATAAAGATAAAGAAAATTTAAATACAAAAAGTGATAATTTAAAATTATTATATGATATTTCTACATTCAGCACATTAGTAAATAATATAAATGATTTAATAAATAATGTTGATTATGAATATAAAAAAATTGCAGTAAAATATCCAAAATTTATTAATAAAAAACAAATTACAGTTATTTTAATTACTTCATCAAATTCTGATAAAAAATATATTAATATGATTGAGGAATTAAAAAAAGAATATCCTGAACACAAATATAAAGTAATTGTATGTCAAAATGAAAATGATATTTCAAAATGTCAAGAAGAATTAGAAGAATATGAAATAGAAGTTAAATCATTAAAATCGTTACCAGAAATTTACATCCTAAATGATTCAACAATTAATAAAATACCCATATCAAAGTTAGATAACGCCGAACCACTTAAAAAATTATTATTATAATTATTTTTATAAATATTGTATAAATAACATTGTTAATTTATATAATTTATTGATTTTTATATAAAAAAAAAATATCATTATCAATATTATATATTAAAATATAATAATGAATATAACAGATAATAATATAAAAATACCTAAAAAAAATAATACACAAATTATTTTTAATAAAATATCAGAATTAATAGATGATTATTTTGTGAAGTTGAATGTATTGCATAAAAAAATATTAAAAAAATATTTATACAGAGTTGTATTGGTATCATATTTTTATTTTTATGATGATAATTTTATTGAACAATTATATTTAAATAATTATCAAGATATTTTTAGTTTTTTAGTTTTATTATTGCCATATTATGAATTAAATAATTCAAAAAATATATCATCACTTGATGAGTTATTTTTAAATACCAATTCCAAAGCAAAGAGTTTATCTTCAAGTTATTATATTGATCATTTGGATTTAAAAAATGAATCTGAATATTTAGAAAATTATTTTAAATCAATAATGAATTTTATAGTTGATACAATTAGAAATATCCATTGTTTGTTAATGCCCAATTGGTTAAATATATTTCCTTACACAATGGATACATATAAAAACTCGTTAATTTACAAAAATTTTATAAAATTATATAATGATAAAACTTTTATTGAGGAAGATGTAATTTATATAGATAATGGTCAAGATTATGTAAATTTATATATTAATATTGATGTTCACTTTAAATTAGGATATCATATTTTATATGGGACTATTTATAATTTTTTGTATATGGATATTAAACCAATTAAATGGATGATTTATGATATTAATGTAGATAACACGAAAATAATACCAAATATAATTTATTTATCTAATAAATTAAAAATTAATTTTGTAGCTACTATTCCATGGGATAATTTGGATAATATGGAAAAAAAAAAATTATTAAAAGAATGGGAAAATTTTTACACATCAAGTGAAACAAACAATATAAGTTTAAAATCATTAATATTATTTTATTTAAGATGGGAAAAAGAAAAAGAAAATTTAAGTGAATTAAAATTATCAAGAAAATGTATGGAATTTATAAAAACAAATTTAAATGATATAATTGGTGATGATTTAGTTGATAATAATGATAATAATGATGATGATATTGACGAAAAAAATATATATTCTATTGATGCAAATTTAGAAAAATGCTTAAAAAAAATATATCCAAATATTAAATTTGAAAATATTTATAAATATATATATGAATCTATTCAAAGATTTAAGTATACTTGGTATGGTTTTATATGTATGGATGAAAATAAAAATATATTAGATTCAGACAATTATTTTATAAAATATTTTAATAATTATAAGGATATTGAAAATGATGAAAATAATTTAGATCAAAAATATTATTACTATTTGACACCTAAAAATATTTATAATTTTTGTAAATCATTAATTCACATTAATGATTCAGATGGAACATACAATCCATTTAGTTTAAATGCTAAATGGAATAATGTTGCTAATCAAAATCAAATGATTTTCATTAATAGACTTAATAATATTGATAAATCATGGTTTAATATAACTAATAATCTTTCAAGAACATTTAAATTAAATAATAAACAAGAACTAAATAGTATGATGAATAATTTAATTACATTATTAACTGAAAAATCAATTTTTGTGGATATAATATTTCAAACTCTAGTTTATAATGGCATTTTTACTTATTTTAAATATAATCCTAAATTAACTAATAATTCTATAATTCCAGATAAAAATAAAAATAATGCCGAATGGAAAAAATATATTTTAGAAAATGTTGATTTAAATAAATACCTAAAATCATATAATCCATTTTCTAACACAACTATTGAAACTGAAGTTTATAAAGGTGTAAATACTGTGGATACTATTAAAAAATCACTATGGTATACTAATTTTGGAGCTAATTGGATAACACAAATACAATTATATTATCATTATAATAATAATAGAGTTTTATATATAACTGGAGCACCTGGAGTAGGAAAATCGACTGTTGCACCATTTTTATTAGTTTATGCAGTAAAAATACTTAATTTTAATAATAATGCCAAAGTAGTGTGTACTCAACCAAGAACACAACCAGTTAAAGATAATGCTACTCGTATAGCTAGTAGTATTGGATATCCAATAACTATTAAACAAGATAATAATAATGATAATCAAAATGAATTATTTAAAAAAACAAATATAAGTGAAGGTATTCCTCAAAATATTAACTATATTCAATATAAACATAAAAAAGGTACATTAACAGATGATTTATATCATCCATATTTACGTTTATACACAGATGGTACTTTATATAATATTGTAAAACAAAATTATTTGTTTAAAAAAACAATTGATTCATATTCAGATCCAATACCAAAATTTCAACAATCAAATATATTTGATATAATTTTAATAGATGAAGCTCATGAACATAACCCAAATATGGATTTAATTTTAACATTAAGTAAATATGCTGTTTATATAAATAATCAAGTTTCTTTAGGTATAATTAGTGCAACAATGGACGATGATGAAATTATATATAGAAAATATTATGAACCTATAGATGATAATTGGAAAGCACCTTTAGATTTAAATATAATGTTTTTTATAAATACAAATAGAAGTTATATTGATAGACGTATACATTTATCTATTCCATTTGGTGGAATGAATTTTGAGGTAAAAGAATATCCAAATGATAATTTAAAATATCCAAAAGACGTAGGGACATTTACTGATTTAAAAAAAATTAATCAAAGTGTTATTGAAATATTGAATCATATTTTATCAACTACACAACACGGTGATATATTAATATTTCAACCAGGACAATCTGATATAAAAAAATTATTAATTGAAATAAATGAAAAAACACCATTTAATGTTTTAGCAATACCTTTTTATTCTGATTTAGATACAGAAATATTAGAAAATGTTGTTAAAAAAATAGATAAAAATGAAGTAAGAAAAAAAATAAGATATCCTAAAAATAAATATGATATTACACAAATTAATGATATTCCATCTGAGGAATTATTACCAGAAGGAACATATACTAGATTTGTTATTTTAGCCACCAATATAGCTGAAGCATCAATAACAATAGATACATTTGAATATGTTATTGATATTGGAAATCAAAAAATAAATATTTATGATTACAATACAAATCAATCTAAATTAGAAATTATTCCGATAGCTGTTCCAAATCAAAAACAAAGAAAGGGGCGTGTTGGAAGAGTTAAACCGGGTTATGTATATTATACTTATGATAGAACAAAATTAAGTGAAAAAGTTATTTATAAATTAAATATTGAGAATATAAGTTCAAATGTCTTAGATTTGGTTACTTCATCAGATATAAAATTAATAGATGCGAATATAGACCCTTATAAAACAGATATATATGATTTAGAATTGTTTCCTAATTTTTTGGCAAATCAATATATTTTTATTAATGATTTAAATGAATATGTAATGTGGGGTCCATCAAAAAAAAGAAAAGACGCTAGTAAAATAAAATATCCATATTTAGATGGTAAATATAAATTAGAAACATTAGAAGATGAAAATGGTGAATTTTATATTATTCATCCAAATGAAGACTATTTTGAAAGAGAACCTACTACTCTTGTAATTAATTCAAAAAACAAAAAGCCAAATTATTTTAATAAAATTGAAAAAATATTTAAATTTGGTAAATTAACAGGAATGATTGGAGATAATAATTTATTAACACCTTATGGTATATTAGTAAATAATATTAGTGAGTTTATGGAATTTTCAAAAAGTTCAATTGATTTCACAAAAATTATTCTTGATTTATATAATTTTAATTTATTGTCTAATTTTGAAATTTATAAAAATATTATAATGTTTATGGTTTTTAAATTAACTCCATTAAATTTAAAAAAAATTCCAATGTATTGGAGTGATAAATCAGATTATTTATTAATATTAAAACATATTGATATAAGTTATTTTGAATTATTAAAGTTGGATGATGTATTTGATGAATTAAATTCAGATTTAAATAATTATAATGATGTAATTAAAAAAAAAGTAATTTATAAATTGAATGAGAAAAAATTTTATTATTTAAAAGAAGATATGTTATTTTCCAATAATCACGGAGAAATTGAAAGAGCTTTAATAAGTTATTATCAAATAAAATTAAAACTTGATATTATTAATTTAAATCAAAAAGAAATTTTAAAAAAAGAATTTTATGATATTTTTAATCTTATTTTGGAACAAAAAAATCAAAAAAAAAATTTATCAAATGAATATTTGTTAATAATAAATGAAATTTTATTATATTATATAAATTGTAAACAATTTATGGAAAAAAAAATAATTACTATTTTTTGTGATGAACTTAAAAAAATTAGTAATTCAAATGTATCAATAAAATTATTAAATCAATTAGTTAGTAGGATTGAAAAATTATTAAGTTCAATATCTTTATTTGAAAATAATAATTTAATAAATATTAATTTAAATTCAAATAAAGTTTATTCATCTGAAATTATCAATAAATTTAATAATTTAAATCAATATGATAAAATATGTTTTATTATAAGTAAAAATTTTATACAAAATGTCCTAATAAAAATACCATTTACTGAATTTTATATTAATTATTTCAACAAAGATATTAATTACATTTATTCAATTGAAGTAATTTTAAATAAATATATTATGACAAAAGTTCCTTCTGACATAAGGAATTTTTATATATTAGCAATAGATATGAATGATAATAATGAATTAAATAATATTATGGTAATAAATGAAAATGTAATTAATATTTTAAATGATTTTTTAAAAATATCTAATGCTTTTGTTAGTTCAAGTAAAAATATTAATTTTGATAATGAAAAAGCAAAGATTCTTTACCAAGATAAATACATTAATGTCATTAAAAAAATTGATAAAATTACAGAATATATTACTAATACTAACTAATACATATATACATATATATAAAATCCAATAATTATAATGATAATTGAATTTACAAAAAAAAATAACTTTTATGATAAACTAATTAATGAAATTTACGACCAAAAAATAAATAAAAAAATATGTTATAATTTTATACCTATTAAAATTTGTGATGAACATTATATTTTAACAAGTTCAAAAAATTTAGAAGGATATTTAATTGATTATAAAGATAATATTTCTGTTAACTTGTATATAAATAATAATACTCCAAGTGATATAAATAATAATATAGATAGTGATTTAGACAGTGATACAGATGATAATACAAATAGTAATAATATCGAATGTATCGAATTAACTTTAAATAATGTTGTTACTTTTGGAACAAAATTAATAAATCGAACTAATTGTTATATTGACACAATTAACAATTTACTTTTGATAAAATTTAATTCACCTAAATTAAATTATATCTTAATTGACAATAATTTAGATTGTCAAAATGATTTGAGATATGATAATGAAAAAATTAATTTAAAATATGTTTGGACAGATGAAAATTTAAATTTACGAACTTTAATAAAACACAGTAAAATTATTAATACTTGGAACGATAAATACATAAACTTGCCACCAATACCCTATATGATTGATGATAATAAATCTGATAGTAATAATTCTAATTTTATACCTCAACTTTTTCCAATAACTGGTTCAGCAGCATATGATTCTGATAATAATTTTTTAGGTATGGTATCATATGTAAATTCACAAAATATTATTATTACCCCATTAATTTGTATCAAAAAAATGTATGATTACTTACTTGGAGAACAAATTTTATATCTTGGAATAGATACATATCCTATAAAATTAGATTTTAAATCAGGATTAAATAAAATAGATTATCAAAATGGATTATTGATTACAAATAATTATTATGATAATATTATTGATAATATAAATAAAATAAAAAAAAAAATTAAAAAAATCAATAACCGAAAAAATTTAGAAGAATCTAATTTAGAAGAATCTAATTTAGAAGAATCTAATTTAGAAGAATCTAATTTAGAAGAATCTAATTTAGAAGAATCTAATTTAGAAGAAATAAATTTAAATGAAATTAAT
>Ga0172363_10001502_pt1 | contig 18836 bp, 12 predicted proteins | sample LakKivs2_kivu2a2_FD_114541 | JGI IMG/M metagenome (GOLD analysis project Ga0172363, IMG submission 114541) | Sediment microbial communities from Lake Kivu, Rwanda - Sediment s2_kivu2a2 | ecosystem: Environmental > Aquatic > Freshwater > Lake > Sediment | place: Rwanda: Western Province, Lake... | reverse complement strand
TGCGTCGCGTCCCTTCGTTGCTCCTCGGTCAAATACCAACAGTATTCTCCCTCGTCGCGCCTCGGGCCGCTCGCAACTGTTTGATTTCACTCGGTCCGTCAAACCGTTCGGTGCTCTAGCCCGACTGGCTCTCCGCATCGGCGAGGCCACCATCGACGGTGTCCTCGCCGTCGGCGCCTGGAGTCACGAGACGGTAGCTTCTGGCTCCGATTCCAAGTTTGTGGGCGTTCTCCATCCACACCAGTCGGTCTGTCCGAAGCGGGGGCAACGGAGCCCCACGGGGCGGTTTCGTGCGGAGCTGATTGGCCAGGTCCAAGGCGTAGCAGTCCAGGGCCAGAGGATCGAGTGATGCTGAAATCCGGGCTGGTGAGCGGTCTGGGGGACTCGCGTTGTTGGCAGTTACCGAAGCCCGCAATGCGTCCATGATCGTCAGCCTCACGCTTTTGTTGATCTCCGGAATCGCGTAGAGCTTGGGCATCGCGTCCTGGAGGTAGGGATGGTGGTAGTTTTGGGGGCAGTCGAACATGCCATAGCACCCCTTGAGGGCCACCGTGAACCCACATTCCGGGTGGGCCTTGAGCACCGGCACGTTGATAGTCACGTCGGTCAGGTCGGCGAGCACCTTGGAAATCCTGGGCGCCACGCCGGGGTCTTTGCCCTCGAATCCGTCCAGAGGTTCGCCATAACCAGGGCCGGTGCCGCGAATCGCCGGCGCGACGCCATCCGGCGACGGCGCCTCGTTGGTTCCGACGGCGCGAGCGCCCAGCCCCAGGGCTTCCGCGTATATGTTGTTCTTGTTCGAGTCGAGCATCTCAGTCAGGTAGCGCTCCCAGATGATGATGTTGCTGGGGCAGAAACCTCCCTTTTCCTTGAGGCTGTGGACAATCGCATGCACCAGGACCGGCGACGTTGGCGTACGAGGTGCCAGGCAATTGACCTTGAGTCCGATGCGCGTACACCTGTCGGCGTCAGGCAGCAGAACCGACCATGGGTTGTCCGCTCCCCCGGAGAGGTTGAAGAGCAGTGAGTCAACCATGCTCTGGACAACCTCGGACTGCGGCTTGAGGTTGGCATCGAGGCTGTCGTCTCTCTGAATCGTGACGACCTTGGCGCTCCCGGCAACGGGACCTGACTTAGCGTTACCGTCTCCGGCAGAACTCCTGCCTCCCCCGTCGCGGGGAGGGCAGCCGCACGCCGACCCACCCCCAGCCACGTCCGGCCCAGCGTCGGGCCACTGGCCACCGACATTAGGGAAGCAGCCCGCGAGGCCACTGACCGAAGCCGCTGCAGCAGCACCTGCGGCACCCGTGATGAGTTCTCGCCTGGTCATTCCCTTTCTTGTCATCATGTGCATCCTGCGTCGGGGGGTCGCATCCAAACATCAGCATACTTGCCGCGGCGACTTGCTGCTGAAGATCGCTTTTTGGATGAAGACTAGCACATACAAGATTCATGTTCTGGTAGAATTCCACGCAGTCAGAATGGAGCTTGGGCCTATGCAACGACCGGAGCCGCGCGGTCACAACCGACAAGGATGTTCAGCATGAAAGTCATTTCTCGACGGAGTTTCCTGGGTGGCTCGATCGCGACCGCCGCAATCTTGAAGTACGGGCGAGGCTTTGCCGCCGGCTCGGATGCCGACATCATCGATGTGTCGGGCAGCGACCCGGCCAAGATGGTTGCCGCGGCGCTGGCGGCGCTGGGCGGAATCTCGAAGTTCGTAAAGAAGGGTGATTTTGTCGTGATCAAGCCTAATGCGGGCTTCGCCAACCCACCCGCCTGGGCCACCACGACCCATCCGGACACGGTGGTGGCCATCGCCAAGGCTTGCCTCGACGCCAAGGCCAAAGAGGTGCTGATCCTCGAGTACCCTCAGGGCGGCAAGCCGGAGAAGTGCCTTGAGCGTTGCGGCCTCACCGCCGCGCTGGCCACCGTGCCTGCCGTGAAGGTCAAGCTGCTGGGTGCCGCCGCCGACTTCCAGAAGGTGGAAGTCAAGGGCGGCGTAGTGCTCAAATCGGTCGAGATGGCCAAGCTGGCCTTGTCCGCGGATGTGCTCATCAACGTGCCGGCCGCCAAGGCCCACTACCAGTCCGGGGTGTCCTTCGGGCTCAAGAACCACATGGGTTTGATTCGCGACCGGCAAGCCTTCCACACCGCGATGGAGCTGCACCAAGCTATCGCCGACCTGGGCCGCGTGCTCAAGCCCAACCTGACCATCTTGGACGCGACAAGGGCGTTGCTCACCAACGGACCCGCCGGGCCTGGCGATACCGCGACCCCCGGGCGTATCATCGCCGGGCGTAGGGACACGACGGTCGATGCTTACTCGCTGACGGTGGCCAAGTTCAACAACAAGTCCATGACGCCCGCCGACGTGCGCCATATCGAGTTCGCCGGCAAGGCCGGGCTCGGCATCACCGATGTCGCCAAGATGAAAGTCAAGAAAGTCAACGCGTAGATCGGCACCCATGAAGCGCGCAGCCTTGGCTCTGGCTGCGGTGGTGCTGCTCTACGCAGCCCCTCTGCATGCCCGCATTCCCGAGATCGCCATCGATCCTCGCGACGGTATCTGGATCGCGCACGACGACAAGTTCATCTTTCAGACCCTGGATCGCTGGTCCGTCTTCTCCGCCGGCGCAACCGTGAACAAGCTCGTGGTGGATCAGACCATTCTCTGGTTGGCCACCGACGATGGCGTGATTCGGTTCGACATCGGAAGTCAGCGTTCGACCAGGCTCACCATGGATGACGGCCTTCCGAGTCAGAGGGTGAGCACGGTCGCCTTCGACGACCAATATGTATGGTTCGGCACCAACAAGGGGCTCGTGCGCTATCGCAAGACCGACCGTACCCTCAAGGTGTACGACGAGAGCAACGGGCTTCCGGACAAGGCCGTCACCTATGCGGTCACCATCGGTCGCCAGGTGTGGTTCGGTACGCGCGCCGGTATCGCAGTCTACAACCCGGACGTGGACGGGCTGCGCGCCTTCGGCGAGGCCGACGGTCTGGCCTCGGGAGACGTGGCCGAGCTCTACCAATTTGGCTTGGATCTGTGGATTCGGACCGACGTGGGGCTTTCCCGCTTCCGCATCCTGCAGCGCGTGTTCAACAACTTCTCCCTGGAAAGCATGGGTGCGACCGAGATCCGCGCCGTGTCCGCCGACGGGGAGAACCTGTGGATCGGGACCGACAACGGGGTTTGGCAGTTCCAGGGTTCGAGCGACACGCTGCGCATCTTCCCCCAACAGGAGGCCTTGGGCAGCAAGACGATCGTCGGGATCGAGCCGGGCTCGTCGTACAACTACTTCGTCACCGACAAGGAGATCCTCCAGTACAACAAGTTGACCTTCGGGGTTCGGCGTTTCACGGCCGCGGAGGGCCTGACTCGTCAAGACGGCGCAATTGGGAGCTTGGCCACGGCCAAGTTCATCACGGTCATGTTCTCTGATTCGGCGGTCATGTACAATCCGGCGCTCGACCAGTGGGTTTATCGGACCTTTGCGCTGACGGCGGCGAGCGAGAAGAAGACCACCGGGCGCATTTTCGGTCAATTCGAGCTGGAACAACCCTTTAGCGATTGGAAGCGTGACAAGCAGAGCGCGTACGCCACTGCCATAGGCGGTTTCGGCTTCGGCCGCCAGCTCGAGAAAGACCGGAGTCTCAATGGCTCGGTGTACCTCGACTACGGCCAGCTCGATGCGAGCGGCATTCGCGATCTTCAATATAAGATCGAGTATCTCGGCAACCAGAACGACAAGGTCCGCGACGTGCGCGTCGAGGACAAGCTGAAGTACCGCTACATCGAGGAGGGGCTCGACCGGCAGCTCCTCGTGCAGGGCCTGCACGTCGGGATGGCGACTTCGGGCGCCGAGCCCAAGGCCAAGCTCATCGTCGACACCGGTTTCCGGCGCGGGCAGCTCGTGCGCGACTTCCTCACCGGCCCCTGGCAGGAGATGTACCAGTTATCGCAGAAGTACATCATTCCGGCCTCAGAGCGCGTCTACGTGGACGGCGAGCTGCTCAGCAACGGTACCGACTACACCATCGTCTATCCCTCCGGCCAGCTCAACTTCTTGAATCGCGAGCGCATCGACGACCTGAGCGTGATCACGGTCGAATACGAGCGCGACCTCATGCCCAAGAAATCGCTGGGCGCGCTCTCTTTACTGGGTCGCCTGCCGGCGAGCAACGAGATCGGGACCTGGGTGCTTTCGGGCACGCCGGTCCCGGTGAGCAACGAAACCGCACTCTTCAACCAGATCGACGGCGCCGCTCCCAAGTACATCGCGCGCTTCTGGGTGGCCAGCGTCTACGCCACGTACCAGCAGAGCGGGGGCAGCATCAATGTCAACATCCACGACATGGGATCCCAGGAGAACGCTAAGTCGATCTACAACTACGATTTGCCCACCTCGCGCATTACGATTGCCGAGACCCGTGACTCTGCGGGCAACCTGACCTCGGAAGCAGTGGTCAACCTAGGCTTGGATGGTTCTTATGCCGCACTGGCGTGGACCGGTCAGTACTATATCGAGGTCTCAATCACAGACCGTTCCGACGCGGCGCTGGTCTACGTCAAGACCTTCACGCTGCAGGTCCTGAATCGCGGCAAGCTGGTGGGCGAGCAGGCCGGCGACCAGTTCAAGGAATTACTGGTCGCCGCACGGGCCACGGCCTCGCCGGTGTCCGGCATGGAGGTCGGCGCGCGTGCGGTGCAGCTCCAGCAGCTCTCGGGCAGCGACTACGTCGATGCGAACGGGAATCCCGCGCAGACGCGTGCAGCGCACCTCACGAGCGGAGCCGTGGATGCTCGCTACCAGGTCCCGGTCGGGGAAGGTGGGTTGCTCACGAGCTACGTCGAGATGGCCGGCACCCACGATTCGAGCAATGTGCGTCCGGACGGGCTGGCCGGCATGGGATTCCTGCGGCTGTCGAGCTCCCGCCTCGAGGGCCTGGTTTCCGCGCGCATGAACTCGGAAGGCTGGACTCCGGTGGGCCACACGGTCCAGTCGGCACCGGATCCGGCCGGAGACACGAGTCGCACCTGGAACGACGCCCGCATGGGCACCTTGCGCGACCAGCAGCAGTTGAACGTCACGGGGTATCCGGCTGTCTGGCTGCCGGTGACCGCGCTGTGGACGCGGCAACGTGCCTGGCTCCCTGACGGAAGCGGCGGCACCGGGGTCCTGCAACATGCGATAGCGCGGGTACAGCTCAACAGGGCTGGGCTGCCCGCGACCACCCTGCAGTTCGGCAGCACCGAGCTCGACAGCCCCAACGCCTACCAGGTCCACCGGCTGCAGGGCTCCGTGCAGACCGACTACGATCTGGCGCAGGTCTTGTCCTTCACGCGCATCAAGCGGTTCAACGTGCGCGCCCTATACAGCCTGTCGCAGGCCGAGGTCGAGCGGAACGGGGCTTACGCCTACGGCGACCGCGTCCGGCTCATCCGGTTGGAGGGCAAGTTCTCTCCCACGGCCACGGAATCAGCCAACGCGCTCTTCCGTTCGCGCGACGTGGGTCACCAGACCGAGGCTGGCGGCGTATACTGGCGCAGCATCTATCACTGGGAGCTGCTCTCAGGCGCCCAGAGCACCATCATTCCGGGCTTGGTCCCCAAGCTGAGCTACAACCTGACCTACGACGATTGCCGTCTACCCGAAGGCTGCGTTCCGTCGGGGGGAAGCGATGCCAGCAGCAAGCTTTGGGCGAACACCGGGCCTGCCGGTTCGGCTGTCATCCCGCCCGGGCCGCAGGTGGTCGCCATCGCAGGCCCCAGCCGGGACACGACCGGATCGATCGGAGGGAGTCTGGGAATCTACCCAGGCCAGTGGTGGCAGAAGCTCGGTCCTCTCGCTTTTGTGCCCAGCCTGGCGGTCGGCAACGCCGAAGGCTCCGCCCTGGGGGCGAAGACCAAGTACAGCCGCGTCTATGACTGGGTGGCAACCGAGGTCTGGGGCGGGCAGGCGCTCGAGGTGGCTTTGTATCAACGCTACCGCTACACGAACACCGGCTCGGACGCGCATCGAGATACGAACATGCTGGTGCTCCAGAACCGCATCGTGTACCGCCCCATCTACACCTCGCCCATCACGTTCCTCATCAACTTCCAGGGTGATCGCAACTTCAACGACCGGACCCAGGTCCCCGAAACTGTGGGTCCCTGGGCCTCGACCCAGAACCACAGCGACAGCGTGCAGTGGCTCATGCGCTGGAACCAGGTGTTGACTACGCGCGTGTGGCTCAAGTTTGGCCTGGAGAAGACCGACCAAGTCCATAGTGCCGGCAAAGACGGGGCCGGCACGTCGCAGGACCACTCCAAGTACACCTACGGTGGGGAGTTGCAGTTCCGCCTCTACCCGCTCGAGGACATCGCGGCACTCTACATCTATCAGTCGACCGAGTGGAGGAACATCTACCAGACGACCGACTTGCCGAGCGATGCCGATCGCTTCCGGCTCCGGTACACGGCATGGCAGATCCTCCCCTCGGCCGGCGTGATCTGGCGCCTCGGGGACAAGCTCTACCTCGACGCCCACTTCAACATCGACTACCTACGCTGCACCTCGGGCGACCGAACCGCCTGCGTAACCTCGACCAAGCTTGCGCCGTATATGTACTTCACCATGAACATCTAGCGTGCCGCCATGATTCGGACGACCCGCACGTGCGCCGGCAACCTCTTCCTGGTCGCACTCATGCTTGGCGCAGCGGTAGTCGGCTGCAAGTCGCGCCCAACAGAGATCGCCGTCTTCTATGCCAGCAGTCTGACCTCTGTCCTGGGCGATGCGGCCGAAGCATTTCAGAAGCGAGATCCCAAGGTTCGCCTTCGCCTCGAACCCTCGGGCTCGCAGGTGGCGGTGCGCAAGGTGGCCGAACTGGGCATGCGCGCCGATATCGTGGCCGTGGCGGATGCGGCCTTGATTGCCAAGATGATGATCCCGCAGCACGCGAGCTGGAACGTCATCTTCGCCACCAACGAGGTGGTGTTGGCCCACAAGGATCACAGCAGGTGGACGGACCAGATCACCGGCGACAACTGGCCCGAGGTGCTCGTCCGGCCAGGGGTGCGCCTGGGGCGGGGTGATCCGGACACCGCGCCCATCGGCTACCAGACCCTGATGGTGTGGCGACTCGCAGAGCTCTCTGCCGCGCCAGGGACCGCCGGGCTTTCGGATAGGCTCAAAGCGCAATGCGCGAAACAGCACGTGACCCACGACGAGGCCGAGCTTCTAGCTCTCCTCGAATCACGCGCCATCGATTACGCCTTCCTCTTCCGCTCCACGGCCGAGGATCACCACCTGAAGATCTTGAGCTTGCCGCCTGAGATCAACCTCTCCCGCCCCGACTTGGCCCATCAATACGCTCGCGTCCAGGTCGAGATTCGCATGAAGCAAGGGGAGGGGCAGGCCCGTGTCCAGGGCAGCCCGGCGACCTACGGGCTCACCATTCCCAAGCATGCCCCCCAGGCCGAGGCGGCCGCACGCTTCGCGGCCTTCCTGCTCGGTGCGGACGGCCGCCGTCTGCTCTTGCGGCGGGGGTTCCGTCCGGTCGAAAAACCGCACTGCGATCCGTGCACAGGAGTGCCGTCGCTGCTAGAGTCTCTCGCGTCGTCCATACCGTGAAGAAACCCTACTGGATACCGGCCGCGATCGTCGTCCTCGCCGTGGCGGCGATCCACGGGGCCATTGCCTTGGCGCCCGTGCCGACGGTTTCCCCGGGTGTGAACCTGGCTCTTTTCTTCACCAACCTGTTCGTGTTCTTCGCGGGGGGGGTGGTGCTAAGGCACCGCCCGCCACGGTCGGTGGTTCTCTTCGTGCTGGGGTACACGGTGCTCCTCGTGCTTCTGCTCGTGGTGATGGACAAGCCGCCGCTCTTCATCCTGCTGGTGGTGGGCTATGCAGGCTTCTTCGGCACCCCGGTGCTGCTCGGCTTCTTCGCCATCTTCGTGCTCAGTTTTGTGGTCCTGCAGCCCTTCGCCTTCGAGGCCTTCATCCCGCTGGCTCTCATCTACAGCCTTTTCTGGCTCACGCGCGGCAAGGCCTCGCTCTTTGCCCGCCTCTGCCTGGTCTTCGGTCTTCTGGCCCTCACCGCCGTGCTCTTCCCCATCATCCACCTCGGCGTGCAGGATTCCATTCAGACCCTGTGGCGCACCTTCACCCGGGGCGACGTGGCCAGCGCCGTGTGGCTGAGCCTTTTCACGTCGAGCTTGGCCACCGTGGCCCTCGCCCTGTGGGCCATTCCCCTCGCCTATGCGTTGGCCCGCATCGATTTCCCCGGCAAGCGCTGGGTCTTGGCCATCGTGGACGTGCCCATTCTGGTGCCCCAGTCGGTCGCGGGAGTCGCGCTCATCGTTCTTCTCGGGCCTGGCAGCGTGCTCGGCAGTGCGCTGGAGCGCACGGGGCTGCCCATAGCAGGTTCGCTTCTCGGCATCATCATCGCGCAGATCTTCGTCGCCGCTCCTTTCCTGGTGAAGACCGCGATGAATGCTTTCGAGGCCGTGCCGCTCCAATATGAGCTGGCCTCGCGCAGCCTGGGCGCCTCGCCGGCCAAGACCTTCGGCCGCATCTCGCTCCCCCTCGCCTCGCGCGGCATCCTGGTGGGGGCGACGCTGGCCTGGGCGCGCGCCATCAGCGAATTCGGCTGCATCGTGCTCTTTGCCAGCTCGCCGGTCACGGCGCCGGTCCTGGTGCACACCGAGTTCCTGCGCGCCGGCGCCTCGGAAAGCCGTCCCATCGCCATCCTCCTGCTCGTCATCTGCCTGTGGGTGTTCGTGATTCTCCAGTTCGGGCAAACCCTGATGCCCTTCGCCCTGCGCACCCCGCGCCCGGAGAAACGGGCATGATCGAGCTGGACCACATCGACGCCCGCTTCGGGGACTTCGCCTTGCGCGATGTCACCTTGCGCATCGGCAAAGGTGAGTATTGGGTCCTGCTCGGCCCCAGCGGCTGCGGCAAGTCGGTGCTATTGCAGACCATCGCGGGCTTTTTTCCTCCCGGCCGGGGCCGAATTCTCATCGACGGCAAAGACGTGACCGCGACCCCGCCCGAACGCCGCAACATCGGCCTGGTCTTCCAGCAATCCGCGCTCTTCCCCCACAAGTCGGTGCGGGAGAACATCGCCTACGGACTGCGGGTGCGCAAGCTCGCGGCCGCGGAGGTCGATCGAACAGTGCGCGATCTGGTCGACCGCCTGGGCCTGGGGGAGATCCTCGGCCGCCCGGTACCCACCCTGAGCGGGGGCGAGGCGCAGCGGGTCGCCGTCGGCCGTGCCCTCGCGGTCAAGCCCGATCTCCTGCTTCTGGACGAACCCATGAGCGCGTTGGACCACAACACCCGCCTGGAGCTGCAGGCCGAGCTCGGGCAACTGCACAAGCAGATCGGATTCACCACCCTGCACGTGACCCACAGCCGCGAGGAGGCGGCCGCGCTGGGTGACCACCTGGCCGTCATGCTCGACGGCCGCATCGTGCAGCACGGCCAGGCCGCCGAGGTGAGGGCGCGGCCGCGCTGTCCGTTCGTGGCGCGCTTTCTCGGACTTCCGCCATCCTTAATTCCGGCGCGGCCGGCCTGTGCCGACCGCTGTGACGAAAAGACGGGCATCTGCCCTGCCGAAGATCCAGAGTAGAGTGGCATGCAGCCGGAACGCTCCCCCCTCGCCAAGATCTTCGACGTGCCCTTCCTGTCGCTCGATGGCACCAGCGTGGAAATGGCCTCGTTGCTCTTCCTCTTTTTGGTCGTGATCGTCATCAACACGGCCACGCGCCACCGGCAATGGATTCGCAGGGGGGTCCAAGTCCTGTCTTTCTTGGTCTTCTTCTACGTCGTGTATTCCTGCCTCGGCGTTTTCGGCATGATTCGCAACGGGCTCTATGGCCTGACCTTGGTCGGCTCGGCATACAGCGAATCCTTCTATTGGCTGTCCTTGCCCATGGTCATCATCGCCGTGAGTTTCTTGCACGGCCCGGTCTTCTGCGGCTGGATCTGCCCCACCGGCAGCTTGCAGGACATCTCGGGCTGGATACGCAAGCGCCTGCCTCGCCGGCAGGGCGGGCTCTCGCGCGGCCAGATCATCGGGATTTGCGCCGCCAGCCTCCTGTTCATCACGCTCGTGGCCTGGCTAGGCTTGAAGAAGAAGCTTTTCGTCGAGGACTCCAGCCTGCACTGGGCCGCCATGTTGCTCCTGCTCTGCTGTCTGGTCCTGGCCGGGGTCATCGACGATATTCCGGCCCGCCGGCTGCGCCTCATCAGCCTCATCGCGATCTTCGTGACCGCGGTGTCGCACATGGTGGTGACCTCTCCCGTGCATTTCGCCTTTACCGCGCGCGACGATCCCGCCTCGGCGCTCACCACCCTGGTCGTCCTCATCGCCGGCACCTTCGTGCTGCGCTCGTGGTGCCGCTACCTGTGCCCGTGGGGACAGGTCATGGGCTTCCTCAACCGGTTCTCCCGGCTGCGCATCTTGCTCGACAAGAGCCGGTGTACCCAGTGCGGCGTGTGCGACACCAAGTGCGACATCGGGGCCATCGAGAAGGGCGTGATACGCACCGAGCACTGCCAGATGTGCTACTCCTGCATCGACCACTGTGAGCAATCCGCCCTGTCCGTGGTCGATGTATGGGCCCTGCGGATGAAGCGGACCGGGCAGGCCGGCAATCCCACTTCACCGCCGTCCCCCCAGCCGGCTCTGCCTGAGGAGCGGGCCTCGGCATGAAGCGCGGCGGGCTGACCCTCCTTGCGCTTCTGATCTTGCCCGCACCAGGCTTGGCCGACGAGTGCCGGGTTTGGTCGCAAAGCCGCTGCGACGCCCAGAACCGGGCCGCCATCGAGCTCGGGGCCAAGCAGACGACCCTGCCGCGCGCCTGGAGCTTCGATGGCAGCGGCCGCGTGTGGGGCTACGAGCCCGGCCTCACCGTGTGGTCGTCGCCGGCCTTGGGCGTGGCCGGCGACAGGCCCATCGTGGTGGTCGGCAATTACGACCGCACGCTCTACTGCCTCGACGCCGCCACCGGCGAGCTCCTGTGGAAGTTCACCACCGGCGGTCCCATCTACGCCGCCCCGGTCTTCTTCGCGAGCGGCGAGCGTTCCTTGCTGTTCGCAGCCTCCAACGACCGACTCGTGTACGCCGTTGATCCGGCACTCGGCCGCCAGGTTTGGGTCCACGCGGTCGAGGATTTCCGTCCCACCTTGGGGGGCGCGCGCCTCGCCTCGCCCTGCGTGGGCGGAGCGGGCGAGAAGGACGACGCGGTCTACGTCCCCTACTGGATTTGGGACCGATCCCTGGCCAACAGCATGCAGCGAAGCGGGGTGGTGGCCCTGTCCGCCGATGAAGGACGGCTCCTGTGGCGGGTGGATCTGGGAGACAACGAGCTCACGGCCCCGATCTTCGCGCGGTTGCAGGGACGGGGAATGCTGTTCTTGGGTTCATCGAACGGCAACCTCTACGCGCTCTCGGCGAGCGATGGGCGGGTTCTGTGGAAGCGGGCGGAGCTCGACTGCGTGCGCAGCCAGCCCGCACTCGTGATGAGCGGGCAGGGGCCGCTGCTCGTGACCGGTTCGAAATTCGGGACCGTGCGCGGCCTCGATGCCTTGACCGGGGCCGAGCGCTGGCAGTTCCGCACCAACGAACGCGTCACCGGCTCCCCCGCACTTCTCGCCGGCGAGCGGCCGCGGGCCTTCGTCGGTTCGTACGACCGCAAGCTCTATGCCCTGTCCGCTCTCGACGGCGTTTTGCTGTGGGCCGGTACCACCCGGGGGGGCGTCTACTCGTCGCCCGCCGTGATCGAGGTGGGCAGCGAGCCCATGGTGCTGTCCACGGCCTGGGATCACATGTTGTATGCCAACGACCTTGAGGCAGGCACCACCCTCTTTTCCGCCTTCACGGGGCGCCCTCTTTGGAACGTGGGCGGCATGGACGACAGCAACTGGTCTTCGCCCGCCGCCGGCCGCATCCGCGGTCGCTGGATGGCCTTCGTGGGCAGCTACGACGGCACCCTGCGCGCCCTGCCCCTCGAGTCCGAGGACAGGGCCGCGCCCGAGCTGCGATCGAACTTGGGCTTCTGGCTTTCGTTCCCGCTCTTCCTCGGTCCCATCGCCCTGCTGGCGCGGCTCCTCACCGTGCGCGAGCGGCGGCGGAAGCTGCTACTCGCGACCCGATCTCGCTGACGAGCGCCTGCGCCAGAAATACCAGGTCGCGACCACCAGGATGGGCGCGAGCGCATAAACGAGATAGAACCAGCGCGCGGGTGCCGGCCGGACCTGGCTTTTGGCCAGCCGGATCATGCCCATATCCTCCGGGGTGGTGTGGGTCTGGTTGTCGACCTTGAGCGTTTCGTCCATGAGCTTCTTGCCCCCGCTCATGACCGAGAAGTAGATGAAGTGCTCACCCTCGGAAGCCATGGGGTTGCGCGTCATGGTCCACACGAAGTCCGCATTTTGGCCCGGGAGCAGGATGGGCACGTTCTCCGGCTCGAATTCGACCTCGCACGCTTCACTATGGGCGGGCAAGGTGAGGTCGTGGAGCGGCTCGGCCGAGATGTTGGTCAGGGTCACGCGCATCTGACCCACGATGCCACGGAGCCGGCCAAGCATGACGCTGTGAATCGATAGCCCGACGCTCTCGAGGCTCTCGATGGCGGCAAGTTCCATAGCCGTCTTGCCCTTGGGGGTTCGAATGCGCAGGTCGGCCCGGTGATCGACCAAGGCACGCGCCACCAACCCCCGCCGAGCAGTGTGAAGGGGGGTGTAGCCATAGGTGGTGAAGGCGTTGACGTCGGCTCCGGCAGCAACCAGGACGTTCACTACCTTGTCATTGGCCGCCAGATGGAGCGGCAGCATGCCGGACGCGTTGAAGATGTCGGTGCGAGCCCCGCGCCGGGCCAGAAGCCCCGCCAGCTCCGGACGGGCGAGCATCGCGGCGAAGTGCAGCGGGGTCATGTCTCCGGCGGCGCGAGCGTTGGGATCGGCCCCTCGGTCGAGGAGCAGAGAAGCGACATCCACCGCGCCGGCTACCGCGGCAAAGTGCAAGGGGGTCATGGCGCGCGGGCCGCGCACGTCGACCGGCTCGCCGGCCGCAAGGCGCGCCTTGGCGGACGCGAGGCTGCCTTTCTGAGCCGCCGAGTGGAGGGGCGTCATCGGACCTTCCGTGGGGGCTCCGCCACCGTCAAGGCCCGCTCCGGCAGCGGATTGCGTCACGGCGGTCAGCGCAATTACAAAAACGAACATCAGAAACCCCGAGCATCCTCTCATTCGGCTTGGCATCCTATAGAAGAAAAGCGGATTGATCTGGTCAGGTTTTGCAGGGTCTCTCTGGGGGTGGCGCGGGGCGGAGCCTTGAGGTCCCAATCGGCGCACAGAGAGCCTGCTCTTTGCTTGGTGTCTGACATCGGAGGCAACCAAGATGAAACTCAAGCACAGGATCCTTCGCACGGCCAGTGCATTCGTCGGGGCGGCGCTCGCCATGGGGCTTCTGCCTGGCAGGGCCTCGGCCCACTGGTGTGACGACTTGTGGGCGTCGAGCTACAACCTGGTGGTGCGCCCCGAGACTTCGAGCGTGACCGTCCCGTCCGGGGGCTCGGCCACGATGAACGTCTACGTGCAGAACAACATGGGCTACCAGATGATCAACTTCGATTTTAGAGGCACCATGAGCGGGGGCACGGTCAGCGCCAAGCTCGCCGACACCTTGAAGGTGCCCGGTACCCTCCTTCCCGGCGAGAGGGCCAAATACGCCCTGACCGTCAGCAAGAACAGCGGTGGCGCGGTGAACATCCAGGACATCAACTTCTCGGTCAAGTTCGGTGAGGCGATCCAGAGTCAGTGCTACCCGACCGGGACCAATGCCAAGGCCGCTGCCATCGTGAATCCGGATGGCACGCTCCATCCGGCCATTCCGATGCCAGGCATCGGCACCCTCGCTTGCGCGGGGTCCGGCAAGCAGTCCTCGTCGCTCGTGTACAGCGCTCTGGCGGACTTCGAAGACGGCAGCGTCGGGCTCGACAAGCTGATGATGCTCTATTGCGCGGGCCGCGGCTCGTGGAACAGCGGCAGCGACGCCGTGATTCCGAGCAACTGCCCGAACGCGACCACCACGAGCTGTCCCGAGCGCAGGCCCACCGGGGTAGGCACGAAGTTCGACTACAACCACCTGTGGGCCGCCGGCGAGCTGGCCGCGCGCAAGTCGGCCCTCGGGGCGCGGCTGCCGGTGCTCCGCGCCCGGCTCCAGTGCGGGGTGAACGACGCGAATGCGGGTTTTGCCGGCTACGCCCTGGTCATGCTCGGCTACCTGGGCGACGATCCAACCGCGCGTGCCTTCATGCAGTCGAAGGTCTCGGATGGGCTTGTTGGCTTGGTCGCCAAGGCGTCGCTCTACCTGGCCGGGAATCCGGCCGACAGGGTCGCCTATGCTGCGGACGTCAAGGCGGGGCTCAACTCGAACGACTATTTCGGCAAGATCGCCTGCGCGGCCGCCTTGGGCATCGTGGACAAGGACGACGGGGCAGTGAACGGGACGCTGATTCCGAATGTGAAGTGGATCGAGCCGAGCACGAGCGATGACGGTAAAGCCATGTATGCGGCGCACCTGCTCGAGCTGGTGGCGTGGGATCGAAGGGGATGGGCCGCCAAGGGCGGCGACACCGGCGGCGTGAGCTTCTATGGTGACACCGGGACGACCACCGGAACCGGCGGCAGCGCGGGCGGTACGGGCGGGAGTCCGGGCGGAACCGGGGGTCGCACGGGCAGCACGGGCGGGAGTCCGGGCGGAACCGGGGGTCGCACGGGCAGCACGGGCGGCAGCCCGGGCGGAACCGTTGGTCGTACGGGCGGCACGGCCGGCAGCACGGTCGGAACCGGCGGCAGCGCGGGTGGCACCCTCGGTACCACCACGGGCGGCACCAGCTCCAGCGCGGGTGGCAGCGCGGGTAGCAAGGGTGGCAGCGCGGGTGGCGGCACCGCGGGTGGCAGAGGTGGCGCTTCGGGCGCCTCAGGTGGGGAGACTGGGGCCGCCGGTCGGGGCGGGACTGGCGGCGGGGACACGGGCGGTAGCTCCACGAGCGGGAGCGATACGCCCGGCGGGTGCAGTTGCAGCACGGGTGCACCTTCCGAAAGCCGGTCAAGCGGCTGGGTCATGGCGCTTGCCGGTCTCGCCTTCCTGGCCGCGCGACGACGCAAGCGCTGATGGTGGAGGTTGACCGTTGGAGAATCACCGCTTCACGCGGTGAAAAACTGATACAGGTCCTCGACGAGACGACACAAGTCTGCCATTTCCGTCGTGGTATCCGTGCAACTTCTGAAGCCCCGCACGTGATTCCGAGGGGTTGCGTTGGCACCAAGGTTGCTTAGATGTGTGCCCGAACAGGAGGACCACATGAATGCCATCGCTTCTTTTCGTTCCGACAGCCAGATGGTTCCACCCCGCGATGTGAGTTTCAACCCTGCGTTGGGGGCGTTGCGCGGGTCGGCTTGGTTCGGTGTCTTCCCTCAGAACACCCTCACCGGGCTATCGATGAGCGCTTCGCTATGCTCGTTCAGCGCCCGACAGCAGGTCGTCATCGAGGGGCGATGGCTTGGCGCGGCAGTACTCGTGGTCAAGGGATGTCTACGTGCGGTGCGTAGGACGGACAATGCGCGCGAGCTCACCCTGGAGACCTTCCGGCCAGGCGATCTCATCGCCGACGCGGTGCTCTCGAACGACGGGGCCCTGCCCGGCGACGGGCTGGTTGCCGCGGAAACCAGCCTGCTTCTCTTCATCCCCCGCGACCAATTCCTGGCCGCCTTGGCCACGGTTCCACAGGCCACCCTGTCGCTCGTGCGCGACTTGGAGAGGCGTCTCAATCGGGTCAAGCTCCTGGCCTCGGGCCTGGCCACCTCGGACGTGGAGAGCCGGCTTTACCGCTTGCTCTACAACCTGGCGCGCGACGAAGGCCAAATCGTCCCGGAAGGAACCGTGATTCCTCGCTCGCCCACCCAGCAGGACTTGGCCAGCCGCATCGGCGCCTGCCGCGAAACCGTATCCAGAATCGTGGCCGATTTGGCTCGCCAGCAGGTCTTGAGCCTGGAAGGCCGCAAGCTGACCCTCGCGCCGCGGTTCTTCGAGATGGCCAAGTCGGCAGGGATCGCCTGCTGACCGGCAGCGCCGCTTCGCTGCAAGCCCGATCTCGCCTAAGACCCGGTCTGCGTGATCTTGACCATCACCACGCCGTGGCTTTCCACCTCGGCCGAGAAGGAGCCCGTAGCTGGAGTCAGGTCCTTGTGGGCCCACAGGTCGCGGACCTTGGCGCTGCCCGAGATTCCGATGGCACTCAAGGAAACCGAGATCGTGGCGGCCCTGCTGCTGCGGTTGAAAAGCACCACGGCTTTCTCGGGCCCGTCGCGCCTGCCGAGCGGCTTCATCCAGACTTCGAGGTCGCCATTGTCGACGATGCGCCTGCCCTGGATGCCGGCCGGGTCCTGATCTACGGCGATGGCTTCCTGGTTGGTGAGGATATCGCGCGTGGTCGTGGACATGTTGCGGATGTCGTTGCCGGCGATGAGCGGGGCCGCCATGATGCACCACAGGCTGAAGTGCGAGATGTACTCCGTCGTGGTCATGTGGCCGTTGCCCACCTCGAGCATGTCAGGGTCGTTCCAGTGTCCCGGCCCGGCGTGGGAAGCCATGGCTTCATTCTGATCGATGATGGCGGTGATGCCGTTTTCGTAGCTCGCCTTGATGCTGCAGCTGTTATCCCAGCAATCGGCGATGTCGCCGGTCGAGCGCCAAAGCTGGCCGGTCTCGATCATCCAATCCCCCTTCCAGCCCCAGGCGCACAGACTGAAGACGATGGGTCTGCCGGTGGCTCTCAGGGCCGCTCCCATCTTTTCGTAGTCCTGCTGCAACTGCGCGTTACCAGTTCTGCTGCCAACGTTGCAGTTGTCGTATTTCAGGTAGTCGATGCCCCAGGAGGCGAAGGTCTGGGCGTCCTCAGTTTCGCGGCCGTAGCTGCCGCTCTCGGCAATGTTGGCGCAGGTCATGGTGCCGCGATCCCCGTAGATCCCCAGCTTGAGCCCACGCGAATGCACGTAGTCCGCCAGGGCCTTCATCCCGTTGGGGAACTTCCTCGAATCGGGAACGAGCCGGCCGTTCACCCGACCGGCCTTCATCCAGGTGTCGTCTATGTTCACGTAGGTGTAGCCCACATCCTTCATGCCAGACGAGACCATCGCATCGGCGATCTGGCGAATCACGCTGTCACTGATGTTGGCCTTGAAATAGTTCCAGCTATTCCAACCCATGGGGGGCGTGGCTGCGAGGAGCGTGGTGCCGGTGGAACCTCCAGAGGAACCGCCGCTGCCGGAGGTGCCGCCCGCCATGCCCTGGCCCCCCGATCCGGATGCCCCGGCTCTGCCGCCGCTCCCGCCGCCCGCGCTCGTCGCTCCGCCGGTTCTCGTCGCACCGGCGGCTCCACCGGTAGTGCCGGGCGTGGAGGTTCCGCCGGTCTCCGAGGAACCGCCCGCGCCGGGCCGATCCGCCACGATACCCCCGCCGCCGGTCGGAGCGGTGGTTCCGCCGGACCCCGGCGAGCCGGCGCCTCCGTTCCCGATGCTCGCATCAGGCATACTTCCGCCACTTCCGGGAGCGCCGCCCTGCCCGCCGGCGGACGTGCCGCCGGACGAGACCGTGCCGCCTTCGCCCTTGCCTCCGCTTCCCGGCGCGCCCGAACTACCGCTGCTCGTGGTCCTGCCCGTCGACGTGTCGCAGCCGGCGTTCACGCAGAAGAGGAGCGCCGCGCTGGCAAAGGCCGTCAGGGACACCGGCGCCCGACAGGCAGCCACAAGAGGAACCAAGGACATGGAGCGGATACGCATCCTGCAACCTCCTTCTGCGACCAATGCTCTGCGCTAAGGGATCATGCCTGCTCCCGCCACGGGCCACCGAAACCACTATGGGCCACCTCGGAGAGTAGTTCAATGCCAGAAGCTCCGCCCTGATCCCGCGACAAGCGCATCTTGTCGTGCCTCCCTTCCCACCGGAAGTGGGGCGGACGAGACGCCCGCGCGCCTAGGACAGCCAGATTTCTCCCGCTACTCCGAATCCCAGGTGATTCCCGCCAAAATTGACGCTATATCAGGCGGGTGTGAGAATCCGCGGAGTTTTGAAGCCTAGCTCACCCGAATCCTCCCCAAGGAGGCCTGCATCGCCCGCGAGCCCGAAGGCCCGCGCGGGCTCGGCCTCTCTTGCGGTGCGCGAAGCCGACCTCAGGACTTCGATCCGACCCACGGTGGCCGAGGTGGATCTCGCGGCGCTCGGTCGCAATGCCGCGCGCGTTCGCAGCATCGTCGGTTCCGAGGTGGCCGTGTACGGCGTGGTGAAGGCCGATGCCTATGGGCATGGCGCGGTGGCGGTGGCCAAGGTGCTGGAGGCTTATGTCGACGGCTTGGCTGTGTCGCTTGTGGAGGAGGGGCTGGAGCTGCGGGACGTCGGCGTTACCAAGCCTATCCTTGTTCTCGGTGCCTACTACGGACGTTACCAGTCCGAGGTCTTGGAAGAGGGGCTTACGCCCGTGATCTACGACGCCAGTGAATTCGAGGCCTTTGCCCGCGCGCCCATCCGCCGCCGCTCCCGCCGGTCCCGGTTTGCCGGCAGCGGGGCCGGGCCCTGGCCCGTGCATGTGAAGATCGATACGGGCATGAACCGGCTGGGGATCGCGCCCGAGGCCATGGCCAGCCTCGCCACCTTGGCCGCCCGCCAGGTGCATCTGAGAATCGACGGACTGTGCACGCACCTGGCCTCGGCCGACCTGGACTCGCCCGAGGCTACCCGCGCCCAGCTCGCGCTCTTCCAGAGCACGCTCGGGGCGG
>Ga0172363_10001499_pt1 | contig 18853 bp, 19 predicted proteins | sample LakKivs2_kivu2a2_FD_114541 | JGI IMG/M metagenome (GOLD analysis project Ga0172363, IMG submission 114541) | Sediment microbial communities from Lake Kivu, Rwanda - Sediment s2_kivu2a2 | ecosystem: Environmental > Aquatic > Freshwater > Lake > Sediment | place: Rwanda: Western Province, Lake... | reverse complement strand
TCAGGAAAATTCGGTGCGGCCCTCGCAATCGAGGGAATGGCGCGCGGCCACCAGGTGACTCTGATTCACGGTCCGGTCCAGATACCGCTTCCCGATTGCAAGAAGATCCCCTTCAGGACTGCCAAGGAGATGCACGACATCCTCATCAACGAGCTCAAGCGCAGCTATGACATCTTCATCGCCACGGCCGCAGTCTCAGACTTCTCGCCCGAGAAGGTCTGCGGCAAGATAAAGAGCGGGAAGTGCCTCAGTATTATACTGAACCCGACGCCGAAGATAATAGACGAAGCCCGGAAAGCATTCCCCGATCTTTTCATCATCGGCTTCAAGGCCGAATATGGATTGAGCAAGGAGGAGTTAAGGGCGGTCGCCAAGAACTTCCTGAAGGAGAAGAAGCTCGACCTCGTAGTGGCCAACGACATAGAGAAGAACCAGTTCGGCGCCGAGGAGACCGAAGTGTTCGTGGCATCAAAGGACGCGGTCAAGGACTTCGGGAAGAAGAGCAAGAGCGAGCTGGCCGGATTGATCTGGGCTGAGATAGAGTTGAGGATGACTAATTCCTGCCCGGCTTAACTGTCTACTGTTTTCGGTTCACAGTCCTCTCTTCGCCCCACAGCTCCTTCCTGCGCGCCTCGAGCATGTTGTTCTCTTTCCCCAAGAACTCGGCCGCAGTCTTCACTCGTTCTCCAAAGAATGGGAACATCTCCTTGTAGTTGAGGCTGCGAAGAAGGTGGTGATCTAAGATTACCTCCGCATTCGTCTCATCCAATATCCTTTGGAAGTTGTCCTTCGCGGACTCAAGACTGGAGACCGAAAACTTCCAACCCAAGAAAAGCACCGGCGGTCCGTCCATGTACAACAAATCGGGTTTTTGCTCTATTATCCAATCGGTGCTCTCCTTAGCGACAGGCCCCTGCACATCCGATGCGTGAATGAATCTTTTCGCGCTGTCATCGACAAGGGTCATCAATACAAAACCCAGCCTTATTCCCGGCGGCCCGTGGGGAACGGGCGGCGAGAACTTTATCTTTGTATTGCCATGTTTGAATTCTTTTCCATCAGCATCGATAGGCTTCGCGATTTTTTCCACAGCTTCTCCGAAGGCAGCCCCTCTCTCAGTCTGCGACTTGTTGATGTTTTCTTTTATCGACTTTACGTAAAGGGTTTTGTCCTTAAACCAGCTCCCGCCCGTGTCAAAATGGTCGAAGTGGTAGTGCGACAAAACGATGACATCGCTCTTAGCGGCCTCCCTGTGCGCCAGGTTCTTGTAGTGTAAAAGCGCATCCAGCTCTTTTTGGTGCGGTGGCAGGCCGTACCTCGACGGCCCAAGGGCTGCGTCGGGGTCTATAGCAATTGCAACATCGCCAGTCTTCACTATCGTGGCCATCGACCTCACCCCCAAGGAGTCTGCTGCTATTGGTATTATCTCCATCCCTTACACTCCAATCACCCTTACCCGTATTTTTAAGTTTTTGCCCGATAATAATGCGATGAAACCTATCGCTCACGCCAAACCCAGGCGTTTCGGCCAGCCACATATTCCAGAAGGTCCCAAAGGCCCCTTCTCGGATGTGATGAGGAGGCGGGCATTGAAGAGCTTCCAGAAGGGCCCCCTTGTGCACATACTGAGCGGTGGCAGGCTGCCTGCCGGCGTGAAGTTCCCTGATGCGCTCACACCTCATGAAGAGCCATACAGACTTTTCAAGGTGCAGGTGACGCCTGGAAGGATATTTAGCAGGCCTGGCTTCAAGCTGCATGAGATCAGCGTTTCCTCCAGTGTCCCTGATTTGACTCCCGATAGAAAAGCTCTTGTCAATCTCTCAAAAGTCATCGGCACCGGTGAGACTGCACTGGTGGTCTATCCAGAGACTATAGGCTTGCTCAGGCCCTTCGGCCCGCATCATCGACTTGTCGAGATTTACGCCCGGAATGACCGAGGGCATATGCAGGTCTTCGGGCATCCTGAAGAACCGGCTGGTCAAGCCAGGGTTTTGAATTTCCCGACTATGCAGGTGAAAACGAAGAAGGCAGCGTAGGCACTTTTTTATTCAGTCACTTCCTAACTTAGACATGCGCGTATATGTACTTCTGCTGTTGTTAATGCTGGCGACACCCATAGTTTCTGCTGTTAACGACTCATCGCTTTCCGACATCTTTTCCGGCAACGGCACCGACATCCTGCCCCCGGCAGTGAGTGACGATGTTCCTGAGGGCATCCCCGCGCCCGCAGAGCAGGAAGAACAGGCTGCGGGCGCCCTGAAATCCGCCGATACGCTCATGCTGGCCGAAGCTGCTGCAGTCACCGGCGCGTGGACCGGCGGCCCCAAGGACCTGGTGCTTGACATAGTCGATGCCGAAACCGGCGAGCCGATAAAGAATGCGCACATACGCGTCTTCATGGACAATGGGGAGGAAAAGATAGGCACATTGAGGTTTGTGGGCGACGACGGTAAGATGGGTCTGCAGCTCGAGAACGGGCAGTGGGGCATCACGCTCATGCTTGACATCACAGAGACTGTGGGCAAGGACTACTACGCCGAGATTGACGTGAGCATCTCGGCGGATCTGAACATGACGCTTTTCCTGCAGCCCGTGGGCAGCCTCGGCGGCGAGGTGGTAGACGAGAATAATAACCTGCTCCCCAATGCCCTGATAAAGTTTGATTGCGCAGGGGATTATGGTGTTTTGGACTCCGTGAACACCGACGGGTTCGGCGCGTTCAAGGCCGAATGGCTACCTGTCGGGCAATGCAAGGTGTCCGCCCTCGTCGGGAGCCGCACGGGCTCTGCGACCGTGCAGATAGTGAAGGGCCAGCTGTCAGAAGTGAGGATACAACTAGAGCAGAATATCGCGCCAGTCCAGCAGGCAGACTATTCGATGCTGATAATTACGGTCATAGTAATAATCGCTTTGGCAGTATTCGCCCTCCACTTCTTTAGGATGAAGAAGCCGCAAGTGAGCGATCAGAAGGCGTCGCCGATAATGCCCGACAAGCGCATGGGCGATATACTCTCCGCGCTGGATGCGAACGAGCGCAGCATAATAAAGTCTTTGCTCTCCAGCGGCGGGAGGTCGCAGCAGAACAAATTGGCGCGTGAACTGGGTCTGCCTAAGTCTTCGCTCTCCCGTGCCATCTCCGGCCTCGAGACAAGAGACTTGGTCAGGACGGAGCGCTTCGGCCGCATTCGAAAAGTAGAGCTTTCCTCGTGGTTCCTGAACGGAAAGAAGACTTATTAAGCCTTTGTTTGCCTAAAGAAAGCTTTTGGAACGTTTTTTACCCGTAAGTTCCACTAAAACCTTTAGTATCCTTCTGGGGTATAGTTGTACAACAAATGAGTTGTGCATTTAGTCAAAAATGAATTCAATAAAAATCTCGGCAGTCCTCATGGCGCTGTTCTACTGCAACTCATTGAAGTTGCTGGACGACGCTGATGGCTGCAAGGTCGAGGGCTTTACCCTGCTCAGGGGAAGAAAATGAAAAAGAGAAGACTGTCGGAGAGATACGCGTCCCGCCTTGAGATGCTCTTGAGGCAGGAATACGGGCCAGGGGGACCTGCCATACTGGGGACTGAAACGATAGAAAATTAAAAAGAAACCTAACAAAAATGAAAAAGAAACCTAAGATCGAGGAGGTGGTAATCACCCTGGACGAGATACTCGACCAGGAGGGCGACTACCTGCAGGCCCAGTGGATATACACTTAAAAAATAAAATGAAATTTTAAACAAGCGAAATAAGACAAAATAAAATGAAAACAAGTATACCATATAGGGGATTTGGCATTTGCCTGGTTTTTGTATTGATGCTCTCTTCAGTCCCTGCACAGCAGGGCGGTTCGGCCAGCGGAGGCCAGGGCGTACGCGCTGACAATGGCTCAACCGCTTCCAATACCGGAGGCGGCGGCAGTTCTATACAATCCAACTGGGTGACGTTCGACGTCTACACCGACAGGAGCGAGTACCGGGTCGGCGAGGAGGCGAGGATCACTGCTGTCCTCTCGAGCAACTATGCCGATGTGGACGATGCCGAGGTTTGGGCTGAAGTCGAATACCCGAGCGGCGTGACGCAGCATGTCGGGCTGGAGGAAGGCATATGCTCTGCGACGGGGTGCATTTGCCCGTCCTGCCCGGAGGGCGCGGTCTGCGAGCCCTGCCACTGCGACTCTACGGCCTCCTGCCAATACTGGGCAGACATAACAGTGAGCCAGACAGGCACGCATTACATAACGGCATTTGCCAAGGCCGACGGCACTGAGCTCTACGAGAAGGCCAAGTTCACAGGGTATGCCTCCTCGGAGACGGAATACGTGCGCCTCGACCAGAAGTTCGACCTGGAGGAGGGGCAGTCGGCCGTTGTGGTAAACTACGGTGATATGAGGATGACGCTTGATTACATAGGCCTGCCGGTCTGTCCGACAGTAGACTCTAATGCCGAGTATTATCCCTGCGATTCTGTTGGATATGTGCTGCTGACTGTAAGGGCGCCGTTGTACCCGACTAAGGAGAGTACCACCACCAACAATGAGGTGGTTGCCTATTCAGAGACGCAGGTGAGGATAAACGACGGCACCGGCGCGTCGGTTTTTGGAGCGGACATCTCCCTCCTGAATCTGGAATCGGACGAAGCGACGTTCATAGTCTCGAAGCAGGGCGACGGCAACTACGTGGACGTCAAGATAGAGCCGACGAGCATGAATGTGGAGCTGGGCGACGAGGCTGAATATTACATAATGGTAAAGGACCTGCACTCTGCATACTCCAACGCCGCACGCGGATACAAATACAAAGTCAGCGTCCTCGACCTGCCCTTTGCGCTCGACTACGACAGGGAGATAACCCTTTCATCCGGCGCCGAGGGGAAGATAAGACTCGGCGTGGACACCTCTGCGATAATCGCCGCATTGACTTACGAGTCCGCAGAATCGGAGGTCGCATCCGCTGTGCCAGCGGCTGTCGCCCTGAACGCGCACAATGCTAATGTGGCCGTTCAGGCCAGGGAGGCTAAGATGGAGACCGCCCAAGTCCAGGCGGCGGTTGCAAACCAGGGAGCTGTGCAGCCTGCTACAGCCACGGTATCCTCAGCCGCGGCGACGGAAACAGTCGAGGTCGCACCCTCTGTTGTCACCAGCGGCAGGTACTACAAATTCCGCGTCCTAGTGACGGGCAGCGACGGCTCGCAGGCCACCGCATACGCGATATTGAACATATTGTATTCTCCGCCCCCTCCCCCCGGGAAAATAAGGCTGGACATGGAGCAAGGCTGGAACCTTATAGCGCTGCCTGGCAAGGGGTCGCTTCATCAGGGCAGCTGCAGCGGGGAGATGTACGCGTTCGTGTACCTGCGCGATGAGGGCAGATATGTCACCATAGAAGAGGCCGAGGATATAATGGGCGCCTATGCGCTTGAGGAATACCTGAGGCTTAACTCCTATTGGGTGTATTCCTTTAACGACTGCTACTTGGAGTTTGGGCTGGAGGACGCCACGGGCTTCAACGAGCTGTCTTTAGGCGAAGGCTGGAACTTTGTGCCTATTACGCAGGACATGAAGGGCAATTCGCTAAACGACATAGGCGGGGACTGCAATTTCGACAGGGTCTATTACTGGGACGCAGAAAGGCAGGACTGGAAGAACATGGGCAATGGCGAGAAGTTCAGCGAAAGCCAGCTTTACACGGGCTTCGTTGCGAAGGTGACCGACTCATGCGACTTTGGCTGGGGCGCCATAATATCCCCGCCGGAGTTGCCCGGTTAAGATGGCGGCGATAAGCGGCCCGGGGCGGTACAGGGACATTCTCTTTGTTCTGGCGGCGATAGCAACAGCCGTCTGTGCCTTCCTGGCAGGCATTATGATCTCCCAAGCTCCAGCTCCAGCGGACGGCGGGCCCGGCGGTATGCCGGTCCCCCCCCAGCTCCCGGACGGCGGGCTCTCCAAAGAGCCAGATGCCGGCCCTGATAACGGGAGCATATCTGACCTCTTTAACAGCAGCGGCGCAGTGGAGCCGCCGCCGGTGCCGTTTTGACCGTTTTTATACTTTTACGGCTGAATAAAAAGGGGCCAAAATGAAAGCGATAACTGCCTTTTCTGTCTTCGCACTGTTGGCCGTCGCCTTGCCGCCCTTTTGCGCGGCCGATGCGCCCGACATAGTGGAGTTTTACTCGATTCCGGATGAGCCTTATGAGGACACGAACTTCGTCATCTTCGTACTTGCCGAGGACAATGACGGCCTAGACGTCCTGGAGTTGGAGACCCCCGACGACACATATACTTTTGATTGCAATGGCAGCACGCTTTGCTCCTATACGCTCATTGCCTATGAGACCAGTCCGGGTACATACGAGTATACCGTGACAGTCAACGACTCGGACGGCGACAGCGAGACCGATGAGATTGACGTGCGTGTTCTGGAGGCCGAGGAAAACGACATCGAGATTACCGACATGTGGGCGGTCCCCAGCAACCCTGACGTGGACGAGGAGTTCGAGATACGCGTCCGCGCAGAGGACGAGGACGGCGTGGACAGGATAGACCTTTACATAGACGGCGACTACGAGGACAGCGAGGACTGCGGCGACGATGACGATTGCAATGTGGAGTTCGAGGTCTCCCTAGACGACACCGGTTATTACACATTCAAAGCCAAAGCCTACGGCACGGGCGGCGGCGACAACACCGACACCGAAGAGATAGACGTGTATGTCGGGAACGACGACGGGCAGCCCTATATCAACGCTTACGCATCCCCTTCAAACCCGACTACCGGCAACGCTTTCAGCATCTATGCGAGTGCCAGCGACATCGATGGGATCTATAAGATTGAGGTCTGGCACGGCGGCTCTGTGATAGGCACGCAATATTGCGGCTACATATCGCCGTGCTCCAGGACTTTCACGGTTTCGCCCAAATACACCCCTAGCACCTACAACTTCGAGGTGCGCGCCCAGGACGAGTCCGGCCACTCCTCATCGACTACGCTCAGTGTCTATGTCAGCCAGTCCTCTTATTGCGGAAACGGCGTGTGCAACAGCGGCGAAACGTGTTCCTCATGCCCTGCTGACTGTGGCTCCTGCCCGTCTGTCAACTACTGCGGCAATGGCATCTGCAGCAGCGGCGAGACATGTTCATCCTGCCCCTCAGATTGCGGCCAGTGTCCAGTATTAAACTACTGCGGCGACGGTAGGTGCACCTCGGGAGAAACGTGCTCCTCATGCTCCAGCGACTGCGGCAGGTGCGTCACACCCTCTGTCGTCTATACCTGCAAGCAAAAAGGCGGCAAGTGCTGCGACAACGGCGGACAGGGAATTGTGGATGGTGCGGCAGACTGCCCGTCGACATGCTTCACGACATGTAATCCAACCCCTGAACCGGGAACCGTGAACCCGGAACCGGTAACCCCGACGGGCGGCGTCATAGCGATAGACGGCTCAGCTATACTTATGGGCATGATGGCCCTGATGCTGATCCTGATGCTTTACATAGCGGTGAAGGTCAAATAGCCCGCAGACATGCATCTCCTCGACCCATAACTGTAAACTTAACGAAGTTTGTCCCGTCTTTGGGGCACTGGGAAGGCCTTGTCCGGACGAATCCGAGCTTGTCCCGGGTCTTGACAGGACTCAAGACCCAAGACCGAGGACTGCGCTCCTCCTTAAGTTTACGCGCATGCTCCTCGACCGCTTGATTTTTATACTTTTCCCTATTAAGTCCACTACCGGCGGGTGGTTACAATATTGCGATAGGAAAATGAGAAGCAAATACATTGTTTTACTGCTTGTGTCCTCATTGTTCGTTATAGCCTTAAGCACCAACGCAAGTGCAACCGCGAGGACATTCACGATACGGTTTATCGACCCTTCAACAGACCCCGACGTGACGGGCAACGGATGGGTGTGGCCGTGTAAAGAGGACTGTCCCGGGCCGTGCGCTGAGCACACGCCAGACAACAACTGGGAACCGGGATACCATTTCACTTCGACTTTCACAGGCCAAGCATCGTGCACCCTTACACTGAGGTCCACGAGCTTCAGCGTAGACCCGCAGAACATCGGTCAGAACCAGGAGGTTGTCGAGGGAAAGGTCAATGGGGTCATATTCGGCAGGACCCCGGACATATGCACGAACGATGTCACCTGCAGCTGCGACATTGCCCAAGCCACCTTTACAAGAACGATTACCCTCACCGCCATCGGCAATCACATAACTGTCAGACGCCCGGTTCACAGCGTTGGCATCAAAGGCGCCATCCTGACGTGCACCGAGATATGTAACGCGGGTTGGCTTGATGAGTACCGATGTCAAGGCGACTGGGTGCAGAGATTGTACCAGTTCACCGACTGTTCGACCGAGTGGAGGAACTACGAGGAGTGCGAATATGGCTGCGAGGACGGGGAGTGCATAGAAGGCTGCGACCCTGGTTACACCAATAACACCCGCTGCAACGGCAACTGGCTGCAGAGGGAATGGCAGGACGAGGACTGTTCGACTGAGTGGAGGAACTCCGAATACTGCGTGTATGGCTGCTACAACGGTGCGTGCAATCCGGGCCCGAATCCCTATTGCACAGACACTGACGGTGGTATAATCTACGCGACCCAGGGCCACACCTACGGCATAGACGACGCTTTGACTAGCTATTCAAAGTCGGACTACTGCAGCGGCAATGTGCTATACGAGTATTACTGCGCTGCGACAGGTCACACCTGGGCGGTCACTAGCATCACTTGTACAGACTTGTGCGTCGACGGCGAGTGTGTCCCAGATGACAGCTGCGATGATGAGTGCAGTATGTATGGTTACAGAGAGTGCTACGGCGATGACGGCTATAGAATCTGCGGCTACTATGATTCGGACGACTGCTTGGAATGGAGCTACCAGTCCTGTGGCCCGTGCGAAGAATGCTATGGGAACGGCTACTGCAGCGATGACCCGGAATGCGATGACGACTGCGATGACGGCGACTGTGACGACTGCGACCCTGGTTACGAGGATGAGTACCAGTGCGATGGCAACTGGGTGCAACGGCTTTATGTTTACAGCGATTGCGACGAGGAGTGGCGCGACTGGGAATACTGCAGCGAAGGCTGCGACGACGGCGAGTGCGAGGACGACGACTGCAATCCGGGTTATCAGAATCAGTACCAGTGCAGCGGCAACTGGCTGCAGCGGCTCTACACAGACAGCGACTGCGATGACGAATGGCGCGACTACCAGTACTGCAGCAACGGCTGCTCGAACGGCCAGTGCAACCAGCAATGCCAAGGTGGGTCCTGCGGATGCCAGACATGCCCCTCTTGCCAGAACTGTCAGGGTCCATGCCAGGGCTGTCAGGGTTCGGGCTGTCAGAACTGCAATCAGGGCAATTGCATAGGCGAAGGCCAGAGCGTTGCGGTTTATCCAGGTGCGCCCCCATGCTGTGCGGGTATGACACTTATCGGTTGTAGCACCCCACTCTCAAGCGGGGGTTGCTCTCAATGTGTCGGCTCAAGCATATGCGCCAAGTGCGGCAACGGAGTGTGCGGCCTTGGCGAGAACCACTGCAACTGCCCGGCAGACTGTCCGACCTATTTGGCCACCGGTTCAGTGTCATACGGTGCCCCCCAGGGCTCTATAATCACTTATACGGGAACGTCTTCCGGTATCTCAAGCTTGCCCCTCATAGTCTACACCTGTGAACAGCGCGGCGGTGAATGCTGTGAGGACGGAGGCGAAGGCGAGGTGGACGGCGCGGCTGATTGTCCGTCGGAGTGCTACTCAGAATGCAACCCGGAGCCTGCTCTTGTTGCGGGCACAGGCGGGACCAGCACACCCACCGGAGCCGTGATCGCAGTGGACTCCTCAACGCTGATGCTTGGGCTTTTGATGGTGATCATAATAGTCGCCATAATCATAGCTGCAAGGTCCCCTCAAAAGCTCTAGTCGCGGTGGTTTTTGCCAGTCCATTACCTCCTTTTTCCTGTTCAAACTCTCTATTTATAGCCAAATCTGCCAATATAACGGGGCTCTGGTTACTAGCAGCTACTTAATGATTGATAGCAGCTAATAGTGGCTGGACCCTATTCTACCATGGTTCAACTTTCTCGCATCTTCAAGGAGAAACCGGAAGGCACCAAACAGTTCCCGATCTACAGGGCCAATACACTGGACGCCGGGAAGGTGTTCGCAGAGGCCTCTATGGGCTTCTTGGGGGCCGTGGAATACGGTCTGAAGGGAACCGAACTTGTTGTGAAGACGACCACGATACGACCCGTCCTTGCCACTATGGGCTGCCAGTTGGCGGGATGGACCATGGGCGACACCCTGATAAGCGGCTCGGTCAGGATGCAGGCCAGGAAGCCGCCCTTTATTTATGATAAGGTCAATTTCGGCCTCGTGCCAAAGCTCCATAGCGTGGCATGCGTCGAGGGCGATGCGACGCCCGAAGCCATTATAGCCGAGCTTCAGGCCGGCAGGGTCAACTCGGCCGACGTGCTGTTGACATCCCAAGATTCGATGGCGCAGTTAATCAACATACCTGCGCGCGCCATAGAGATAGCTATATTCCGTTTGTTCTTCATGACAGACTTAAATCGCTTCAAGATACGCAGGGCAGTGAGTACAGTCACCGCCAGCATAGACGTCAAGGACCCGGCCACGGAGCTGAACGACGCTATAAGGTTCAATGGTGCAGTCACGCTTAGTGGGGACTTTGGCGGCTTCAAGGAATTCGAGAGCATCGTCACAAAGAACACCAAGTTCGCGGATGAGAAGTTTGGCGACATGATGAACGAGTACGGCTCTGTGGCCAAGTGCCCGATAGAGCTATTCTCTGTCGCGAAGCTCACTATCATAGATTCCGGAAGGACCCGGATTTACGGCTGATTAAACCCGCACGCCTCTTTTTAGCGCCTAACCTAAAAACTATCCGATGAACGAGCCTGATATAAAGCTGCTCTTTGAACCGCGCTCTGTGGCTGTCATAGGCGCGTCCCACCATCCAGACAAAATAGGCTACAAGCTGCTGGAAAACATAATACAGGGTGGCTACAAGGGCAGGGTCTATCCGATAAACCCGCAGGGTGGCGAGATACTGGGCCGCAAGGTCTATGAAAGCATAGACAAAATCCCGGGCGAGGTGGACATGGCCTGCATAGTCATACCGGCCAGGTTTGTTTACGACGCTGTCAAGGCCTGCGCCGACAAAGGAGTCAAATTCTGCCCGATAATCACCTCCGGCTTCTCGGAGGTCGGCAACATAGAAGAGGAGAAGCGCATAGTCGAGTATGCGAACTCCAAAGGCATGCGCATATTAGGCCCGAACATCTTTGGCGTGTACTCCGCAGGCGCTTCGATGAACGCGACCTTCGGCCCGGACAACATAAGCCCGGGCGGCGTTGCCATCATCACGCAGAGCGGCGCGTTGGGTTTGTCGATGATAGGGAAGACGGCAGTCGAGAACATAGGCCTCTCGGCGATAGTCTCTGTCGGCAACAAAGCTGACATTGATGAATCGGAGCTCCTTGAGTACCTGATGGAGCGCGATGAGACTCATGTAATATTAATGTATATAGAAGGCGTCCGGAACGGCGAGCGCCTTGTAGAATCACTAAAGAAGGCCACGCGGAAAAAACCCGTAATAGTCATAAAGTCTGGCCGGTCTAAGAGGGGCGCCATCGCCGTCGCATCGCACACCGGTTCGCTTGCTGGCTCTGACAAGGTCTTCGACGACATCATGCGCCAATGCGGAGTATTAAGAGCCGAAAGCATACGCGACGCCTTCAACTGGTGCAAGTTCTTTGCGACCTCCCCCCTCCCGGCAGGCAGGAACGCAGTCATTATAACCAACGGCGGTGGCATAGGCGTAATGGCCGCAGACGCTTGTGAGAAATACAGCGTGGAGCTCTACGATGACCCACATGACCTCAAATCCACATTCTGTAACGTCACCCCCGATTTCGGCTCGACTAAGAATCCCATAGACATAACAGGCCAGGCGACGTCTGTCCAGTATAATACTGCACTTGACGCCGCGCTCAAGAACAAGAGGATAGACTCGGTGATAGCTCTTTATTGCGAGACTGCGGTATTCGATTCGGAAAACCTGGTGCCCATGATTGAGGATAACTCGGCCAAATACAAGAAGGCCAAGAAGCCGCTCATCTTTTCCATATTCGGCGGCGAGAAGGTGGAGAACGCAATATCTGCGCTCAGGAAGGATAACGTAGCCGTCTTCGACGATGTTTATGAGGCCGTTTCTTGCCTTGGCAGGATTGAAGACCAGTTGGAGAACATCTCCAATAAACCGGACGAGCTCGCTGACGCAGATATAGATGTCAGGGCAGTCGGAGTCGTAACCAAAAATGCCCTTGATTCCGGGCGTACGTTCCTGCTGGCCGACGAGTGCCGGGAAATCATGAAGACAACAGGCATAAGGATGCCGCGAAGCATAATAGCGCGCAACATAGACGAGGCCGTAAAGTGCGCGAAGCGGATAGGTTATCCAGTCGTCATGAAGGTAGTCTCCCCTGATATCCTGCACAAGAGCGATGTCGGCGGCGTTGTTTTGGACCTGGACAATGACCACGAGGTCGCAGATGCCTATGAGGCGATAATGCAGAACTGCAAACTGAGGGTGCCCAGCGCTCTCATAACGGGTGTCGAGATAGTCCAGATGGTGCGCGGCGGGACGGAGATAATCGCGGGCGCCCGCATAGACGAGAAGTTCGGGCCGACCCTCATGTGCGGCATGGGCGGAGTGTATGTCGAAGTGATGAAGGACGTGGCCTTCAGGGCGGCGTCGCTTGACCGGAGAGAGATAATAAGGATGATAAAGGGGCTCAAATCGTATGCGCTCCTGCTCGGGGCCCGCGGCGATGAGCGGCGCGATATAGATGCTCTCGTTGACGTTGTGATAAAGCTGGGCGCCATGATACGCAAGTGCCCGAGCATCTCGGATGTAGAGATAAATCCGGTAGCAGTGTACGAGCGGGGCAGGGGCGTGCTCGCCGTCGATGTCAGGATTTTACTTAGGCAAAGATAAAACTATACGAAAATGGAAAAATTCGTCATTGCCTCCACGCACAAAAGCTGCGGCAAGAGCAGCGTCATAGTGGGCCTTACCGAAGCGCTTGGGAAGAAGACGGGTTATATGAAGCCGTTGGGCGACCGAATGGTGTACAGCAAGAAGCGCGCCTGGGACTACGATGTCGCCCTCATGGCCGATCTCTATGGCCTGTCCGAGAGCCAGGACGAGATGTGCCTGGGCTTCGACCATTCAAAGCTGGGCTACATGTACAGCGGTGCGGGCGTAAAGGAAAAGCTCTTGGAGTCTGTCAAGAAAATAGGCAAATCCAAGGACATGCTTCTTATAGAGGCGAGCAGGAACCTCACCTATGGGACTTATGTTCACCTCGGTGCGATGTCCCTTTGCAAGCATACGGGCGCCAAGTTGGTGGTGGTAGTCAGCGGCGATAACGACAGTATCCTAGACGACATCGCGTTCCTCAGGAAATACTTATCCTATGAAGAGGTGGACCTTGCCGGTGTCATAATAAACAAGGTTGCGAATACCGGGGAGTTCAAGGACTCATATCTCCCGAAGATCAGGAAGTTGGGCGTAGAAGTCCTAGGCATCCTGCCATACAAGCAGGAGCTCACCTATCTCTCGGTCGGATATCTGGCAGACATGCTCTTTGCCAAGGTCATCACTGGCGAGGGCAACCTCAACCGTTTTGTGAAGAACATACTGATCGGCGCGATGTCCATAGACACGCCGCTCCAGAAGATACTCGCCGAGAGGAGCGACAAGCTGATGATAACCAGCGGAGACCGCAGTGACATGATACTGGCCGCGCTCGACAGCGACACCGAGGCGATCGTATTAACAAACAACATACTCCCTCCTGCAAATATAATCTCTAAGGCCGAAGACGGGGGAGTGCCAATGCTTTTGGTTCCGCACGACACATTCAAGACGGCTCGCATGATAGACGACATCGAGCCGTTGCTGACAAAGGACGATAAAGATAGGGTAGGACTACTGGGGTCGATGGCGAAGCAGAACCTGGACCTGAAGAAGCTGGGCAAGTGAGCAGCAGTATTCGAGTTTCTTACATATTTATGTAAGTCAGCACCGCGATGACTATGAGTACTATCGCCACGGCTGTCCCGAGGACTGCCCCAAAGCTGGCGTATGCGACTATCGCGCAGAGGACCCCGATTACTATCATGAACAATTTCTTATAGAGCATGGAGTCCCGCTTTATCACCTGCGGCACGCTCGCAAACTCGTTTTCCATCGGTCTTCTAATGACGCCGTAAAGAAAAACCTTCTTGTGATTGTTAACTTTCTAGACAGCAAGCGGTTTTCTTACCCAAGCCTCTAATTACCCCATGAAAGTAGCACGTGAGTTCATCTTTGATGCGGCGCATTTCATCTTGGATGACAAGGGTAGCCCCTGTGAGGAGCCGCACGGCCACACCTACAAGGTGAGGGTGGTGGTGTAAGGTCCGGTGAGGAAAGACGGCATGGTCATCGACTTCCGCGAAATCAAGAAGGCGTTTAATGAGAAAATCGCTCCGAAGCTGGACCACAAGGATCTGAACAAGGTCATGAGAAACCCGACTGCCGAGAACATAGCCCAATGGATACTTGAAAAGCTGAAGAAAGAGATGAACGTAGTCTCAATACGTGTGTGGGAGGGGTCCGGAAAATGGGCTGAGGCTGGGATTGGATAGGTTTTTATTGCCACCTATATAACAATAACACAACTCAAAATGGCCACGAAGAAAACTAGCGGCTTGGCGCGCGGGCTCCGGAAGATAGAAGCCGAGGAGGAGCGCATAGAAAAGGAGGAAAAGCACATTGAGTCTGAGGAGGAGCGCATAGAGCAGACGGAGGACCTGCTCCACGTGTTCGAGGAGCTCGGATTGATGCGCTGGAAGAGCTACTATATCCTGACTGCGGGCGCTATACTGCTTCTTTCACTGACATTCGTTGCCGCCCTTTGGGTGATGCACGACCAGATAGCGGACGTGGACTCGAAGCTCGACAACATTGCAGTGCCTTCATCGGTTTCGAAGGAGTGGTGCCCGGCCGGGGGCAAGATGATAGTCGGGTTAGGTCAGATGGGGCAGACGGAGATGACCGTGCTAGGGATTGAGAAGGTCGGCGGCGAAAATCTTTGCCACAGTGTCATAACCTCACAGGTCCCGGGATTGAACTCGACCTCCTCTGACATATGGTGGAATGAGAAGGGCCAAACCCTTATTGGCTCTTAGGGCTGAGAAAGAGCGTTGATGCGACGGGCCTCTAAGCCAGTCTTTAGATCTCGATTATGTCGAAGTCACTGGCAGCCTTTGATGCAGGGAAGACCTTGGCAGCTTCCGTCTCCATACCGCTTGTGCTGGTGTAGCGCTGGCTGAAGTGCGTGAGATAGAGCTGCTTCACCTTTGCTCGCTTGGCTATCTCCGCAGCCTCCTTTGATGTGGAATGCCTACCCTCCATCGCAGACTCCTGGAAGTCATGGCTGAATGTGGAATCGTGTATCAACAAGTTGCTGCCCCTTGCCAGCTCCACTGCTGCGGTGCAGGGGCGGGTGTCTGGTATATATGTCACCTTCCTGCCAGGTACCGCCTTGCCAAGAACCTGGTTCGGCTTGATGACCCTCTTGCCGACCTTCACCTCCTCGCCAAGCTGCAGGCGGTGGAAGAGCGGCCCTTCTGGCACGCCGAGATGCAGGGCCTTCTGCTTCAGGAACTTACGCTTTGTGGCCTCCTCAAAGGAAAACCCAAGGCATGATATAGTGTGGTCTAGAAGAGCACACCTGATTGAATAGTCCCTGTCCGCATAGATCTGCTGGACGCCCTTCGGCTTGAAGACGTTTATCTCGACGTCAAAGCCCTCTGGAACAAAGTTGCCCGCAGTCACTATGTTCTCCAAGACGTCCTTGACACCCTTCGGGCCGTATATCTCGAGTTTTTCAGTCCGCTTGAAGAGATCCATAGTCTGGATTAGGCCGCCCAAGCCTAGGCAGTGGTCGGCGTGGTAGTGGCTGATGAAGATCCGGTCAAGTTTCATGAACGGTATGCCCGCTATCCTCATCTGCCTTTGCGTGCCCTCACCGCAGTCGAACAGCACCCTGCTCCCGCGGAACTCCAGATAAACCGCGGGAAGGCTGCGCTTCTCTGTCGGCACGGACCCTGAGGTCCCGAGGAACTGGACTTTTATTGTCATATTACGCTTAGTTGACTGACATTAAAAGCCCGCTCCACGAATGTGGAGCGTGGACTTTTATCATTTTTTGCTATTTTGCTATTTTTCATGCTCTACCATCAAAAATACCCTGTAATTCTCTTTAGGAGCGAAGATGAAGGAACTTCTTGAGAAACTTTGCAATGCCTACGGCATAAGCGGGTATGAGGACAAGGTCAGAGAGATAATGACCAAGGAGCTGGCCAAGTGCAGCGAGACAGAGACTGACCGCTTTGGCAATGTCATCTGCAAGAAGGGCTCTGGCAGTCCAAGGATAATGCTCGCAGCGCACATGGACGAGATAGGCCTGCTTGTGAAGTACATAGACGAGAAAGGCTTCATAAAGTTCCTCGACATGGGCGGCATAGACGACGCCACCCTGCCGGCCAGGACCGTCAGGATACTCACGGAGACCGGGGATGTCCCCGGGATTATAGGCTTCAAACCCCCCCACCTGAAGAGGGACGATGCGGAGAAAAAGAAGCCCTTGAAGATCGAAGACATGTACATAGACACCGGCCTCGATAAGGATGAGGTGAAGAAAAAGGTGCAAATAGGCGACCCGGTGGTCTTTGAGCAAGGTTTCATCGACCTGAACAACGGCAATGTGATGGGCAAAGCGCTGGACAACCGCGCCGGCTGCGCCGTTTTAATCGAGGTCATGAAGCGATTAAAAGACTTCAAGGGGACCGTTTATGGCGTCGCGACCGCGCAGGAGGAGATAGGCCTAAAGGGCGCACGGACATCGGCATTCAAGATAAAGCCTGACTTCGCATTGGCCCTGGACACTGGGATATCCGGTGACACCCCTGACATAAAAGAGGACGAAAGCGGTATCAAGATGGGCCTCGGCCCGGCAATAACAGTGGTAGAATCGAGCGGCCGCGGGATGGTCGCTTCGGCCAAGGTGAAAAAGCATTTGATAAAGTGCGCCAAGGAGGCAAACATACCCTACCAGCTCGAGGCCACGAAGGGGGGCATGACCGACGGTGCAATAATATACATGAGCAATGAGGGGGTCCTCACTGGTGGCGTTTCAGTGCCGACAAGGTACATACACGCACCCAACAGCATCGCGAGCATGGGTGATATGGAGAATGCTGTGAAACTCGTGACTGAGTTCGTCAAAAGGATTGGCGATATCGCTTAAGGCTGGCGTCAATCTTATAATCCTCTGCAACCTCGGGCGGCATCGTGCTTACTACTGCACTCATGTTCATCTCGTGAAAGTTTAGCCGTTTTCTCAACTCCTGTATCCTCTCGAATTTCTCTTTTGGCACACTCTCGCGTTTTGCCTGCATTCGCATTATCTCATGGGCCAACACATCATGTTCCTTAGCAATCCTATCCCTTGTCTTCCTTGCGGCTGATAGATACTTGATTTTCTGCTGCAGTGTCATGCGCTTGTGTTTTATTTTAGGCTTTTCCATATCAGCATATGGATTAATGGGTAAAAGAATTAAAGCTCAGGTGGGTGCTTGGTTACACCTATTCTGATTAAGCTGTTCTCAATCTCGTCCTTGCCGGTGCTCGCACTGTTTCAGGCATATAAGCTGGATCATAAAACTCTCGTATGAACTGGGTATGTTCTCTATTGCTGGCAAGGCCGTAAGGAGCGTAACCCAATGTAAAAGTCCCTGCCTTCATATTAGCTCCTCTATCTCGCAAGAACTGGGCCATCCTGACGTCGCCTCTATTGGCTGCATGATGCATCAGGGTCCAGCCTCTCCTGTCCATACCATCAATTTTGATATCACCACGGTGCGCGTCGATCAGCCTTTGCGCTTCGTCATACCTTCCAGCCTTTACGGCATCCCTGAACCTCATGTTCACACGCGCGACTCTAGGCCTCACGAACAGATTCCTGTGTACGGTTCGAATCAGACGCCTGACCATATTCCTTTTACGGGTAAAAGTTCTTAAATAGAAAATGAGTCCCTAACATATCCAACACCTAGACGAACACGAACTCGACGCTTTCAACATTGAGCTTCCTCTTAATGAGCTCTTTGATTATCCTTATCTGCCTGCCGGTTATCTCCTCGCGCTGGCCCCGGGGGACGTCTATCCTGACTGATTTCGCATCGATTGACGGGCTGGCCTTCACAGGCTTGCATGCTTTTTCAACGAACTCGCGAGGCGTCTCCCCATCCTCAAAGACCGCGATATTCTTCCCGAGCTTGCTGCGTGCTATGGAAATATTCGACCCGCCCTTGCCGATGGCCTTGCCCAGCTCGCCGTTCTTTGCCAGGAAGCATATCACGCCCTCTAGTTCGAAGCAGTCCTCGACGCGCGCGTGGGTTATCTGCTCGAAGGCGTTCATCAGTTGTATGTCCCTGGTGTTCAGAAGCATGTTGTTTTAGAAGAAAAGCTGACTACCTAAGAGCCTATTTCACTTGCAGTATCTTGCTGCTGCCCTCTTTTATGATGGCCATGGCAGAAACAGGGAACGGCTTCCCGCAGGCGTAGCCCAGTTCCTTGGATGATTCAGGATAAGCGTAGTACTTTATCTTGGACAGCTCTGCATACCTCTTCATGTCCTCCTTGAGCGACTCTGAAGCAGTAGACGAGACGACGACCATCTTGGCCCTGCCGCTGAGCACAGCCTTCTTGACAGTCTTTTCACC
>Ga0172363_10001498_pt1 | contig 18854 bp, 20 predicted proteins | sample LakKivs2_kivu2a2_FD_114541 | JGI IMG/M metagenome (GOLD analysis project Ga0172363, IMG submission 114541) | Sediment microbial communities from Lake Kivu, Rwanda - Sediment s2_kivu2a2 | ecosystem: Environmental > Aquatic > Freshwater > Lake > Sediment | place: Rwanda: Western Province, Lake... | reverse complement strand
CGGATTTGGAAAATCCCAAACAAGCGAAAGAGTTTTTAAAGGAACTGCAATTAGTATTGCGGCAACTTAATATCTCGGATGCCGACATGGAAAAAGGCCAGCTACGCTCGGACGCCAATATTAATGTTATCAAGAATGGTAAGTCCTCTCCGATTGTAGAAATTAAAAATTTAAATTCATTTAAGTTTATTGATCAAGCTTTAGAGTATGAGCAAAAAAGACTAATTAATGAATTTGAAAAATTTGATGGTAAAAAAACTAAACAGACCAGGGGGTTTGATTCGAGTACGGGGAAAACCTATATATTGCGCGAAAAAGAAGAGGCCAAGGATTATCGTTATTTTCCAGAACCGGATATTCCTCCTTTTAGGGTCAAAGATTTTATAGATATTGGTAAGCTTAAATTAGATCTTGAAAAATTGCCCTCTGCAATAAGAACCGAGCTTGCGAATTCCGGGGTAAGGACAGGCGATATTGAAATTATCATCAAGGATAAGAAAAAATTAGCTGCCGTTTATGCATTTTTAGACAAGGGTCCGAATAAAGTGAAGATTGCGTCAAATCTGATTGTCAACGAAAAAAATTTTATCAAGCTCGGCCAAGACGCCAGATTGGATTTAGTTGACCTCATAATTGATGAAAGTCTGTCGTCAAACGTCGTCAGAAACATTATTTTAAAAAACATTTCATCTGGATTAAAACCGCATTTTGTGTTTGGTTCGCTTTCAGATGTTCAAGATTTGAATAGTGTAATTGATGAAGTCATTTCTGAGAACCCGGATGCATGTCATAAAATAAGAAACGGCAGAAACGAAGTCATAGAGTTTTTAATCGGGCAGATAATGAAAAAAACCAAGGGGGAATCTGACCCCAAACAGGCGAATAAAATATTGCTTGAAAGGATCAAAAATGACAAATGAAAAAAATGTGCCGAGGAAACCAAGCCGAAAAGTAAAATTGGCGAGGGAGTTTCGCAATCAGTTCATCGTGACATTTTCAACTTTATTCACCTCTGCCTTTGCGCTAGTTGCCGCTTTCGCTTGGAATGATTTGGTCAAAGAGGCCATTGAAAAATATATCTCTCCCGGCCAAACAATTATCTCGCGGGTTGTTTATGCTCTGCTGGTGACGCTTTTAGCGGTCGTTGTCTCTTTTCAATTTGGAAAACTTGCTGCTTTCTATAAGGTAGAGCAAGAAGAGGAAGGAGAAAAAGATAAAAAAATACAGGCACGAAAATAATGGTGCGGTTATACTATTTGATATAATAATCAAGAAGGAGATTTTGACTTATGAAAAGCTCCAATCGCCCAATGGTTGTCTTTTTTAGCATCCTGGGCTTTCTAGCCGGAATTGTAGGAAGTTTTGTCGGGATAGCTGCTGTTTCAAGCTCTGCGACAATGCAGAAGGCACTTGGTATTACGACCAGCAACACAGGGCTTCCGGTTTCTTCCAGGATTGAAAATATTACAGTCAAAGAGGATTCCGGAGTCATCAGTTCAGTTAAAAAAGTATCTCCTGCAGTTGTTAGTATTATATATACAAAAGATGTACGTGTGTTTAATCCTTTTCTGTCGCCGTTTGACGATCAGAACGAAACTATAGAGCAACAACAGGGCGGGGGAACCGGGTTTGTTATTACTTCGGACGGACTAATCGCCACCAATCGTCATGTTGCCAATATTGATGGCGCAGAATATTCTGTTATTTCGGCAGATGGCAAAAAGTATGATGCCAAGGTTGTCTCTAAAGATCCCATCTATGATTTTGCCATATTAAAAATTGATGTTAAGGGTTTACCGACGGTAGAGTTTGGCGACTCCGACGATCTTGAGGTGGGCCAGAGGGTTATTGCTGTCGGAAATACACTGGGAGAATTTCAAAATTCTGTAACGGTTGGTGTTTTATCCGGTAAGGAACGGACCATTCAAGCTTCCGATCAAGCGGGATCATCGGTTCAAAGTGTTGACAATCTTTTACAGACAGATGCGGCAATAAATGAGGGTAATTCGGGCGGACCCTTAGTGAATCTAAAAGGCCAGGTAATTGGAATCAATACCGCTACTACGGCCAAGGGGCAGGCGGAGGGCGTCGGTTTTGCAATACCGATCAACTCTCTGAAAACGGCGATTGATTCTATTAGTAAATATGGAAAGATTGTAAGACCTTATATCGGTATAAGATATGCGACAGTTGATGAAAAAATCATTGCCATCAAAGGCATGAAAAAGGCCGAAGGCGTTCTGATTGTTGGAGACGAATCCCAGTCACTACCGGCGATAGTACCGGGCTCTCCGGCCGATAAGGCGGGACTTAAAGAGGGCGATGTAATCTTGAAGATTAATAATGATGAAATCAAAGCCGGAAATTCTCTGACGAGACTTTTAAGTCAATATCAGCCCGGTGATGAAGTTACGTTAAAAATTTTGCGCGAAGATAAAGAGCTTGATGTCAAGATAAAATTTGGGGAGATGTCAGGCTAAGCAGAACTTAGCTAAATAAAAAGTCAAAGGTCGGAAATCGGAAGTGCAAAGTTAAAGTAAAAAGTTCTCAAGGTTTAAGGTGAGGCCGCTCCGACGCTCTTGTTAGAGAATCGGAGCGGCTTGGGGTGCAGACGCCGGTCTAGGCTGGGGCGGCGATGCCGGAGAGGACACTCTCCATCCCCCCGCAGTGTTCTCGGCCAATTCGGTCAGCTTCCGCTTCTGGTCGTCGGGGAGGTCCGAGTCCTGGATTGCCTGCCTGATCTCCTTGAGCTTTCCCGGATCGCAGACGACCAGGAGCAACGTCGACCTTGAGGTACCGCTCTCGACGTGGACGGCTGGCTGGATCCCAATGCCGTCCATACTGCCTTGCACGCTGACGTAGTCATTCGCGTCAGCTGTGCTCATTACTACGAATGCTCGGCCGTGGGAGGCGACTCCTCCCGGGTGTGTGTTGCCAACAATAACGTGCATGGCACTATATCCCCTTTCCTTAGTGGTCTTGCCGTCGTGAGAATAATTTATGTCGCAGTTCGTTAGTCAATAGCTATTGTTAAGAATCTAGTCCTGTTATTTAAATCTTTAGCAAATTTGTGCTTTAGATAAGGAAGATTGTCCAATAAATCTTTTAATATTTCTTTTTGTCTTGGGTCGATTTCTAAAATCGCCAGACCCTTTTCATTCAGGCGATTGGGGAGTTGCAAAATTAATTTTTTTATTAAACTTAATCCGTCTTTTCCACCATCAAGAGCGATTTTTGGCTCAAAGTAGATGGAATTTTTCGGCACGATGTCGGTGCTTGGCAGATAGGGGAGATTGGCCAAAACCAAATCGAATTTTTGGGGCAGTTTTGGATTATCCAAAAGATCACTTTTAAAAAAATTAATTTTGCCATTGTATTTTTTGGCGTTTTTTCGGGCTATTTTTAGCGCGCCAAGGGAGATGTCAGATGCAAAAATTTTAAATTTTAAATTCGCGATTTCGCTGGCCAGCGAAATCGCGATACATCCCGACCCCGTTCCGATATCAATAATATTAAATCTTTTAGGTTTGCCTTTGCCATTTGAGTACGATCGTACTGAAGTTGCGACCTTCTTAATATTTTTGATAAAATTACTGGCTTGTTCAACAAGTAATTCAGTTTCGACTCGGGGGATGAGGACGTTCTTATTGACATAAAATTCACGGCCGTAAAACCAGCTCTTTCCTGTTGCGTACTGGTGGGGGAGGTCTTTTTCAATGATATCTCCTTCGATCTTCTTAAATTTTTTGTAAATGGCAGGGGAGACGATCAGATTTTTTTTCTGCAAAAATAACTCCACCGGCGAAATTTTAAGCAAATCCCCTATTAGTTTTTCGGCTAATTTCTTGCTCAGTCTAGTTTTTCCAAGGAGATCAATTGGTCTTAAGTTTATCACGAGTAAATTATGAATCAGGGATTCATTTCTCATTCCTAATTGTACTTTCCAGTTTCTTTTCTCTTTCAAAATTGGCGAGTTCACTTGTCACTTTATCTAGATCTCCATCTAATATCGTTTTCATATTATTCCATGATTTAGGAATACGGTGATCGGTGATGCGGTCTTGTGGATAATTGTAGGTCCGTATTTTTTCACTTCTATCCCCTGTTCCTATCATCGAAAGCCGCGCTTCACGGCCCTTTTCTCGTTTTTTCTTTTCTTCGATTTGCCATAACCTTGCCCGCAAAACTCTAAGTGCCCCCTCGCGGTTTTTAAGTTGCGATCTTTCGTCTTGGGACGTGGCGATCATTCCGGTCGGCAGGTGAGTAATGCGTACCGCCGAATCGGTCGTGTTAACCGACTGACCACCATGCCCGCTTGCTCGATAGACATCTATTTTAATATCCTCGTTTTTTATTTCTATGGCCTGTTCTTTAATTTCGGGCAATACCGCAACGGTTGCAGCTGAAGTGTGGATTCTGCCACCCTTTTCAGTTTTAGGGATGCGCTGAACCCTATGAACCCCCCCCTCATACTTTAATGTTCCATATGCTCCTTCATGCTCGATCGTGCAAATGAATTCTTTGATTCCTCCTATCGGGGTTTGACTTTGATTTTGGACAGAGACCTTCCAATCTTTTTTCTCACAAAAGCGCAGATACATCCGAACTAATTCCGAAGCGAAAAGTTCCGCTTCTTCGCCACCAGTACCGGCTCTAACTTCAAGAATTGCGTTGTTAACGTCCTCTTTTTCTTCTGGCAGGAGATCTTCTTTAATTTTATCAATTTCATCTAACATCAAAGCCCGAAATTCTTCATCGGTAAAATTTTTAAGCATCTCTTGGTATTCAATGAGTTTTTTGATTTTCTCATCCATAAGGACCCCCGTGAGCTTTTTTCTACTGTGATTTATTGTTCGCGAGATCTTCTGGCTCTTTTTTCGCTTTTAACTTTTTTCTTTTATTATCTAAATCAAGCTGAAGTTTTTTGGATTTTGCAAGCCGCGCTTTAAATCGGTCAACCCTTCCTGCGCTGTCAACTAATTTTTTATTGCCGGTATAGGCAGGATGACAATTAGAACAAATTTCAACCTTGATATTTTCCAAAGTGGAGCCAATTTCAAATCTGGCACCACACGAGCACTCGACCTTGGCTTTATCAAAATATTTTGGATGTATGTTTTTTTTCATAACGGTTAACGTCAAAATATTATCATTTCGTAAATAATATTCAAGAGTTGTGATGCTACCACTTGATTTCATTTAAAATTTCAGGTTTAATCTGATTATGCAGGATTGTCAAATCCGAAACAACCCTCATAATATATAAGAGGTCTTTTTATGTCAGGCAACGCGCCAACAGTTAAAGAGTTGTTTAAAACGGGAGCACATGTCGGCCATTTGAGATCAAAGACCGATGCTAGAACCCATAAATTTGTGTATGTATTTAAAAATAGAATTGCAGTTATCGATCTTGATCAGACCGAACGGCAAATTCAAGAAATGTTAAAATATTTAAATGCCAAGGCAAAAGAGGGAGCTTTAATTTTATTCTCCGGTACAAAAATGCAAGCCAAGGATAAAATTAAGGAAATCGCCACGCAGCTTAAAATGCCCTACGTCAACCAGAGATGGCCGGGTGGACTTATCACCAATTTTTCGGTTGTTTCAAAGAGTATCAAAAAAATGGTTAAAACTGAAAAGGATTTGGCAGAAAATAAATTCGAGCATCTGACCAAAAACGAACGGTTGCAAATTGAAAAAAATCTTGAAAAATCAAAGATGATTTTTGATGGATTAAGGGACTTAGAGAGGATTCCAGATGTATTATTTATAGTTGATGCCAAAGAGGAAGATATTGCAATTCTAGAAGCGAAAGCGAAAGGGATTCCGGTTGTCGCTTTATGTGATACCAACACTAATCCAAATAAAATTGATTATCCAATAATTATAAACGATGATTCAAAAAAAAGTATTGACTTGGTTCTTGATATAATTGCCGAGGAGATTGCAAAAAATTATAAAGCGAGGACGGTTGAAAATGTTGGAGATAAAGTCGACGAGAGAGTCGAAAAAGCCCTTTCTGAAATCAAAAAAGAAAAATCAAAGGCCGTAAAAAAGAAGGCAGTTAAAAAATGATGGATAAAATTAAAAATCTTAGGGAAAAAACCGGTGCCGGAGTAATAGATATAAAAAGAGCTTTTGATGAGGCCGGCGGAGATGAAAAAAAAGCAGTAGAAATCATTAGAAAGCAGGGTCTGGGTAAAGCTGGCAAAAGATCAGAAAGAGAAACCAGCCAAGGTCTCATTGATTCCTATATTCATCTTGGAAAAATAGGTGTTTTAGTTGAAGTAAATTGCGAAACTGATTTTGTCGTCCGAAATAAGCAATTTAAAGAATTTACTCACGAGATTGCCCTGCAAGTGGCTCAATCTGAAGCTAAGGATGTCGACACTTTGTTACAAGAGAAATATTTCAAGGATCCTGAAAAGACAATCGATGATTTACTTAAGGAAATAATTGTTAAAACGGGTGAGAATATCAAAGTTAAGAGGTTTGCGAAGTATTCTCTCGGAGAATAATCTAAGCTAAAAAATATGAGATGACGAGTCGGCGTAAGCCGACTCGTCTTGATATATGACCTTATATTAGATAGATTATAGATGGTATGATATTAAATAATAGCCAAATCCTATGAGGAGCTTATGTATCAAAGTAAAATCCGGGAATTAAAGCAAAAGTTTGAGCAGATTATTGATAAACTTAACAAAGATTTCGGAAACGTTAGAACCGGTAGAGCTTCAACCGCTTTAGTTGAAAATATGATGGTGGCGTATTACGGCTCGACCATTCCCCTTAAACAAATGGCTTCCCTCTCGACGCCAGATCCGAGTCAAATTGTGATTCAGCCCTGGGATAGGAATGCCTTGGGTGATATTGAGCTGGCGGTAAAGAATTCGGATTTAAGCTTGTCCCCCACCAACGATGGGAATGTTATCAGGATTATATTGCCGGCGATGACACAGGAAAGAAGGGAGGATATCATTAGAACGGTTCAAAAAAAGGGAGAGGAAGCAAGAGTTGCTCTTCGAAATGTCAGGGGTGAAGTTTGGGAAGAGATTCAACAGATGGAAAAATTATCAAAAATCACTGAAGATGATAGATATTTAGCTGAAAAGGAAATAAATGATCTGATTGATGAATACAATAAAAAAATTCAAAACTTGGTAGAGAATAAAGAAAAAGAAGTGAGGTCTATCTAAATGTTTTTTTTAACCCTCATTGTATTCCTGATAATTTTAGGAATTTTGGTTTTTGTCCATGAACTCGGACACTTTTTAGCCGCTAAATTATCACAAGTAAAAGTTGAGGAATTTGCGTTTGGTTTTCCCCCGCGGCTTTTATGTCGCAAAAAAGGTGAAACACGGTATTGTATCAATTTAATACCCTTCGGTGGTTATGTCAAAATGTTAGGGGAGGAGGAAGAATCCAAATCGCCCCGTTCCTTTTCATCAAAAAGAGCTCGAAACAAGCTATTTATTATAGTCGCCGGAGTGATAATGAATTTTGTTTTGGCCGGCATTTTGTTTTCAATCGGCTATATGATCGGAATGTCGCCAATTAGAATAAATCCCGATACTATCGGCGGATCCAAAACCAATCGTATATTTATCGCTCAAGTTAATAAGGGTTCGCCTGCCGAGAAAGTCAGTCTGCAAGAAGGCGATATAATTGAGGGATTTATTTCGAACGAAGATTTTTCAAATTATACAAAAGCTCACTTAGGCCAGCAGATATCCATTACTATTACTAGGGATAATGAGCAGATTATCAAAGATATTACGGTTTCAAATAATGAGGAAGCACCGGTAGGGGTAGGTGTGGTCAATGTTCCGATCGTTAAATTGGGATTTTTTCAGGCGATTAAAAATGGATTTCTAGAAATGGTGCTGACGACGGGTTATATTTTCGTGATGCTCAAAGAAGTATTAGTAGGTCTATTTCGTGGACAAATGGGTGAGGGTGTGGCCGGCCCGGTCGGGATTTTTAACCTAACCGGCGAAGCGGTCAGAATGGGTGTTGTTTATATCATCCAATGGACAGCTATTCTTTCAATTAATCTGGGCCTGATCAATATTCTTCCCCTTCCGGCCCTAGATGGAGGAAGAGCGGTCTTTGTTTTTGCCGAGGGAGTATTCAGGCGAAGGGTTGTCAAAGCCGAGATTGAAAACTTTTTACATTTTATTGGTTTTATATTATTTATTGCCGTCATTGTAGCTTTAACTTTTCGTGAAGTGGTAGCACTTATTTAATTTAGGAGGCTGATGAATTATCCATTAATAGTAGGCAACTGGAAGATGAACCTCTCACTTTCAGAGGCAATTATTTTGGCAGGGCAAATTTCAAGAAATGCAGAATATATAAAACATGTAGAAATTGTGCTTGCTCCTCCTTCGGTTTTTATTTACCCAATATACGACACTCTTAAAACCCGTCCGAGAAATTTATATCTTGGGATTCAAAATACGATGGCGGAGCAAGAAGGAGCTTATACGGGCGAGGTTTCTCTAAATATGATTAAAAATGTATGTAAATATGCGATTGTCGGACATAGCGAGAGAAGAAAATATTTTAACGAAACGAACGAGGCAGTAGCAAAAAAAGTGCGATTCTGTCTTGATAGTAATGTAACGCCGATTATATGTATCGGAGAGGAAGAAAAATTTAATCTTGAGGACCATTTTCAATTGGAACTTAAGCGTATGGAAAGCACAGGCGGGATCATAAACCAGGTTAATGAAGCATTGTCGAAAGTAAAAAGCAATGAAATAGAAAAGATATATTTTGCCTACGAGCCGATATGGGCTATCGGCACCGGCAATTCTGCAACCGGAGTTTATGCTTCGGCGATTTCATATATCATTAGAAATAACTTAAAGGATAATTACAAGGTATCAGATGATCAGATAAGTATCCTTTATGGGGGATCGGTCGACGAAAAAAATGTCAGAGAATTCATGATGCAACCAAATCTTAACGGTTTGTTAGTCGGGGGAGCAAGCTTGAAAGCAAAGAGGTTTTGTGAGATTTGCAAAATAACGGCAGAGGTAAGAAGTGGTAAGTAATTCAAGAAGAATTATCAGAATCCCCAGCCATCGCCAGCTAAAACGCGCCGATTTTCGCCGCAAGAGAGTATTGGTGCGGCTGGATCTGAATGTTCCTATAAAAGATGGAAAGATATTGGATACTAAGAGGATTGAGGCATCGGTTCCGACAATTAAGAAAATCATGGAGCGGGGTGGCAAGGAGATAAATATTATTTGCCATCTCGGCCGACCGACTAAGATAGATAAAAACTTTTCGGTGGAAATTATTGCCCGAGAGATTGCAAAACATTTACGCACCAAACAAATTAAAAAAATAAACACCGGTCTTCAAAGCCCTGTGCTTAAAATTGCCTATGATGTTTATAAAGGGATTAAACTATTTGAAAATTTAAGATTTGATAAACGCGAGGAACAAAATTCAACTGCATTTGCCAAGGAACTTGCCACCCTCGGAGATATATTTGTTTTGGATGCATTTGCCAATATTCACCGCCAACATACATCTATGGATAAGCTTCAAAGTGAATTAACCACCTTTGCCGGAATTCTAATGGAAAAAGAAATCAATGGATTATTCAAAATATTGTATGCTCCGAAGAGACCTTTTGTTGCGGTAATTGGAGGAGCTAAATATGAAGATAAAATTCCGGTTATTAATTCACTAAGTCAAAGATGCGAGGCAGTTTTGGTTGGAGGTAAAACCGCCAACAAGATGATTCTGGAGGGCGCGACTAAACCTCCAAATATATTTTTACCTTCGGACGGGGTTAATAAATCGGGGGCATTAGTTGAGATGAATAAGGAGCGGATAAAAGCGGGAGTATTTGACATCGGTCCGAAGACAATTATGCATTATAAAAGTATTTTATCTTCCGCCAAGACGGTATTTTTTAATGGAAATTTAGGTATGACGGAAAATAAAAAGTTTGTGCACGGGACTAATGAACTTGTTCGTTATATTACTAAACTGAAAATTGACGCTGTAGCATCCGGAGGCAATACCGCCGATATAATCTACGATCTTGGCTTAGAGGATGGGTTTGATTTTATTTCAACCGGGGGTGGAGCGACAAGTGATTTGATTGCCGGCAAAAAACTGCCCGTGCTGGAAAAATTACTTAGGTAAAATGAGCGAAGAAAAGAAATGTACAGTGTGTGGTGATATAATCCATATATGGAAATAAAAGATCTCATCGGCAAAGCTTATAGCGAACATTATGCCATCGGGGCGTTTAATTTTTATAATTTAGAATCGGCGCAGGCGATTGCCGAGGCGGCAAGTGTTGCTGGCAAACCAGTGATAATGATGGTGACGGAAAAATCAATCGAGTATGCTGGATTAGACGAGCTGATCAGCATATTCGCGACCGTCAAAAATAAATCGAAACCCGAGTTTTTTCTGCACTTAGATCACGGAAGAAATATCGAATTGATTAAAGAATGTATCTTAAAAAAGTTTGATTCCGTGATGTTTGACGGTTCACATCAGCCGTTTGAGCAAAATGCGATCTTATCAACCGAGCTTAGGAGATTAGCCCACAAGAAGGGTGTGGTTTTTGAAGCGGAGATCGGAAAAATCGGGGGACGTGAAAGTAACATTTCGTCCGAGTTTTTTAAAACAAACCCGAGCGAGGCTTTAAGGTTTTATGAACAGGTGAAACCGGATATGCTAGCGGTCGCGATTGGCAATATCCATGGTGTTAGAACGTCCAGCGAGCAGCTTGATTTTTCGCTTCTTGCCAAAATCCAAGATACGATTAAAGCCCCGATTGTCTTGCACGGCTGTTCCAACCGAGCACCACGTGAGTATTTTGTTGCAATGGCTGAGGGGGTAGTTAAAATAAATATCGACACCGAGCTTCGCGAGGTCTTTATTAACAGCATCAAACGTTCGATTCGTAGGGAAACTGATCCACGTGCGATCTTAGGTCAAGCGCGAGAAAATATCAAAAAAAGAACTCTGGAGAAAATAAAAATTTTTTCAAAGCCCAATTGCTAATAGAATTGATATTTTGCCATGACCCTGATATAATCTTCAAAGATTGGAAAACTTTATGCAATCGACAAAAAAGATTTTATCCAAAAACAGAGTTAAGGTTTCAATTGTTATAACTCCGGAACAAATAACGAGGTATTTTGATAACGAATACAACCGCCTCAAAAACACGGTTGAGATTCCTGGCTTTAGAAAAGGAATGGCGCCAAAATTGATGACGATTGAGAAAATCGGTCATACTCGTCTTTCACAGCTGACATTACAAAAAGCAGTAGATGAATCTTTTCGAAAAAGCTTGACCGAACACGGTTTGTATCCCGTCACTCCGCCCAGCATCTCAATTTCAAAGCATCCGGCTTTTTCCGAAGATATGTCCAAAAACGAACTTGCCTTTGAGGTTGAATTTGATATTCTGCCCAAAGCCAAGATTGGAAATTATAAAAATATAGAAGTTTTAAAAATAGATCCAAAAGCAGTTGAAGTTAAAGACGAAGAAGTTGATAAAGTCGTTAACTATCTAAAAAGACAAGTAGCCCAATTAAAGATTGTTGATAGAAGCATTCAGTCCGGCGATTGGGTGGAATTGACATTTGCCGGATCAATAAAGAATGTTATTAAAGAAAAATTATCCAGCCAAAATCTCCCAATTGTAATTGGCGAAACCAAATTAGTTCCTGGATTTGAAGAAAAAATAATAGGAATGAAGAAAAATGAAACTAGGGAGTTTGAAATATCGCTCCCCCGTGATTTTTATGATAAAGAATTTGCTGGAGAAAAAGTAAAATTTAAGGTTACGATAATTGATATAAAAGAAATTATACTTCCACATATAGATCAAGAGTTTTTGCAGCGTTTTGGACTAAAATCTGAAAAAGAACTCAAAAATAATATTAAAAAAGGTCTAATTGGGGAAAAAAGGGAAAGAGAGCGTCAAGGCCAAATTGCCCAAATTGCCGATCAAATCATTAAAATGACAAAAGTTGATATTCCAAAGCCCCTGATTGTAAGTGAAAAAATGAGGATGAAAGAAGCGCTTTTAAAAAATTTGTCAGACAGGGGAATGAAGTTGGAAAAATATCTGCAATCCCTCAAGCTTACCGAAGATAAAATAGATAAAGATCTTGAAGTTCAAGCAGAGCGAAACATTACTCTTGGCGTTGGTGTTGGTGAAATTGCCAAAGCCGAAAAAATTGATTTGTCCGGAAATCATGGTACAAACGCTGTGTTTGATTATCTCATTGAAAATAATACAAACTAATCAGTTCAATTTAAGTTTTAAACTTGCTGGTATCTGATGTTTGATTTCAAATGTCTTAGCGTGAGATGCTGGGGTTTTGATGATATAGAAGGCGGGGGCAAAGACAGCCCTTATTCTGCCCTTGCTATCGGTTTGTGTATCCTTGATTTTATCTCCTTTGGCAGAACAAATTGCCACCTTATTGGATTTTATAAGCTTTTCCTTGCTATTGTATAGAACTATATATTTGGAAGAATTTCGGAGGATAATTAAAGCATTAACTATTGAAATGATAATTATAAGCGTGACAATAACTGGCGGATAATAACTTGAGATTGTCGCACATAAATAAATTCCTAAGACAGTAGCAAAAATTAACATCCATTTGGCAATGGTTCTTGAGCGGTGATGACCCTGCTCGAGCGACACATCTTCTACGGACTTTAGTGTAATTTGGTTTTCAGATTCTATTTGGTCCGGCTTGATGATTCTTTTTTCAAATCCGAAACCACTTACGATAATTGACCCATCTTGAGGTACAGCCAGATTGACCATACCCTTAAAGTCAGAATAATTAGTTGAAATTAAGTTATCGGTTTTATCTACGATGCTCGTCTTAATGAGACTTATCGGAGCATTGCCTTGATCTGTAATTTTAAGTTTTACACCTTTTCTTTTTTTAAAAAATATCGTAATTAATTGGAATAGATTAATGTCGGGTTGTGTCTGTAATAGATAATTTGATATAAAAATTATCTTATTTGCAAAAATGCTAATTATGACAAAGAGAATCGCTAGATTTTGATGAAATTGGGCCGCTTCGATTGATCGCTGGGCAGACTGGGTGATGGTCGCATTTTGGGCCAAAGAAATTGCGGGGATAAAAAACAAGAGTATTAAAATGAGTTTTCGCATATATTTATTATAGTTGAAGCTTTTGGTAAAGGAAAATTATATTAAGGGCTAGACGAACAGTTTTTTTTATGGTTTAATGACGATCAGGATAAAAAAGGGAAAAATATGTCATATTTGATTCCAACAGTTATTGAAAAATCACAATTTGGAGAGCGCGCCTATGATATCTACTCGCGCTTATTAAAGGAAAGAATTATCTTTTTGGGGGGGGCGATCGATGATGATGTCGCAAATATCATCATTGCCCAGCTTCTATTTTTACAATCAGAGTCAGACAAAGAAGATATCAAGCTTTATATCAATTCGCCGGGGGGTTCGGTTACGGCGACACTGGCAATATACGATACGATTAAGCATATTAAACCGGATGTTTCAACGGTATGTGTCGGGCAAGCTACTTCCGGAGCGGCCGTACTTTTAGCTGGCGGGCAGAAGAACAAAAGGTGTGCTCTTCAAAATTCAAGAATAATGATTCATCAGCCATTAGGCGGAATTGAGGGTCAAGCAACAGATGTCAAAATTCATGCTGAAGAAATTATTAAAATTAAAGATCGGTTAAACGAGCTATTGGCCAAGAACTCCAATAAAACCAAAAAAGAAATCGAGTCTGATACCGAAAGAGACAGATTTATGACCGCTGAAGAAGCTAAAAAATACGGAATAATTGATAAAGTGATATAAATGAAAACCCAAGAAATATTTGACTTTGCTATTCGAATGGGAATTAAGCATGATCCGCGCGGTAAAAGCGGAGTATCGGAATCATTGCGTCAAAATAAAAAAGAGTATAAAGATCTGCCCAAACCAAAACAAGCCGAGTATGATAAAGAGAAATTTGTTAATCCGTATTCCGATTCAAGATTTTTAACCGGAGATAAGAAAGCTAAGGTTAAAAAAGTGTTGGTTGGAATTGATATTGGGGTAGAAGAAGTTTTGCTTGCCAAAGAATTGGAAAAACAGGGCAAGAGAATTGATCTCATTGTTGCTCATCATCCGGAGGGGAAAGCACTAGCTGATTTACATGAGGTAATGGATATCCAAACCGCTGTTTTAGCCAAAGCTGGTGTGCCTGAAAATATTGGCGAAGGGGTTTTAAAGGAAAGGCTGGAGCAAGTTTGGCGTTCGGTTGCTCCGATTAATCATTATAAATCGGTGATGGCGACGGAACTTATGGGAATTCCCATGATGTGCATTCATACTCCAGCTGATAACTGTGTCTGGCATTATGTTAATAAATTTATCGGTGAAAAAAAACCAAAAACTGTCGGTGAGATTTTAGAGAAATTAAAAGAAATCCCCGAATATAAAAAAGCGGTTGAGCTTCACGCCGGCCCATGCATTTTTGTTGGTGACGAGTTAAATCGGGCCGGTAAGATCGCGGTGACGGGGATGACTGGGGGAACTTCAGGCAGTGAAAAAATATACGAACGAATGTCGCATTTTGGCATCGGTACTGAAATTGCAATGCATATTCGCGAGAAAGATCGTGATGAAGCGGTCAAGCACTATATAAATGTTGTAATTGCGGGGCACATGGCGTCAGATTCTTTAGGTCTTAACATTATTATGGATGAACTTGAGAAAAAAGGAATTGAGATAATCCCCTGCTCGGGCTTTATTCGCTATTTACGAGAGAAAAAATGAACAGTAAGTTTTTTTGGGGAGCTTCAACTTCTTCGCATCAAGTCGAGGGAGGCAATCTTAATAATTGGACGGTTTTTGAAAAAGAAAATGCCAAAGAGCTTTCTTTAAAATCAACTCTAAAATTTTCCCAACTTAGTCAGTACCGCCGTTTAAAAAAAGAAATAAAAAATCCCCAAAACTATATTTCTGGCATTGGCGCAGATCATTATCATTTGTATAAAGATGATATTAAACTAATGGAAAAGCTGGGATTGAATGCTTACCGATTTTCGATTGAGTGGTCGCGTCTTGAGCCAATTGAAGGCGAGTTTGACATCTCGGAGATTAAGCATTACCAACAGTTAATTGACGAGCTTCGTAAAAAGGGGATTGAACCAATTGTCACTTTGTGGCATTTTGCTCTGCCGGTTTGGTTTGAGAAAAAAGGGGGGTTTGCAAAATTGGAAAATATCAAAATTTTCGCGAGATACTGTAGAACATTGGCAAAGTCACTAAGGGGTGTAAATTATTATTTGACAATAAACGAGCCTAATATTTATGCCAGCCAATCATTTCTGTATGGCAACTGGCCGCCGCAAGTAATAAATCTGCTAATTGCCTTAAATGTTTATCAAAATCTTAAGGTAGCGCACAAATTGGCTTATAAAAAAATCAAAGAGCACAATCCTAAAATCAAAATTTCGATTGCCCACAACGTCTGTTATTTTGAGCCGGATGGTAATAAGTTTTACAATTGCTTACTGTCAAAAATTTATTCTAGCTATTGGAATCATGATTTTATAAAGAGCATTAGAAACGAGCTTGATTTTATTGGGCTTAATTTTCATTTTCACAACAAGATAAATTGGGGCAGAGTAAAAAACGATGGCAAAAAGCTATCCGATCTCGGCTGGGAGCTAAAACCCGAATCGCTTTACGATGTCTTACTCGATCTGAAAAAATACGACTTGCCGATTATGGTTTGTGAAAACGGTTTGGCTGACGATCGTGATAAATATCGAAGCCGGTTTATTAAAAAATCAGTTGAAGCTGTCAAAAAAGCTTTGAAAAATCAAGTACAAATTTTTGGATATTTGCATTGGTCCCTACTTGATAATTTTGAGTGGGATAAGGGTTATTGGCCAAAATTTGGATTGATTAAAATTAATTTTAAAAATAAACAAAGGGTTATCAGAAAGAGTGCGTATTTGTATTTAAAATTGATTAGAGATTATTGTGATTTATCTAAGAAGAAAAATTTGCTAAGATAAATAATATAACATGGATATTTTTGAAATTATAAAGAGTCGTTTCAGCGTCAGAAAATACAAGCAGAAAGATATTTCCGACGATGACCTAAATAAAGTCCTAGAAGCCGCTCGCCTTGCTCCATCGGCGCATAATTCGCAAAATTACAAGATCGTCATTGTCAGAAATAAAACGGCGAAGAATAAATTGGCAGAAATTACCAAGATGTCTTTTGTTGCCCAAGCCCCAGTAGTTTTAGTCGGCATAACGCCCGATCCCTTAAATGAGTATTGGCCGATTGATATGGCAATTGTGTTTGATCATATTTCACTTGCGGCAGTTGAATTGGGCCTTGGCACTTGCTGGATTGGATCGATTAAAGACGAAGCTAAAATTAGAGAAGTAATTAACGCTCCTCCAAAGGCGGAAGCACGGATTGTGATGCCTCTTGGATATCCAGCTCAAAAACCGCTCCCGAAACAGCGAAAAGAGTTCGACCAAATTTATTTTAAAGAGAGTTGTTAATGAGCAGATTTAAAAATTTGCAAGTCAATAAAAAAGTAGCACGCCTCAATGCCATCTGGACCTTTGTTTTTTTAATGATTTTTATACTGCTTCCTGCCTGGCGCTGGGTTGTGTTTGTGCCACTTGCTGATTTTCTTGTGAAAGGATTTTTCGGTCCTTGGTACTCGCCGATAAGTCAAATCAATAAAGCGATTCTTAAAGCGCTAAAAGTTGAGCCCGAAATGATTTTTGCTCCCCCAAAAATATTTGCGGCAAAAATCGGATTTATCTTCAGCTTGGTTGCTTCGATACTTTATCTTTTGAATTATCAAATAGCGGCGATTGTAGTTGTGTCAATTTTATCTTTTTTTGCCTTCTTGGAGTTCACCCTTGCTTTTTGCGTGGGTTGTAGCGTCTATAATTTTATAAATAAAATTTTCGGCAACGGTTGAAAATCACTAGAATTATTGTAAATGCGAGCAAGCGTTTTTTAGGATGTTTTGGGTTTGATCATCTAGCTTGGGGGGGTAATAGGATGTTGACACCAGCTATGGTTTAATGTAACGTATGTGCTGGAGGCTATTTGGCTTATTTGATTTAAAGTTATAAATATAACCAAAGCAGATTGACCAGTGCTGCTGGTCTTTTTTGTTCAATCTAGCCAAACGTAATTTGACAACTGGGGATTAAAGGTTTTGCAAACAGCTAAACAGTTATAAACAGTTAGCAGTTTGACAAAACCAGATGAGAAAGCGCTATGAGTGGCGCTATAGAAATAACTCGCTAATTCAACAACAATTGAGCTAGACCCCTTAGGGGTCCTTACTCTTATCTGAGAGTTTGATCCTGGCTCAGGATGAACGCTAGCGGCGCACCTAAAACATGCAAGTCAAACGGTCCCGATGCAAGTCGGGATAGTGGCAAACGGGTGAGTAATGCGTAGGAATCTACCTCAATCTGGGAAATACCCCACCGAAAGGCGGGCTAATGTCCCATGTGCTCTACAGAGTAAAGCTCCGGCGGATTGAGAGGAGCCTGCGTCCTATCAGCTTGTTGGTGGGGTAATTGCCTACCAAGGCGATGACGGGTAGCTGGTCTTAGAGGATGATCAGCCACAATGGCACTGAGACACGGGCCATACACCTACGGGTGGCAGCAGTTAGGAATCGTACACAATGGACGAAAGTCTGATGTCGTGACGTCGCGTGGAGGATGAAGATCTTCGGATTGTAAACTTCTTTTCTGCAGGATGATTATGACAGTACTGCAGGAATAAGCACCGGCTAACTACGTGCCAGAAGCCTCGGTAATACGTAGGGTGCGAGCGTTATCCGGAATTATTGGGCGTAAAGAGCGCGTAGGCGGCCCCGCAAGTCCAGTCTTAAAGCCCGTAGCCTAACTACGGAAGTGGACTGGAAACTGCGGGACTTGAGGAATTGCAGGGGTAAGCGGAATCTACGGTGTAGGGGTAAAATCCATTGATATCGTAGAGAACACCAATGGCGAAGGCAGCTTACTAGGCATTTACTGACGCTGAGGCGCGAAAGCGTGGGTAGCGAACGGGATTAGATACCCCGGTAGTCCACGCCGTAAACGATGCGAACTAGGTATTGGGATTTTCGACCGTCCTGGTACCGAAGCTAACGCGTTAAGTTCGCCGCCTGGGGAGTACGAGCGCAAGCTTAAAACTCAAAGGAATTGGCGGGGGCTCGCACAAGCGGTGGAACATGGGGTTTAATTCGACAGTAAGCGGAGAACCTCACCAAGGTTTGACATCTACGGAATCCTGCAGAAATGCGGGAGTGCCCCCTCACCTTTCATGAAGCTTTCTATTAGAAAGTCGGGTCAGCTGATTACCCCATAAGGGTTTGAAGGTTGACTTGAGTAAATTGATGGAGGGTGAGGGGGAACCGTAAGACAGGTGCTGCACGGTCGTCGTCAGCTCGTGGCTTGAGCTGTTCCGTTAAGTCGGGAAACGAGCGCAACCCTTATCGTCTGTTGAATTTCTCAGGCGAGACTGCCTCGGCAACGGGGAGGAAGGTGGGGATGACGTCAGATCAGCGTGGCCTTTATACCTTGGGCGACACCCGTGTTACAATGGCTGTTACAAAGGGTCGCAATATCGTGAGATGGAGCTAATCCTTGAAAAGCAGTCCAAGTTCGGATTGAAGTCTGAAACTCGACTTCATGAAGCTGGAATCGCTAGTAACCGTGGATCAGCCATGCCACGGTGAATACGTTCTCGAGCCTTGCACACACCGCCCGTCAAGGCAGGAAAGCCGGCAAT
>Ga0172363_10001497_pt1 | contig 18855 bp, 21 predicted proteins | sample LakKivs2_kivu2a2_FD_114541 | JGI IMG/M metagenome (GOLD analysis project Ga0172363, IMG submission 114541) | Sediment microbial communities from Lake Kivu, Rwanda - Sediment s2_kivu2a2 | ecosystem: Environmental > Aquatic > Freshwater > Lake > Sediment | place: Rwanda: Western Province, Lake... | reverse complement strand
CATCTGTTGTATACCATCAACAGATAACAATGCTTTTAACGATCCTGGTTTATAATATAAACCACAATGTAATACGCCACTATTATTAGTGCTTTGATGTTTACCTACATCATTTTCTTTTTCAAGTACGGTAATTTTTAAATTGTTTTTCGTTGATAATTTATATGCTATTGTTAATCCAACGATTCCTCCACCGACAATTACTACATTTTTCATATTATTTCATACTCAATTTCAGTTTCTGAAAATCCCCAACATTCGTCGTTTCTGGATATCATAATATGTTCATGATCTTTATATGTATCAAAGTACTCTACCCAATCCATAGCATTGTTATAAAATTGTTTACTTGGAGATGTACCATCATTTGCCATTCCTGTATGACTCATATGATATAAAGGAACGTCATATATATCTTTAAGTTCAAATCCATATAAAACAGATTTCTTTTGTACATTAGTATCAACGAAACATGCATATTTCATTTGTTCTTCATATCCTCTCATTTTCAACCATATATTTTTTGTTGCAAATTGAAAATCTCCGCAACAGTTAAATAAACTCCATTTGTCATTTGGAGTGACTTTTGCTGGAAAATATCTCGGTTTGCTGGTTTTATTTAAATGATTGATATATTTATCTAAATTATTTATGTTAGATATTACGTCTTTATATTCAATATCTCGTCTACTTAATGCGTATAGTGTATGTTTATTTGATTTTTTAATGAAATCTTGTAAAATTTCTTTAGTTGGTGGGATTATATCTGTTGTAGACAATACAATATATTCAGCGTCTGTTCTTCTAATGCCTATATTAAATGAGAATACTGTAGAACATGCTTGAGCATTTGAATCATAATTTTCTAAGATTTTGGCAATTGTCGGTTCAATTACAAAGTGTTTTAATCTTCCTGTTTTTGGTATTTCATCTATTATCTCATACAAGAAACTTTTTTTTTCAGAATTCCAATCAACATAAATTACTTCGTCAAATGTTTCTAACATTTTAGTAATATGAATTTTGAATCTTACTTTTTCTTTATAACCGTCATTTCTTCCGAAAACTATGACGCATGTTTTACCTGGTATTTTATCTGGTAAGTTGTATTTTTTAATATCATCTTTATGAACACATAAAAAGTTTCCATTATCACATACTTTGTATGTAAAGTATTTGAATTCTCCCATATCTAATGGTCCAGCGCAATCTTTAAGATTGTCTAAAGGAGAAATGTCATAGATTTTATATCCCATTGAATCGATTACATTGAAATAATCCTCAAGTTCAGATTCGGTTAAAAACTTAAATGCTTCTACCATTAATACTGGTTTATTAGTTTCTATTAATGGTTTAATTGTTTTTAAAATTTCTTTATCATATCCTTCTGCATCTATTTTAATGAATTTTATTTTTGATATATCATCAGAATAGTTTTTGTTCAAGAAGTCTATCAAGTTTATACCATCAACTTCTTGTTCATATGTATGAGAATTTTTAAAATTCTTGTCGTTTAAATTATTTAAAAATCCTCCGTTAGAACCTATTCCGTAAATTTTAGGATCACTATAATTAAAAGTATATTTTTTATTTTCTTTGGTACACGCTAATTGATGAGGTATGATGTTTAATCGAGAATTTAACTCTGCATTTTCTTTTAAAGACTTAAATACTACTGGATTTGGTTCAAATGAAATTACTTTTTTAGCGCATGAACCAAATAATAAAGAAAACCATCCAACATGTGCGCCTATATCTAATACAACACATTCTTTATCTATAAGTTGTGAAAATCGTTGATGTCTAAACAAAAACGTTTCTTCTGAAAAATCCGTTGAATATATTATTTTTCCGATTGATGTAACTTCTTTTGTAATCATATATCTCTTTTTGATAAAATTGGGTTGTTAATTGGCCAATAGACATCAAACTCTGGATTATTCCATTTTATGTGAATTTGACTTTCTATTGGAACATAAGATTTTGTTAGTTTATAATGAAAAATACATTCATCTGATATAACTAGATGGGCATTTACACATCCTGCTGGTACCAATACTTGTAATCTATTTTTATCATTTAACTGAAAATATTGAATGTTTTTATATGTAGAAGAATTTGGTCTTGTATCTATTACTACAAAATATACACTGCCTTTTAGTACGTCAATTAGTTTCCAATTTTCTTTATCGCCGTGAAATCCTCTTAATACATTTTTTGTTGAGTTTGAGAAAGAATCAATAACAAATTTTAAATCTTTGTCTTTCAACTCTGGGATTGATTTTATAAGTGAAGAATAGTGTTCTTCATTGTATGTTTCAAAGTTTTCTCCTCTATGGTCATAGAAAGAATCTGGTTGTATTACAATTAAATCGTTTATGATTTTACTGAGTTCTTTTATTTTAGATTTCATATATTGTTTAATACATTTAGTAAAGTATCAATTTTATCCCGTTGTAATCCTGGATAATTTCCAATATACCAACTAAAGTTATGAACATGATCTACAACTTTGAAATCGTCATAATTAATTTTAAAATGTTTTTTAATGTATGGTTGACGAAGTTGATTTCCGCCTCCAGACATACCTTTTCTGAATTCTATTGCATTTTCTTTTAGTCTTAATTCTACATTTAGACTTGTAACGACTGATGAATCTTTTAATATTACTGTAAATGCATAATTACATTGTCCTTCTAGTTCTAAATCAGTAATATATTTTGATGAATCCAACTTACTCATAAAGTAGTTGTAATTATCTATTCTCTTTTTATTATTATTATCTAGTTTCTTTAATTGAGATAGTCCTAGAACAGCATTGAGTTCGGTATTTCTAAAGTTATGAGACGGACGCAAGAATATAAAATCTTTATTGAGATCTGGATTTTTATTGATAATTTCATTTCTCATAGATTCATTAGTCATTTCTCTGATCATTCCATGAGATCTTAATGCTCTGCAAATTTGATAAAACCGTTCATTGTCGGTACAAATCATTCCACCTTCTATTGTAGACATATGATGCGCAAAGTAAAAACTGAAGTTGCTTACAAATCCGTATGTTCCTACCTTTTTACCTTTAAATGTAGTTCCGTGAGATTCGCATACATCTTCAATTAGATGGATATTATTTTCTTTACAAATGTTCAATAGTTCATCAGTCAATCCATTAATACCAAGAACGTGAGTCAAGAATATTGCTCTAGTTTTAGGTGTAATTAATTTTTTTAGTTTTTCTAAATCAAACGACAGATTCTTTAGGTTTATATCACAGAATACAGGAGTAAATTTACTAAATATTACGGAAGAAACATCTGATATCCATGTCAACGGTGGCAAGATTACTTCTCCATCTTCGTATAGTTCATTTAATGCTAATATGGTCAATTCGTTTGCACTAGCACCACTATTAACCATTAAGTTATATTTTGTGCCTAACCATTGTCCCCATGCATTTTCAAATTCAACTACTTTAGGACCATTAGTTAATTTTGGTATGGGGGTTTGACTAAGAAAATTAATTAGAGAATTGACATCTTCTTTATCAATATTGTCTTCCATTAATGGTAGATAAAAGTTGTTCATAGTTTTATTAATAACTCACTTGATGAATATATTTTTGGTAAATCAAGAATTGATTCTGTTATTCCTACTTCTTTACATACATCAGATTCAGAAGTGACTAAATTAGAACTTTTTCTATCTCCACTATTAAAAAATATCAAGTAATCTTGTTTATATTTATTTTTTAAGTATCTAAGAGTTTGACATTGAGTTTTATCTTTGTCAATAGAAATAAATACTTCATCTACCGATTTCAAATTAAATATAATTTTTGAACGATGATTTTCGTCCATGAATTCTTTTGTTCCTTTTAATTGTCTTTGATAGTCGCTATTAATTACAGCTATTAACTTGTCACAGTTTTGTTTTGCTGCATTTATATATTCAATATGACCATAATGAACTGGATTAAAATAACCTGATACAATTCCTATTTTCATAATTTAACTAGAAAAAATTTCTGATGTTCCTGTTTTATCAAAATTAAATTCTAATATATTACTGTTGTATTTTTCTACTATTTTATTTTTTACGATTGAGTCTGAAATCACCAATACAAATCCACAACCTCCACTTCCTAATAATTTTGCTCCATATGCACCTATTGACATAACATCATCAATAATTTCTTTTATTTTATTATTTGAAATTAATGGAGATATTTTTTCTTTATTGATCCAACTTTGATAAAGCAATTCTCCTATTGTTTTAATATCTTCTTTTAAAAATGAAGAATAAGATAATTTAGATAATTCTAAAATATTTAGCTTGTTTTCAATATCATTTTCATGAGATTTTGCTATTTCGTCTGTATTTCGTTGTTCGTATGTATATATTAGTGTAAATGATTTTTGTAATTCTTCAATAAATTCTTCTGTTATAGGTAAAGGTTTAACAAAAAATTCTCCGTTTTTATTTATTTCAATTGAATTTAGTCCTTTTGCAAATGGCCAGATTTGATCTTGTATTCCTCCACTTTCTTTTAAAATTTCTCTTTCAATTTGAATTGCGGATTTGACGATTTCTTTTTTGTTAATAGATTTGTTTTGAAGTTTATGTATCAAATAAGACATTCCTACACAATATGTAGAAGATCCACCTAACCCAGTTCTAGCTGGAATGTCAGAATATGAAAAAAATTCAATGGGTTTATTAATACCGTGATACTTTAATGTTTCTCTTATTAATGGATTTTGTATTTGTTCTATAGTATCAACCAATTCGTATTTAGAATATGTACATAAATACTGTTTTGAGAGTATAGAAGGTCTATATCTCATTGATAAATAACAATATTTATTTATGCTAGCACCAATAATGAATGAGCCGTATTTTTCATAGAATCCTTTATAGTCTGTAGATCCTCCGAATAAAGATATTCTAAATGGTGATTTAACTATTGTCATATTATTTTTCTCCGTAATAATCTCCCCATTCAACTAATATAGTAGATCTGTTATCGGTTCTTTCATATGCATATTGGAATGATTCAAAGATTTGATATGGTTCGTCCAGTCTAATGATATCGATTGTATCACACATTGATCTGAATCCTCCTGTAAAATCACTAATATGTTGATGTTGAGGATGTAATGGACGTTGAGAACCAATTGAAGTTCTGATAATTACTTTTGGTTTATATCCACCATCTGACATTATTTTCATTTTATCTAGATGATTTACCAATTGATTTGCAGCTAATAATAGAAAATTCCATCTAGGATAGATAGAAATAGGAACGGTTCCGTTTAATGCCATTCCAATTGTCATTCCCATTTGCATGTCCTCGTTGACTGGCATTTCTAATAGTTTAGATCTATCTACATTTTTCAACGTATTTGTCATACCAGTGCCGGCATATTCTACTGCTTGACCTAAAAACAAAGTGTTTTCTTTAGCTGCTAACCAATCCATGGATCTCTTTAATTCGTCAAAATATTTCATAATGTTAAAATTGAATTCTTTTGCCTGCTCCTGCATGAGGATATTTTGTTTCGTATTTGTAATATTTAATTTTTCTTGTTTCTTTTGCAAAGAACAATTCTTCACAATTCCATACTTTTAAAGTATCTGTACATACAGATTTTCCGTTATTCTCTATTACATAGGTAATTGGCAAGTCGTAATTAATAGAATATTTCCAGTTTTCAAAAAAAGTGCCTGTTTCTGAAGTCATATCGCCAACGAAACACCATACTTTTTCATTGCTTTTCTTTCTTTTAATGTCTAATGCTACTCCTGTTGCGATAGGAATATTGCCTGTTACAATTGCAGATGAATAAATTTTATATTCTGGGTAACATAATGTAATTGATTTACCTGCCAAAATATCTTGTTTTAATACATCTTTAGGTACTCCTTTTAATAAACATTGATAATGAGATCTCCATGTACAAAAAACCCAATCTTGATCGTTTATATCGTTAAATACATCAATCATTTGTTGTTCATTACCGTTATACAAGTGAATTGGAGCTTTAATTTTTGCATTATTAAAGTCATTAGCAATATCTTCTTCAAATTGTATTAATTCTTCTACTGTATATTTATTCATATCTTGTAAACTTCTTTTATTTTTGGAACAACTGAACTGTTAGTAAATCTTCCATGAAAATATCCACATACTAATTGATCTACAATACGTGAATCTCTTGAATGTTTATAATTTACTTCATTATATATCGGATTAACATCTAGTTTTGTTATTTTATTTTTCCAAAAAAATGGAATTTCGTTCTTATAAATTTTAAGATCCGTTCCATTTTTATCAATAACGGTATAATTTTTCTTACTTAAGTTGATATTGACTTCACCATCAATATTTTCTTCGTAACCAATGTTTATTTTAATGTTATTATCAAAAAATCCATTTGGAATAAATAACGGTGAAGATATATTTGATATTAAAGCCTTGTCGTTTTGATTTGGAGTTATATGAGTATAACCGTCATAATGTTTGAAATATTCTTTATATGGAACTGCTTGATATTTATTTGGTGTATAAGGAATTGAATAACCAAAATAATCTGTTCTTGGAAGAAATGTCGATTCAAAATTTTTGGTAAACCACCATTGATGATATGTTTTTTTAGTTATTATCTGTATACTATCAATATTTTCTGAATTAGTATATGCAAATGTATTTTTAATATTAACTTTAGAATTTAAAAACATCATCATGACCTCTGGCCAATGACTAAAATATAAAGTTGCTGATTCTTGTGAAAATGTTGATCTAAATTCGTCTACGCATTTTTTAAAATCATCTGTATTATCATCAATAAAAACATGGTCATGGTTACAACAAAAGTATATTAGATCATCATCTAATATTTCATATAGTTTTTTCCAATCAGATTGATATCCACATCTTTTATCACTTAGAATTAATTCATACTTCTTAAACAAATTTTTTATATAAGAAAATAATTCTTCTTTTTTATCTTGTAAAGAATCTGCGAATTCAACATTGATAATTACTTTTTTCCAATTATAAGAATCAACTACACTACTTAATGTATATTTGAAGACTTCTACTGAATGACTGTCGTTTCTATATAATCCTCTAAAAAGAAAGCCAGGAATTCTTATTTTATCATCCAAATAAATATTATATAATAATATCATATTTTTATATTCTTGATTCCTTCGTTTCTAATTAACGAAATTGAAAATGCAGTGGGTTCTCCGTCAGGTTTACAATCATTGATTACATATCTTGCACCACCACCGACTCCCATAATCAACGAATCATATATTATTCCTGCTTCTTGCAATTGTCTTTCTGTTTGTTGACGTAGACCTTCTCTTCTTCCTGTAACTAAAATGATATTGTAACCTAATTTATCCCATTCTGATAGTTTTTCCAAAGTACCATCTAACAATGTCATTTTATGATTTGGATTTTGGGTATTTACTGGAGGGAAATGTTTTACTAATGTCCCATCTATATCACAAAAAATTGTTTTGGCTCTTAATTCCATAAATCGTATAACTTATTTTTTATATTTACTTTTATTATTTCGTCAAAATTGGGTGGTAATTTACTTTTTATTTCATTTATGAATGTTGGATTAGACAATACATAATGTCCACAAATTTTTATTAATTCTAATTTTTGGTCTATAGGATTAAAATCAGAATTTACCCATTTAACCCATTTTTTAGAATCATAACATATCTTCCAATAAAGATCCAATAAATTTTTATCTGTAATATTACTTATATAAGTTTCAGTTTCAATTAAACCAAATTCGGGTGCAATATTAATACAATTCAATCCTTTATTGAACTTTTCTTTTATTAAATTTTTAGTTAAATAATCACCGTTATGTTCTTTTGAAATTAGATTAAATTCTTGACATACTTTAATCATATCTGACAATTTATCAGAACTATAAATTCCTGTATTAGTATTTTCCTTTAAAGATGTTCCGCTTTGTATTACTGCATATTTAATCTGATCAAATATCTTATTATTAAGATTATTTTTTAAATATGTTAGTAAATCCTTTAATTTATTACTGTCATATTTATAAATTGATTCTTCCGTTCCTACTTCAAATATTATATTTTCGTTTACTGAATAACAGTATTTTATTAAATCTACTGAAAATTGACAACCTTGTTCAAAGGTATTTACAATTTTCCAAGGATCAATATGAATTGCATCTAAATATAGACAGTCATATTTTAACGATTCCAATCCGTCATCACTTATATATCCTTGATTTGGGCCTGAATGATCTCTCATTAAAAACAATTTGTTCGTTTTTGTTTTTATATAATTAGAAAATCCTTTAGTAGTCCAATTGTTAACATAACCTCCCATAAAATCTACTTGTCTACGTGAAGGTATTATGCCAAATAACTTGGTTAATTGATATTCGTTTGAAAATTCAATACAGCTATCAACTATATTTTTTGACATTGGCCCTATAAAAAATTTATCTGTATTCATACTAATTATTTATTAATATGTTTATATAAATTATATTTTCCAAACTTAAATAAGAAATGGTTAAATGGGTACTCATGTAATGATGCCATATTCAACCATATTATGGAAGAAAGTACTTCTACCTTATTTAGGTCGTAATTATTATCTAATATAAACTTATGTAATATTTTTTGACATTCTATTAATTTACTGTTTAAATAAATATAACACTCGTTATTGTTATAAAAAAATAAATTGTGATTTACAATTTCATGATTTATTATTAAATTATGATTTAATTTTGCTAAATCATAATATCTATCACCGATTTCTAAATCTCCTGAAAAGTCTTGTCTCCAATCTATTAAACAAAATCCATCATTTGTTTCGATAATATTATCTAGAATGAAGTCTCCATGATATTGAGATGCAATTCCGTTACATAACCATGAATTATCAATAGAATTTAATACTTCAAATACAGATGGGACTTTGATTCCATTTATTGTTTCTTCGATATCGTTTTCACTTTTCAAATATTGAATAACTCTTTGTTTTGTTTTTTTGACATAAAAGTTATAACAATTATCATAAAATGAACTATGAGATTTATCAATCCATAAATTCTTTTGTGTCCAATTTAAGAAATTATTAAATTTAATAGAATTTACCGATTTTGAAAAAAGATGACCTTCTGCTTTTCTATATTTATAGAAATTTTTACTATAATCTAATAATTCTGGAACTAAACCTTTCAATTTTTCTGCTCTATGTATTCTATTTTTATTAATAGTTTCATCTGCAAAAAATTTAATTACAAAATCATCAAAAAAGAATATTGATTCGTCTTTTTTATCTAAAACTTCAATGTTACTTTCAAATGAATTTCTTGTTATGGTTAGTTCTGTAGTATTTCCTACATCAAACCAATTTCCTTTTTTTACTTCTTTATATTCAAATTTAACGGTTTCTAACATTCTGTTAATAACATGAACGTCGGAAATGTCATATTCTTCATTTAATAGTAGAGTTTCTAACTCTTTAAAGAACAATTCGTAATCTTTAATACCGGAAAGTCCGATATAAGGATCAACATAATTTAGTTCTCCTTTTTCATTTATTTTTTCAACAAATTTATTTTTTGTAAGAATAGTTCTATATTGAGATACGTTTTCTTTATACGATCCGACCACCCAATTTGTTGAAAGGTCAGGTAGAGTAAAATCTTTTACTATTGTATCGGATGCATGAAAAATAAAGGGACATTTTAATACATCTTTACATTTAAATATAGAATATCCCAAGCTAGATCCTGGACCTTTAAACTTATCAATTTCTACATATGTAAAATTTCTATCTGGATATGCTAATGTTAAAAATTGTTTAACATGAGATCCATAATGTCCTAAAGTAATTACAAAATTTACATTTTTAGGATAGGATTCAATTATATAAGATATAGAAGGTTTATCGGAAATTCTAATTAAACATTTATTTGTATAATCAGTTAATTCTCCTAATCTACTTCCTAATCCGCTTGTAGTAATAAGAACTTTATACTCTTCCATAATTATCGTTTAATCTTACAATGTCATCTTCACCAAAATATTCACCTAATTGAATCTCAATAAAGATTAAATCTTCGTTTCCTGTATTTTTTATTTGATGTTTTGCTTCTACTGGAATGTGCAAAATATCCTTTGGTTTTATCTGAGTTATAACATCATTTAACTTCAATTCTCCGGTTCCTTTAATTATTATCCAAACTTCTTCTCTTTTAAAATGATATTGATAACTAGGAGCTTGTCCTGATTTAATAACAATTTGTTTTACTTTACAGTCTGTATTTTCTAATAAATTTTCAAATTGTCCCCAAGGTCTTATTTCTTTGTAATTCATAATATTTTATGAGGATATATATCCTAGATAGATGATGTAAAATTTAAATTATTTAATATTCTAGAAAGAACTTGATTTCTTGTATCGTTTGTATAATTTTTGAAATATTCGTTTATACAATTCATTCTTAAATTGTTATATAAATTTAAGTTTGTAGAGATTTTTAACATTGCATTTTCTACATTTTTCATTAAATCTGGTTGTAAAATTGCTCTTCCCAATTTATAACTTTCTCTAAAAAGACCTTGTTTATCTTTCCAAGAACATTTTTGACCTTTTGCTACTAATCCTGTATAATTGTTATAAACATACTCGTCAAATCCCCATCCATCAGAACAAATTACTGGGTTTCCTCTAGCTAAAGACATTAAAGTAGACATACAATGTATTCTAAATGCGGGAATCAAATAAACATCTGATTCTTGTCTGTGATATTTCATTTGATCATCTGATTGCCATTCTTCATAATAAGTAATGCCAGGATGACTTTTCATAAACGATGTAATATTACCGTGTAAAGAACGTGTATCATATACAACTTTTAAATGTATATTTTTATTTATTTTATATACATTGATGAATGCGTTTAAAGTTTCTAATCCTCCTCTTAAAAAGAAGTGTTCAGGTGTATGTACTGAACCGCCATGAAATAGAAAAGTGGTAAAATTATCTTTTTTTAGATATAACTTTAATTCATCTTCTGGAATGTTAACTGATTGTTGTAAAAAAGAAGTCTTACCCAAAACTTTTTCACCAAAAACGGTTTCAATGAAATTTATTGAATCCTTCATGTGAGTAAGAATCTGTTTACAATTATCCATTTCAAATAATATCTTTAAAATTTTAACTACCCAATTAGATTCACTAAGGTTATAGTCAGAATTTTCTGCGTTACCTGCATGTGGATAAAATAAACTCCAACAATCTTCAATTTCAATAATCCAGTCATTAGGACCAAAATAAAGAGGTAAAGTAGATACCCATACAGGTATACCATATTTCATTTTTTTACTTAATTCTACGTTAGTAGAACTTATGTATTTATTAATATTATCTTCAGATATACCTTTTTTAATACATTCTGATTTAAATTTATTAACAAATTTTTCATATTCTGTTAAATTTTGATTTTCTTCATATTCATTTACAAATTCTATATTCTCTGGAGAATCATCATATAGATTTTTATAATATGGATGAAAAGCAATAGTATTTGGATTACCTAAAGTTTGTGGAAATACATTTAATTTCATATTTTTACTATTTTTCGTTTTAGTTTAATTTTTAACATTTCTTTTATATTATCCACTGCAATTTGTCCAAATTTATTTTCAATTCTTTTTAAGAATGGAGGATACGAATGATATTCATCAAATGCTTTGTCTCTAAACTCTAATATTTCAGATGATGTTAATTTTTCTGTAGAAAGTGGTAGTGTATCATAACCATGAAATGAATATCCTTCATAACTTGTTGGTAATTCCACTCCATTTTTTACTGCATCTTTATACAATTGACTACCTGGTAGTGCCATTGCAGCATAAGCATTCCATCCAAATGTACATAACTCTTTTGATAAATCTAAAGTTTTTTGCATACTTTCTTTGGTATCGCCTGGTAATCCAAATATATAATTAGCCATTACTTCTATATCAGCATCATGTACTTGGGATATAACTCTTCTGATATCAACTTCTTCAAATTTTCCTTTGGATACTTCCAATCTTACAGTTTTGTCTGCACTTTCAATTCCAAGAGCTAACCATTTAATTCCAGCAGATCTAACTAATTTAAGTAATTCTGGATCTCTGACTGTATCAATTCTTGAATATGCCCACATTCTTAATTTGTCTCCATATCCTCTATCTTTTAACATTTGACATAAAGGAACATAATATTTCTTGTTTAACAGGAACATTTCATCAGTAATTTTAATTGTATATACTCCCATTTTTACCAATTTGTCAAATTCATTAATAATGAACTCGGGACTCCAATATCTCATATTACTGTAATTACCTGCTACACCTATTTCATCATTATCATTTCTATTAAGAATGTTAATCATGCAAAAATTACACGCAAATTGACATCCTAGTGAAGTTTGAATAGCAGCATATGGCGTTCTATTCCCTAACTTATATTCAGCATGCCATAAAGGAGATCTATATAAATCTAATGGAGTTTGTTTATATGGAAGTAAATCCCATGCGTAACCTGGTAAATCTATATCCATTCTATTATTTGGAACTGATTTTTCAGGCGGATTCATTACGATATCATTTCCATCTCTCCATACTATTCCATTAACTGATCGTAAATCATTAAAATTTTTCTGACTCAGTAAATTTCTAAGTGCATAAACGCCTTCATTTGTAAATCCAAAATCAATTGAACATTCATCTTTTAAAGTTTTGATTGGTAAAGCTTGAATGTACGATCCTACAAATGAGATTGGAATTGAAATTCCTTTTTCTTTTATGTATTTAGACATAAATGTAGCACCAGACATATTAACAGTTCCGGCATTTACATTTTGTCCATATACGACAAAACATATAAGTCTTGGATTTAATTTTAAAATTCTATCAATTACTATATCTTTATTTAATCTTTCTGCATTTATATCAATAATAGATACATTGAATCCTACTGATCTACATGATTGTGCAAGTAAAAGTGCCCATGTAGGAGGTTCTATTGCAGAATATGTATCTGATAGGTCTTGATAAATTCCAGTAGAATTTCCTGGAGAAATAAATAATACATCAATCATAAATTAGTAAAGTCTTTGTTCTTATATTTATTAATCAATTTATAACCTTGCAATAATTCTTGGATGCCATCATCTAGAGAATATTTTGGACTCCATCCAAGAGATTCTAATTTTTTATTAGATACCATATAGTTTCTTTGATCAAAGTCTTTTTTAAATTCATTTTGAACTATTACTAATTCTGGTACATATTCCTTAATTTTTTCAGCTAGTTGTAGTTTATTACAATTTGCCGAAGACAGTCCTACATTATAAGCATTTCCATTACATTTATCGTAATTTTCAATCATAAAAAGAAATGTATTAGCAATATCACGAATATGGATATAATTTCTAATAAAATGAGACTCAAACAAAACTAAATAACCATCTGTTATTGCTTTATATGTTAGATCATTTACCAGTAGATCCATTCTCATTCTATGTGATAGTCCGAATACAGTTGCAAGTCTTAATGCAATACCATTTTGGTTATCTAACAATGCTTTTTCAGCGTCACATTTTGTTTCGGCATATAAAGATAATGGTTTGAAAGGACTTTCTTCTGTAATTATTTCAGTAGAAGATCCATATTGGCTATTAGTATTTGGTAAAATTATTTTTTTATTCTTACCATCAAATTTTAATACATTTACAATATGTTTATAATTTACATCTATTGCTACTTGAGGATATGATTTACATGCTGGCATTCCAACAATTGCAGCTAATGGAATAATAACATCTGCGTTTTTTACTAATTCTTCAAGAATAGATTCATTTCTTACATCTCCATGAACAAATTTAAATTTTTTGTTATGACAGAAACCTAGAAGAGATAATTGATTGTAAATCAAACTATCTAATACAGTAACATTATAACCTTCTTGGAGTAATTTTTCGGTAAGAATAGAACCAATATAACCCGCACCACCTGTAATAAGTACATTATTCATAATAATTTTATAACACTTTCTTTTAAGGTAAATCTACCTTTATGATAATTTTCAATCCAATCAGATTCTTGTTTATTATCACCAACTATATCAGATATATATTTAAAACAAAAGAAATTAATTTTCTTTAATTTACAAATCTTGGCAAATGCATAAGATTCCATATCAATACAATCACATTTATGTAATGGTGTTTTAGTTTGAAAAGAATCGAAAGTAGAAATTGTATATAAATTGGAATTAAAAATAATATTAATGGGTTCATATCCAGGATAATTCATATCACCATCAATAAAAGTTCCACACGAAATAACTTGATTTTTAAAATTACAAGTTCCTCCTGCTGATCCTACATTAATTACCGTATCAACTTCGGGATTTTCATGTAGATATGATAGTAATGATATAGACGCATTAATTTTACCTACACCAGTATAAATTACATTGAATTCATCTTTAAAAGGAAATTCTTTTTCTAAAGCAGACACGATAACATATTTTTTCATAGATTATTTAATAATATAATTTCTTTAAAGAACTCTTCTAATTTGTTTTTTACTCTATGATGTTTTATCATTTCACAATTGTAATCTATATATGGCTTCATATTTTCATATATCGATGGAGTCAAAGAGTTAACGATTTTTATTAATTCAGGAATATCATTAAATCGAATTACACCTCTTTCATCGTATCCTAATTCTTCTAAATTAGGACATCCCCAATAAATGGGAACGGTTTTTGTTGCAAATGCATCTGTAATTTTTTCAGTATACCAATTTTTATGGTATACATTTTCTACTGCGACATGAAACATACAATCTATAAAACATGTTTTTTTAGAATGCCAAATATTATTTGGTCTACCAATTCCTCCATTTTTAAAATCATCGGAGTTAAAATCATCCAGAGTAAAAAACCATTTTTTTGGTATGTTTATCCATTCTCCGATTTTAAATATCTCATTTCTAAATTTATGTCCATTAGTAATAGACTTTGCACCAGATAAAAAACTGACTTGGAAACTTTTATTTGGGTATTCTTCGTTAAAAGTTTCCAAATAATTGTTTTCTTCGGTACCTGATCCGCCTTCTCCTATATGGTGAAATAACATTGCATTTGGACATTTAGATATTAGTTCATCATTCCACGTTAATATTCCTGTAAATAAATTATGATTGGACATTACCCATGAATGCATTCCAAAGAACTCATTTGGTTCATGTAACATTATAAAATTGTAAGGGTTTATTTTTAAATCATCAATGCTTTTTGGAATATAATCGTAAAAAAAGGTAATTGGTTTATTTTTACCTATTTCACGAAGACCATCATAAACATTACTAGTTTCAGGTCTAAAATTAGAAAATATTTTCATATGGTATTATTTGTTTTTCCATCAATTTATTTATCCCTCTTTTAACATATAGATTGAACTTTTTTTCAAATTCTACTCTTTGATTAGGAATTTGTTTGAGAACAATCATTTCTCTATATAAACTAGTCCAGTTTCTTTGTTTCAAATTTCCTACAGGATATTCAAATATGAACTGACCATCTAAAACATATTGTTGAAAATCTGCTCCTCGACTTTTTGCAAACTCAGATACAATCATTGAGTATGTATCACCTGGACCATATCCATGCCAATCATCATGAACAGGAACCATTTCTTCATAGAAGTTTTTATTATAAAGATCAAACCAATTACACCATTTACTTCTATTGATTGGCTTTAATGTTAAATTTTTGTTTTGATTTTTAAAGTTCCATCTTAAATCAAAAATATCACATTTATCCCACTGATCATACGGTATATTTAAATATGTATCGTCAACAAGTATATCCCATGTACTATCCCACATTTTATGTACTTGTGGAGTAATTACAAAATATTTGTTATTAACTAACTTTGCAGACTCAATTAAAGAATATAACAATGTTTCGTTAAAATAAATATCAGGACATAGTTCTATATAATAGTCTACTTCTTTATCATATGCCATTCTTTGTTTGTCTAAAATTCCAAACAACTCATTTCCATCATAAATAAACTGTTTATGATCATAATCAGTTAGAAGGTTACAAATATCTTTATATTTTTGAATGAAAAATTCTTTTGGTAATTTGCTTTTGTCCCAATCAATAATATAACTTGATAAGTTTAAAGAACTATCAATTTTGATTTTATCTTTGTTATCTAAATAGTATTTTGATTTTTTAAATTGAATAAATGACAATAATGCATAATCAATTTCCCATGGCATGAAATGATATGTAATTTTTACAGTCATAATTTTAAAATTTCTAATACAGTTGTTGCTAAAATTTTTTCACCTGAAATAAAATATACTCTTTTTGAGTATTCAGTTTCGTTTATATATTCTGATATAGTATTTACTACATAATCTAAAGTTACTAATTCCAGTGTTCCAAACGGTTTGTATTCTCCTGATTTTAGTTTTTTAAGTATTCCTTTTCCAATAAATGCTGGAAATTTTAATATGATTCCATCTGAATGATTATGTAACAAATATGCTTCAGACAATTCTTTGTATTTTGTATAAAAACTGTTTCTATTTGAATTAGTAGATATGAAAATTATTCTTTTATTTGGATTCTCGTCTACGCATTTTTTAAATTTTTCAAATTCATTTTTTTGTATGTCTTCATTTTCTGCATTTTGAGAGTTATGAGTTACAATCCAAGTATGATATATAATTATATCTTTATTAATTTCAATCGATTTTAACGATTGTAATTTTTCTCCTAATTGTCCTCTTCCATTGAATAGTATTACCATATAAAATTGTTTTTATAATATTTAACGATTCCTTTTAATTCTTCATCAAAATTACAATGAGGAACCCATCCTATACTTCTTAATTTATCGTCATTCAATGAATATCTTACATCTTGACCGTCTCTTTTTAAAGATAAATCAATATATTTTTCTACATAATTTTCAGACAATTCTCCGAAATATTCTTTGATTATTTTCTCAACTGTTATAATATTTTGTTGTTCAAATCCACCTGCAATATTGAAAATTTCATTTTTAACATTTGATTCTATTATCTTGATTACTGCCATTGCAGTATCTTTAGCATGTAACCAATTACGATATGGAGTTCCATTATTATGAAGTGGAATTTTCTTTCCTAAAAATAAAGATTTACATGATTTTGGAATTAACTTTTCTACATATTGACCAATTCCATAATTATTTGTTGGTCGTACTATTACATATTTCATATCATATGTTCTAGACCATGCTAAAATCAATTGATCTGCTGCAGCTTTAGTTGCAGAATATGGATTGCTTGGCTTTAAAATGTCAGTTTCTATATGAAATCCTTCTTTAATGTCGCCATAAACTTCATCTGTACTAAAATGTATTAGTGTAGGTGTAATCAATCCTTCTTTTCTATATGTTCTTATTAATTCTAATATGTTATATACACCATTAATATTTGAATGTACGAAGTCTTCACTCTTTCTAATTGAATTATCTACGTGAGTTTCTGCAGCAACATTAATAAAATAATCACATTCAACTAAACGGTCAATATCATTGATATCTTTTTTTTCAAAACTGAAGTTTTTATATTTATTGAAATCATCTAATAAGTTTATATCCGCAGCGTATGTAACTTTATCAATTCCTTTTACATACCATCCTCGTTCCAAACATTCTTTTGTAACATAAGATCCAATAAATCCCAAACAACCAGTAACATATACTATTTTTTTCATATAATTTAATTAAACAAATCTGAATTTGGATTTTTACACCAATCTTTTAAAGTTTGACAGTTTTTATCTTTTTCTGATAGGATAGGATCCTTGATTGGCCAATCAATCTTAATATATGGATCATTCCATATAATACTAGATTCGCCGTGTTTATTATACTCACTAGTACAAAAATATTCGATTTCAATTTCATTTGATAAAGCGCATACACCTCTAGCAAAAGATCCAGGCGCCCATAACCATTCAAAATTATTTGACGATATTTCTTTGCCAAACCATTTACCAAAAGTATTTGAATTTTTTCTTAAATCTACCGCAACTAAAAATGCTGTACCAGATATTACTCTCATTAACTTTCCAGCTGGTGGATCGTATTGAAAATGTAATCCTCGTAATACATTTTTAGGAGATTTTGAATAATTTAATTGTTTAACATCAATATTAACTCCTTTATTTCTGAGATATTCAGATTTAAACAGTTCACTAAAAACCCCTCTATTATCACTGAACATTTCTGGTTTTAAAATCAAAACGTCTTCGATATTTGTTTTTTCTACAATAATTTCCATATTATACTTTAAATCCTTTATTCTCGTCTTCAGTAAACATTTTATTATATTTTATATTTGTCTCTATTTGTTTTTCTATTGTCTTATTATGATGTAAAGAAAACTCATATTCAGATGGAAGATGGACAAATGTTTTTACACCTTCTATTTTTTCATGTAATCTACGTTTCCATTCAATATGAGGTAGATTTTTAAATAATCTACCCTGTGGATCTGGCCAATTTACAATTAATCTATCTTCATAAGGAGTCAATCTCCATCCCCATTGTGCTGAGTTTTGTTGATTGACTCCTTTGAAATCATTTATACGAGGAATCCAAAACAATTCTATATCGTTATTTAACTCAATTAATTCTTTTAGATTTTCTAATAATGTTTCGGATGGTAATTCATCATCGTCAATTTGAAAAATATATT
>Ga0172363_10001496_pt1 | contig 18869 bp, 17 predicted proteins | sample LakKivs2_kivu2a2_FD_114541 | JGI IMG/M metagenome (GOLD analysis project Ga0172363, IMG submission 114541) | Sediment microbial communities from Lake Kivu, Rwanda - Sediment s2_kivu2a2 | ecosystem: Environmental > Aquatic > Freshwater > Lake > Sediment | place: Rwanda: Western Province, Lake... | reverse complement strand
TTCCGAAATGTCCGTACCCTTCAGGATCCTTCTCTTCTCCTCTACTGATTTCTTGAGCCTAAGCCTCAATATTGGTGTCTCATCAACAGCGACTCGCCCTATCTTCGGTTCTTGGGCCAGAGGACTGTACGCAAAAGCAGGGAGCCCCCTGTCTACTCCCATGACTGCATTTGGGCCTGAGATAGCTCTCACAGCTGAGAGTAGCGCCTCGATTGCGCCCGCAGCGTCGATTGCTGGGACTGTTTCCTTAACGTCGAACTCTCTGTCTCTGAGGGCAGCTATCCACGCAACCAACGTGACCTCTCCCTCAGGATCGATGATACAGAAGGCTGGGTACTGGTTCTGCAACACATATGGGGCAGGATTTGGCGAGGAGTGTCTGATGGGGTACCCGCTTACATAGAAGACGTTCTCTGGAGACCCGACCACGTAAGCGTCTAGCTTATGCTCAGCTAGAACCTCCTTGGCCCTGCTCTTGTCGTAGCCTGCAGATCGTATCAACATGTCAGCGAATCACCCTTTGATATATATGAATTGAACGCTGTGAACGGTGGGTCTTCAAGCCTTATACGTAACGTCACATACAGTCAGTAGCGATGAAGATCGCGAGGTTCATCCGCGAGAAGGCTTGTGACTACGGCCTCATAGGCGACGATCGGATTGTTCCGGTCAGCGTGCTGTTGCCCGAGGACAGGATACCGAAGGATGTAGATGAACTCATCATGGATGAATCAGCAATGCATTCTCTTGGGCGATGCAGCCTCCGCGAACACAGCGATCGAGCGATTCAGCTGAATGAGGTCAGGCTCCTTCATCCGATAGCTCGGCCGACGAAGATCATCTGTATCGGACTCAACTACAGGGATCACGCACGAGAGGCCGGCAAGGAGCCCCCTAGGAACCCGATTATCTTCATGAAAGGGAGAAACACCCTCACTGGCCCCTATGATCCTATCATCTACCCTAGCATCACCAAGGAGCTGGACTACGAGGGCGAACTTGTCGTGATCATCGGCAGAAGGGGAAAGAGGATCAGCAGGAAGGAAGCTATGGGCTTCGTTGTTGGCTACATGGTGGGAAACGATGTTTCCTCCAGGGACATACAGATGGGAGATGGCCAGTGGACTAGGGGCAAGACGCTGGACACATTTGCACCTATGGGACCGTGGCTCACGACTGCTGACGAGATCGGAGATCCATCAAACCTGTTGATCGATACGTACGTCAATGGAGAGAGAAGACAACATGGGATCACAGGAGATATGATCTACGGAGTGGCGGAGATCATAGAACTGCTCAGCCGAGACATTACGTTCGAGGCTGGAGACCTGATTATGACAGGCACACCCAGCGGAGTCGGCCTCTATGCGAAGCCCATGCCGAGGTATCTTCATGTGGGGGACACGGTAAGGGTGGAGATATCTGGTCTGGGGCGCATAGAAAACAGGGTTGTGGGATCCTAGGCGATACAGGAGGGCTCTCATCTCGTGGTCGCCCGCAGCAGTGTGCGTACCGAGGGTGTAGAATTGCATTTGATTTGGCCTCCAACCTCAAGCGGTCATCGTGGCCTTCTTCTGGCGGGATGCGTTCTTTCCGTGCCTTTGACGCAGGGGCATCGGCTCGTGTGAGCCGCCTGATTCGGCGCTCTGTTCACGACGCTTTGTAGTAGTCCTCTCCTTCGTACCTCACCACGGAAAGTCTATCCTGCTTCATCAGTTCGTGAAGGTGATTCTTCACAACATCTGTCGGAAGATTCAGGACTGTGGCAATATCCGCACAGGAGCACGGTCTGCGCTGGACTAGTCCCACGATTTCTTCCTCCACTCGTTCGTGATCCAACCTCTTTGGCGCTGCCCAAAGCTTCTTATCATATCTTGAAACAACCCTCGCATATCTAGTCGACAGTCTGAACTTCCCAGCGATGGCATTGATCTCATCGGGCTTGAGGGTCACGACATAGCCCTCTGAAGGCGGCCTTGTGGGGGTGTTGATCTGGACTTCATCTGGTTTGATCTCTCCAACTAGGCGGACGAGAGCCTCTACGGTTTCTTCTCCCGTGTTGCCTCTTCCTCCTTCTCTAAAGCCAAGAAACATCATCTGCAAGGCGAGTTCCCCTCGCGTTTCTCCCCTGAGCATGGCTAGGCCTTCTACGATTCTGCCGTGCAGGACCCCTCTCGCAGGGCGGTTGATCGCTTCGAGCAACGGTTGATTTGGGGCGTCCAGCTTCGCGACCACTAGGTCTGCCATGGCCAGTCCTTTCCTCACTTCTTCATTGCTAACGAGAGAGGAGTTCGTGAGGACGGCAATCGGCTTGTTTACCAGGTCTCTCAGACCCTCGATTATGCTGCCCAGCTCAGGGTGGAGTGTCGGTTCGCCGCTCCCCGAGAGCGTGACGTAGTCCACGGAGCGAACGTCGAGATGTTGAAGAGCCGTCCTCACATCTGCTAACACATCCTCTGTTGAAACCCGAGGCTCAGTCGGTGCGGCGACCTTGCGAACCGTTCTGCCCAACTGGCAGTAGACGCAGTCGAATGTGCAGGTCTTGGGCCTTGGTACCACATCTATGCCTAGGGAGCGACCAAGACGCCACGAGAGAACGGGGCCGTAGGTCGTAGACGGTCTACCTTGTCGTCTCATGTGGTATTGCTCCTCTCTGGTCATCGGGATCGGTGCTCAGAATATTCAGAACCTCGCGCCATGCTCGGCGTATCTCCCCAGAAGCTGTACAACTTGGCGCGTACTCGACTACGGTCTTCCCAGCAACCATGGCCTCTGTAACGGTCGGATCGAAGGAGATCTTGGCCAGAACCCCTACGTTCTTCCCCTTGCAAAACTCAGCTGTCTTATCCGCGTTCGCCTTGTTGATATCGTACATGTTGATGACGACCAACGGTGTCACGCCGAAGTGTGATGTCAGGGCCAGTATTCTCTCCAAGTCTCGGAGCCCGGAGAGAGTGGGCTCTGTGATCACTATTGCCAAGTTCACGCCAGTAAGCGAGGCGATGACGGGGCAACCTATGCCAGGCGGACCATCTATCAGTATTGGGTCCAAGCCCTCGGTTTCAGCCATCAGCCTCGCGTTGTTCCTAACAAGAGTCACCAACTTGCCGGAGTTCACCTCGGCCGCGCCCAACCTGGCGTGTGACATCGGGCCGAACCTTGTTTCGGAGATGTACGCGTACCCAGAGGATCTATCCTGGAGGTCTATCGCACCGTTCGGGCAAACGAAGGCACAAACGCCACATCCTTCGCAGAGGACGGGATCGACCTTCAAGTCGCTTATCGCATCGTACCTGCAATTCTTCTCACACAGCAGGCACCCGTTGCATTTGTCCCGATCAATGGAGGCGAGCTTCGAGCCCCTGAACTCCTGTTGCCTTATCACCTTCGGGGTCAAGAGAAGGTGAAGGGTCGCAGCGTCCACATCGCAATCGGCCATGACAACTCTGCCAGCCAGAGCGGCGAAGGAGGCCACGATCGTGGTCTTTCCAGTGCCGCCTTTCCCGCTGATCACGACTACTTGTTTCATCCGCCTGCAATCTCCTTGATGGCCGAGAAAAGCGAAGAGAACCTGTCCTTCCACCCGCCGAACTCACGCATGAAGGGGATCCCCTGCGAGTAAAGCTCCGCGATCCTCCTGCTGTGTGGTATCTCAAGGAGGACGGGTATTCTCTCTTTCTCACAGTATTCATACACCTTCTTGTCGCCGATTCCTGCGCGGTTTACGACGACCGCAAAGGGGATCTTGATTTCTCCTAGAACCTCGACCATAAGCCTAAGACCATGGAGCCCAAACGGCGTAGGCTCCGTTACGAGAATACAGCAATCACTTCCGTACACTGATTCGATCACTGGGCACGACGTTCCGGGAGGAGCGTCGATGATGGTAGTTCCAAGGCGGTTGATGTTCCTCTTGAGTTCATGTATCACTGGCCCGGGCATTGGCTCCCCTATGTTGAGCTCTCCGTAGGCGAAGTCTATTCCTCCTCCAACACCTATCTTCACCATGCCTACCTCCCTGTTCTCCTCAGCTATTGCGCCTGTCGGGCAGACGAGGCGGCATCCACCACAACCATGACAGAGTTCAGGGAACACCATTACCTTTCCGGCTGCTACGGCGATGGCATTGAACTGACAGAACCCTACACACTTCCCGCAATGGGTGCAAAGTCGCTCATCGACTTTGGGCACTGGTACGTAGACCGGCCTCACTTCACGGATCCGAGGTTGGAGAAAGATATGGGCGTTCGGCTCTTCCACATCACAATCTAGGAGCTGAACCCCTTCACCTAGGGACAGGGCCATGTTGACGGCCACCGTCGTCTTCCCTGTTCCGCCCTTGCCGCTAGCGATGGAGACTATCACAGTCTATCACCCGCATCCTCGGTCGCATCGTGTCTCGCGAAGCCCGGACCTTCCTTGTCCCTCTTCTCCTTCCCTGTGTTCCGTGACAGCTGCACTGACTTCAGCCAAGGGATTCACTTCGGAAGCGGAGCGCATGCAGCTGCACAAGGATCGCTAACCCCTCTGCCAAGAGGTCGCCCCTCTGCTTGTCGTCGTTGACCTCTTCCACAGCGAGAGGACTCGTTCCCGCTGATCTGATTAAGTTCATTAGCAATCGCCTGCACCTGTTGTCGGCTTTATTGTGCGTACGCATAAAAATATATCCTCGTCTGTCCCGTGGGGCAGAGCGAGGCAGACTCAATGCATAGGCCAGAGGAAGAAGACGAGCTGGAGACGCGGCGAAGAAAGGAGGAGTTCGAGCAGCAGGGAGAGAGGATAAGAGCTTCGATGAGCAAAATCAAGTACAAGGTGATCATACTCAGCGGTAAGGGAGGCGTCGGCAAGAGCACGGTCACTGCCAACTTGGCATTCGCGTTGGCTCAAGGAGGTCATCCTAACAGAGTGGGGATACTGGACGCAGACATAACTGGCCCAAGCATACCCAAGATGCTGTCCGCCAGAAAGCAACAACTGAATGCGGGCCCACCAGGCATCTTCCCTGCGATTGGTCCGCTGGGGATGAGAATAGTCTCTACGGACTTCTTCCTTGCAAGTGATGAAACGCCAATAATCTGGCGTGGTCCTCTCAAGTCGGCAGCGATAAGACAGTTCCTGGCTGATGTGGTTTGGGGCGAATTGGACTATCTGATCATTGACCTGCCCCCAGGAACTGGGGACGAGGCTCTGAGCGTGATTCAGTTCATACCACACATAGATGGGGCCATCATCGTGACCATCCCCTCCGAGGTCTCACAAATCGTGGTGAAAAAGGCTGTCACGTTCGCGCGCGAACTCGATGTGAGAATCATAGGTTTGGTGGAGAACATGAGTGGGTTCGTATGTCCGAACTGTGGGACTCTGACGGAGATATTCATGGCCGGAGGAGGAGATAAGATAGCGAAGGATCTAGGCATAAGTCTGCTTGGGAGAATACCGCTCGATAGGAGGATATCTGAGAGCTCAGATTCAGGAGCCTCCTTTGTCCTCAGGAACCCGGATTCTGATGCTGCGAAGGCGTTCATGGACATCGTAGATAAGGTGGAACAATTTCTACTGGGCGCGACGGAACAGACTGGGCCTTCTTCTGCACCTGAGGAAGGAGCAGGTGTCGGGAAAGGAAAACGAGAATGAGCATCATAGAGGCCACTCGAACTCGGCTTTGACTCCATTGGACCGGAAGCGTTTCGCCCTCTCGTGATTCCCCGACACCGGGGAGTGTACACGGGTGGACATCGCAGGATCTCGTTCACTGTTCCAGCAGCGGACTTGCTGTGGACGCCACCTGATGGCCCGAGTCTCCTACTCAACGCTCATACTAGGATCTGGGGCAGGATTGGAGGACGCGAGGAACTAGGAGTGCGACAGGTGTAGCTCTCCTATTAGGATTCAACGGGGCAGCGCACTGCCTTCTGACTCGCTGCTCATATCCGCAGTACAGCATATATCCACCGGAGAATCAGTCGTCGGGACCGCAGGTTGGTTGACAGAGTCAGAATCACCGTCCTAGTTGATGACTCGGAAAACCCCAACAAGCCTGGCCTGCTCAACAGACATGGGTTGGCAGTTCTAGTCCAAGCCAAAACTGGAGCCCGTCAGGTTTCCGTCTTGATGGACACGGGACCTTCCGATGCCATCGTGCAGAACGCGAGACGCCTAGGAGTGAGCTGGGATGACATCGACGCTATAGTGCTGAGTCATGGTCACTACGATCACACCGGAGGTTTGTTACACGTTTTGAGAGAAATCCACAGACAAGTGCCAGTCGTCGCGCATCCAAGGGCCTTCTACCCGAAGTTCAGCACAAGACCCAAGCTGAGATTCATCGGCACGGCCTTTGCCCCTTCTGAGGTGAGTGCTGCCGGAGGAGTACCGGTGCTGATAAGGAATTCGTTGACCATTGCTGAGGGAGTCTTTACAACAGGAGAAATAGAAAGGACCGAGTCATCTAGAGAGACTGAGGGCTTCTGGACGGTCGACAACGGAGAGTTCGTCAGGGATGGCATACCAGACGACCAAGCGTTGTTGGCAGATGTCAATGGTAAGGGCATAGCAGTCATAACAGGATGTTGTCACTCGGGAGTCGTAAACACCTTACGGCATGTCGGGAACATGACGGGAAGGGACAGGCTCCACGCCGTCTTGGGAGGACTGCACCTGAGAGACGCAGACGATGGGATGATCAGAGCTTCTGTACAAGAACTCCTAGGGATGGACATTGAGCTGCTTGGTCCTTGCCATTGCACAGGTTCAAGGGCAATCTCTCAAATGATGGAAACGCTGGGAGAGAGGTGTCGTCCCCTGAAGGTTGGGGATTCCATTCAACTCTAGGCCCACTGTGAGGCGACTCGGGTGGGAGCCAATTCAGAAGATCTTGTACAGTGGATGATCCTTTGTCAGGGGTTTGACTCCGAAGTCCCTTGCGTTGTACGCTATCGTCGCGTCGACCATTGCGCAGGCTGGGAACACCTCCCTAGCCTTGGCCACTGAGCCGTAGATTAGGAAGTTCGCGCCCATAGCCTGAGCCAACGCAGCTGCACTTGTCCTGCAGGATTCTTTCGCGTGCTCCCCCAGCTCTTGGACTCTGCTCCATTGCCCGACAACGCCCATGGGTGCTGTTCCGGTCGGCAATCCGAACTCCTGCTTTGCGACATGTACACCTCGGGCGCTGACGCTTATGCTCGGCACGTCCAATACTGATATGAGGAGCAAGGGCTTCTCTATCGCGGCCCCTGAGGCAGCTTGGAGGAGCTCCTTCAGCATCGAGACCATGCCTTCTGGGCGGAGATTCCTTGGGCCGAAGGATTGTATGATCGCTGCCTTCACCCCGGTTCGCTTGATCGCCTGTATCTCCGTGTCTTTGATCGTATAGTTCATTGAGGTGTAAATTGCTCTGTCTCCGAGGCCTGACTTGATCGCGTGCTCGATCGCAACAATCCTGGTTGACATCTCCGGACCGTTCACCAGAAAGGGCATATCGGTCATGTCCGAGACGAAATCCACGTACCTGATTAGCGACTCGGCGTTATCCCCTACCACGTCAAGCATGCACGGAACCCCGGTCTTCTCGGACATCTCCTCTTCAACCCTGATCAGGTCTTCAGCTCTTCGCCTGTCGAATGCCCCCGTTTTTCGATCCTTGACGATCTTGTGCCCGACATGGAAGAGGCTTCCGATGAGCACGGTGGGCAGTTCACCTGGTTGTCCCCCTATCCTGACGCCTCCGATCTCAAGAATCCTCTGCTCCCTCTGAAACTTGAACAAGTTGGACTCCTTTTGGATACACTATCGACAGATATCACTTGTCAGGTGAGCATAGGTTCTCGGGATCTTGAGAGGGCGATTCCAAGGCTAGCTTGGCAGGATCGAGCCGGCCGTCGCCCGGTGGGCCAAGGAATATATGTGTCGTTGAACGAAAAGCCCGGTCAATATGCCTGGTCCTATGTGGCGTTGGCACCGCGGAGGCGGAGTAGGGCGTCCCATGAAGCCCAGAGCCATAAAGGGTCTGCCTGGGGCGAGTTACTTCCTGCCTGCCTCGCATGCTGGGGTCCCCCTGCGTAGGCCGAGGGAACCAATCGTGATGACACTGGATGAATTCGAGGCCCTTCGCCTGGTGGATCACGAGGGATTGCTCCAAGAGGAGGCCAGCACTCGGATGCGCGTTTCGAGGGGGACGGTGTGGAGGTGTCTGGACAGCGCTAGGAAGAAGGTCGCCAAGATGATCGTTGACGGACAACCTCTAGTGATAGAAGGCGAAGAGGGGCCTGTCTGACTGCACGGAGCAGGTCGGTTCGGGCCCAGTCCTCACAAGTGGCGAGCCCTTCGCCTATACAGCCCCGCGACTCGCCTTGGCGGTTTCGACACGTCTGGACGAGCAGACCAAGTCCATGCTGTCCAATTACGTGCATTGGCAAATATTTAAATTGTGCTTCTGCACAAATATGGGCGGTGGCAAAGAAGACATGGGATGGAGAGGAGGATGGTCTGGTAGAGGACGGGCAGGCTTGTGGGCAGGCAGGGGTCCTCTAGGCTATCTTCCGCCGCCTGCTAGGCCAAGCTGGTGGTTCGGAAGAGGCACATGCTGGTGGCTGCTCGATCAATATCGAGCCAGTCCGTATTCTCAATACGGTGCCAGTCCTTGGGTCAGCCAGTACCATTATCCGCGTGTGTGGTGGTGAAGCAAGATGGGATACAGGTGGAGAAGGATGTATTACCTGACGGGCACTCCGGGGTGGATTCGTTTCGGCTACTCGCCAGGATGGGTAGGCAGATCCGAGACGGGGCTCTCTCCAACGGCCGAGTGGATCACATCGAGTGGCCTGACACCGCAATTCACAGAGTACCTGAGGAGTGGTGTCGCGCAGTCGGCATTTCCACTCTACCCTCCGGGTACTCCGTTGACGAAGGACCAAGAGATCAAGATGCTTGAGGAACAAGGAAAAGCAATCGAGTCGCAACTGGAAGCTACGAAGAGAAGGATAGAAGCAGTCAGGAAGAGACCGACGACCGAACAGGCAGCACAGCCCTATTACCCGTTCGCTCCCTATGGTTCACTGGTCCATTCACCCCTGTCCGTGCCATACTCTGCGCCATCACCTGAAGAAGAACTTGTCTCGCTTGAAGACTACATGAGACACATTGACGAGGAATCAAAAGGCGTTCAGGCTAGGATCGAGGAGCTGAAGAAGCTCATCAAAGAACAAAAGGAACAGAAATAGAGGTGAAGGTGAGGAATGCCCTTCGGAATGGGTCCATGGGGTTGGCTCGCATATCCATATGCAGGTTCGTGCTGGCCTTTGGGTAGATGCAGATGGTATCCATGGCTTCCACGTTGGTGGTGGACCGGCATGTATGGACAGATTACGCCGTCCACGGCACCGTACGGGGCGCCTCTACCCTCGAAGGAAGAGGAGATAGCTATGCTAGAGGAACAAGCGAAGCTGCTGGAGCAAGAGACGAACCTTATCAAGAGGCGCTTGGAAGAGCTTAGGAAGTGAGCCAACGGGATGAAGGTGGCAGTATCCGCGACTGACCAGAGCTTGGAATCCCAAGTTGATCCCAGGTTCGGCAGATGCCAATACTTCTTGATCATCGACACGGACACAATGGCATTTGAGGTAATGCAGAACGCAGGTGTTGGTGCGATGAGCGGTGCAGGTATTCAAGCAGCGCAGGCAATAGTGGAAAGAGGGGTCAAGGCAGTGATAACGGGAAACGTGGGTCCTAACGCGTATCAAGTGCTGTCTTCCTCAGGAATCAGAATCATTACCGGCGCGGCCGGCACGGCAAAGGAGGCAGTTGAGAGCTACAAGAGAGGATTGCTCCGGGAGGCCACCGGAGCAGGTGGGATGAGGGCAGGCATGGGCGGTGGCGCAGGCAGGGGGGGAGACATGGGGCGATTCTCAGCGGCGTCCTCACCTCAGGCAATGACCAACCCTTGGACAACAGGTGCGCCCATGTCGGGCGCACAAGAGATCTCGGCCCTTGAAGTGCAGATGAGCTACTTGCAGCAACAACTTGACCAGATCAGGAAGAGGCTTGATGAACTCAAGGGCTCTTCATCTCGCGAGGAGTGATGTTGTTGAAGAGCCTCAGGATAGCTGTTCTCACCAAGGGTGAAAAGGGTCTGGAGGACGAGGTTGCGGAGGTATTCGGAAAGGCCAAGATCATCACGATCGTTGATGTGGTGGACGGGGAGATCAAGAGGGTGCAGACCAGTCCGAACCCGGGCGCGTCCTGTCGATTCGGTTCGGGCCCCATCACAACCAAAACCCTAGCAGAGATGGAAGTAGATGTCATAGTGGCTGGTGAGATCGGGCCTGGTGCCTCGGCAGTCATCGAGGACTATGGGATAGCTAGAGTCACCGTCAAGCCAGGCATACCAGTGAGTGAGGCCATAAAAGCCGCGCAACATCGGTCCGATCGAAGCTGATTCTCCTGTCACGAGCGCATCGGTAACCCGGTTGCGTCTTTCTCTTTGTGCTCATCTGACCATCTGTCCTGCTGCAGGGAGCGCATCCGCTCTCTGAAGCCTCACCCTTGGGCTTATCCCCGCAGATGCTTGACTTGCGCGTCTTCGGCAGCGCGTACAATCTGGTAGGTAATGGGTGAGCACGTGAGCATTGGGTGGGTTCCCATCTGTAACGTGACCACCTCGTCCACGGTCATCCTTTTCTGGATCATCGCCGCCAAGACATTGCCCACTTCACCAACAGTCAGGCCTCCATAGATTTGCCCACCCAGCATTTCACCCGTCGCTTTGTCGAATACGAGTTTCACTCTCAGTTCTGACGCGCCAGGCATCGAAGAAGGATGTTTATCGGGCGCCGCTGCCACACCTATGACGGGTTCATGCATTGCGTCTCTCGCTGCCTTTTCGGTAAGTCCCACAGCACACAGTGCAAGGTTCCCGATGACAGTTGAGAAGGCACCAATGACTCCCTCGTTTATGCTCTTCAGCTCGAATAGATTCGCGCCCGCGATCCTAGCTTCCCTCGCTGCAATGGAAGCAAGCCTTAGGGCTATCGGTTTCTTCGTGAAGAACGATGTCTTCTCCGCACAGTCCCCAGCTGCGAAGATGGTCTCGTCGCTGGTCCTCATGTATTCGTCGACCCACACAGCCCTCTGCGGCCCTATTTTGAGACCGGCTTCCTCAGCCAGTTTGGTATCGGGTATGACTCCTATCCCAACGAATACCAAGTCGGCCGCCAACTCCTCGCCTGTACTCAATCGGACCCGCTCAACCTTGGCATCGCCTAGAATACCTTCCACGCGACTGTTAGTCCTGACCTTCACACCCCTTTCCGACAGTTTCTGCGCGGCAAGAAGGCAGAATTCTTCCTCATAGACGACTTGGAGGCAGTGTGGTAGCATCTCAACGACGGTCACATCCAAACCCCTTTTCCTAAACTCGTCAGCGAACTCCACTCCGACGAATCCCCCGCCGATAACAACCACACTTCGAGCAGTTTCCAGCGCCCTTGACAGGTGCCTCAGGTACTCGATATCCTTCTTCGCGGTGAATACGTTCTCTAGGTCAACGCCGGGTATTCGCGGGACAATGGGCGAAGAACCTGTTCCCAATATCAGTCTCTTGTACCCGATGGTCCCACTGCCTAGAGTGTTGACAGTCTTGTGATTTCTGTCTACTGAGGCGACCTCGTCGACGATGAGTTCGATGCCATTCTTCGAGAGTAACTCATCTGGAATCAGGTTCTTCTCTGGAGCACCGATTGTCCCAAAGATGTATGGAAGACCACACGGAATAGGCACTTGCTTTTCTCTTCGTATGAGGCCGATCTGAGCGCGCTCATGGTGTTTTCTCGCGGCAATGCCAGCAACCACTCCTGTGGCACTTCCACCCACGACCAATACATCGAATTCTTTCATGATGACCATCTACCCCTTTCATCTAAGAGCGCTAAACACTCGCGTTCACCTCAGGCTTGTGGCAAGTTATGGCGCGCTTCTCTGCAGGCTTCTGTCAGCCCCCTGAGTTGTCCTTGAGCGAGGGCTTGTATCAATCCTTCAACGGTCGCAGCCTCACCTGTGAAGACGGCTACTCCTTGGCTCTGAAAGGCGCTTAACCCTCTTGGTCCCATTCCCTTCACAATCACCGCGTCCGGCTTGAGCCCTCCAATGAGGCTCTCCACCGACATGCTCCCGCCGCGGTGTTCGCCCGTGTTTTCCGTCATCCTGATGTCCTTGACTGCACCATCGTCACCCAATTCTACGACGGCGAAGAAAGGTGCCCTTCCGAAGTGCTCCGCGATGACCGACTTCAAGCCTTCGCATCTTTCTACAGGCACAACGACTCTCATTCACGTACGCCGGCTGACCCACAGGTCGACCATATAAACGCGACCCTGTCATAAACTCCAGCCGTCTCCAAGATCCTCAACATGTTTTTATCTGCTGGAGCGAAGGCTTTAACATCATGATGAAGAACGTTGGCAGATGGCTCAAGTTCGATGGCTTTGCCAACTTCCCGGAATTTCTCTCCAAGGAGTTCAACATACCGAGAGGGAAATGGAAAATCTCAAAGGTATCACGAACTGGGACGGGTCTGGAGACCGCGGAAGGCGAAGTCAGGATTTGGGGGGATGAGAACTACAGCTATGCCACCATCCTGCAGCTGATGAGGCAGCGGAGTGGTTACCTCCCCGAGGTCAAGATTGAAGGAGGACCTGAGTTTTCATACAGAGGATATCATCTGGACATTGCCAGAGGGGGAGTCCCCACTGTCGACACGTTCAAGAGGACGCTCAGATGGCTTTTCCTGCTGAGATACAACTACTTCGCTATATACTTCGAGGATCTGTTTCCTTGGAAAAAGGATCCTGAGATCGGAGAACACAGGGGAAGGCTGAGTCAAGGGGAACTCAGCGAAGTCGTTGAATACGGAAGGAAGCTGGGCATAGAAGTGTTCCCCTCGCTCGAGCTGGCTGGGCACATGGAGCACATCCTCGCTCTTCCTCAGTACTGGAGGTTCAGCGAATGGTACAGACCACAGGAAGGCTGTCTGGATGTGAGCGACGAGGAAGCGGCCGAGTTCGCCTACGACCTGCTGAAGGAAGTCCTGCTGGAATCCCCATCGAAGCACATCCACATCGGTGGAGATGAGACTTGGGCCATGGGGAGAGGGAAAAGTCTGGACAAGACATGGGAGTTCAAGGGAACTGAACTCTACATGACCCACCACAAGAAGATGGTGGACATGGTGAAGCAGAGCGGCAAGATACCGATTCTGTGGGGGGACATGCTGACTGGCATGTACTTGGGCGGGGAAAGGGAGAGATCGAAATGGGCGGAAGTGGCGAAGAGCGACATATGGGAGGGAGCCGTGATAGCCAACTGGGATTACGCTGTGAGGGACGTGAAGGACTTCAGGGACAAGATCAACCTGTTTGGGAAGAGGAAGAGCCAGCAGATCGTCTGCCCGGGGTTCGCCAACTGGCACAGATACCATCCCAACTTCGAGGTGGCGATGGGGAACATCACAAACTTCATCGAGGCAGCAAGACAAGAGAAGCTGCCAGGTTACATGGTCACGGCTTGGGGGGATGATGGCGAAGAGTGTCTCTTCTCGTTCCTCGAACCGCTTCTCGTCGCATGCGCCGAGGCTGGCGAGGGCAATCGGGCATGGGAGGACAAATGGGTCATGCTCTCAGGCGAACCAAGGGAGGTTCTCAAGGCTAGGAAGCTCTTTGGCACACCTGTTGTCTCGGAGCAGATCAAACACGTGCTGTTCGCAGACTTTCAATACTACAGGATGAGCGAGACCGAGAGGGATTCCCTAGCAGAGTCATGGAAAGAAGTTCTTGATGAGCTCTGTTGCATCAACCTGCCCGAGGACTTGGAGTTCATCAGGAGATGTCTTCAGGTCGGAATGAGGAGGATCAGCGGAGAGATCACCCCGTCGGACCTCATCTCTCTGGCGAACTTGTATGCACGACTCTGGCTGGGCGAGAGAAAACCAGAGGGGCTTGAGAGGATACTGGAGAGATTCTGGGGAGCCGCTGGCAGAGTGGACTCGAAAGTCAAGTGAAGTCAAGACAGACACAACCCTCATATATCGGCCACAGCCAGTGGATGTTGTGACGATCAACAGGGAGTGGCACAGGAAGAATAGGATGCGCAAGAATGCCAACATGGAACAGAGGATAGCGTGGCACCTGGAGCATCAGAAGAACTGTTCTTGCCGACCGATTACGGGTAAACTTGCTCAAGAGATGAGGCGCAGGGGCATCAAGATCTGAGAATCTCGCGCTCCTTCGCTTGCGGCTATGTCCAGACGTGTTCAATGCTTTATTATCAGCTAAAGGATCACAATGACATGGATGGCCCTGATCTCCTCGCAGCCATCGATGCTGGGACTACAGGGGTGAGAACCATAATCTTCGATGCTAACGGCGATGTCGTCGCCTGGAAGTATCTTGAGTTCCCAAGTCACTTTCCCGAACCCGCTTGGGTTGAGCAAGAGGCCGGGGACTGGTGGGACCGGGCATGTAGGACTTCGCGGTCTGCCTTGGACGAGGCTGTTGATGGGAGGCCAACCTCGGATAGAATAGCTGGGATCAGCGTGACCAACCAAAGGGAGACCATCGTGCCTGTTGACAAGGAGGTGCGACCCGTCCATCGCGCACTTGTCTGGCAGGACAGGAGAACTGTCCCCCAGTGTGACCGCATCAAGGAGATGGTCGACGAGCGAGACATCTACCGCATCACGGGTCTGACAGTTGACCCGTACTTCTCTGCCCCCAAAATCCTTTGGACTGTCGAGAATCGGCCGGAGGTCTACAAACAAACTCACAAGTTCCTGCTTGTCCACGACTATCTCATCGCGAAACTGACAGGCTCCTTCGTCACCAGTTGGGACAACGCATCAAGGACAATGTTGTTTGACATTGCAGGGTTCGACTGGTCAGATGACATACTCGACAGCCTGGGAATCGACCGGGAGAAACTACCAGATCCCCTTCCGTCGGGGAAGCGAGTCGGTGAGGTCACGGCCGAAGCCGCCCGTGAGACTGGCTTCGCAAAAGGGACGCCGGTGGTGTGTGGAGGCGGCGACCAACAATGCAGCGCCATAGGCGTGGGCGTAGTCAGACCCGGCAGAACAAAGGCTACGACCGGGACTGGAACGTTCATACTCTCACACTTGGAGAAGCCAACCTTTGACCCCGAGAGAAGAGTGCTGTGCAGTTGCCATGGTGTTCCGGGCAAGTGGGTACAGGAGGCCAGCATATTCTCGACTGGGACAATATACCGGTGGTTCAGAGATCAGTTCGGCCAGTCGGAGAGAGAGACAGCGAAGTCTGCTGGAGTTGATCCGTACACCGTTATCAACAAGGAAGCATCGGATGCTCCACCTGGAAGCAACGGTGTCCTGGTAGTCCCCCACTTCGTTGGTGCAGGTGCCCCCTACTGGAACCCATATGCGAGAGGCGCCATCTTCGGGCTGGCACTCGGTCACAAGAAGAGCGACGTTGTGAGGGCGATCATGGAGGGAATTGCCATGGAGATCAGGAAGAACATCGAGGTGATAGGGAGTCTTGGGACTCCAATAGAGGAGATCAGAGTCACCGGCGGGATGACGAGGAACCCCGACTTCAACCAGATACAGGCGGATGTCTTTGGACTGCCGGTCCTCAGGTGCAGGATAGAGGAGTCCACGTCGTTGGGCTGTGCCATCTTGGCAGGTGTTGGGGTTGGAGTCTACAACAACGTGCCCGAGGCCGCCGACAGAATGGTGCATGCTGCCGAACGATATGAACCGAATCCGAAGAACAAGCGACTCTATGATAGGATGCTTGAGGTCAACAGGAATATCTACGCGGCTCTGAACGGGGCTGGCGTCTACAAGGATCTGGCAAGCTTGGGCACTCATGAGTGATGCTGACAGATGAAAGCCGATGTTGTGGTCGTGGGAGCGGGGATTGTGGGATCTACAATAGCTAGGGAACTCTCTAAGTACGAGATCGACGTAGCAGTCGTAGAAAAAGAAGCAGATGTAGCCTTTGGATCCCCCACTAAGGCCAACACGGGTGTGATCCACCCCGGATTCGACGATCCGCCCGGAACCGTCAGAGCTGAGCACTGCTCACGAGGCAACGCGCTCTGGCACAACATCGCCCGAGAGGTAGCGGCACCGTTTGAGGAAGTCGGGTGTCTGGTGGTAGCTCTGAAGGACGAGGAGATCCGAGTGCTCGAGGAACTGAAGAGCAGAGGGGATGCGAACGGCGTACCCGATCTGGAGATTGTGGATGATGACAGGCTTCACAGGATAGAGCCCCACCTGAACACAGGAGCTGTCGCTGCACTGTTGGCTCCTACGGCTGCTATCACCAGTCCCTACGAACTCGCAATGGCGATGATGGAGAACGCCGTTCGAAACGGAGCAAGGGCGTGCTTCGAGACAGAAGTCACTGGCATCACCGTGAAACAGGATCGGGTCAGAGGGATTCAGACAACCAGGGGAGAGATGGAAACTCAGTTCGTAATCAACGCGGCAGGACTCTGGGCAGACAGGATCTCAGCCATGGTCGGATTGGATCAGTTCACGATTCACCCTCGGAAGGGAGAGTACTACATCCTCGACAAGAAGGCAGGATATCTCGCTCGACATGTAATATTCCCAACACCCTCTCCGATCAGCAAAGGAATCGTCGTCACTCCGACTGTTGAGGGGAACACGCTCATTGGACCCAACGCACAAGACATCGATGACAAGCGGGACATGGCCACAACTCACAGTGGACTTGCTGAGGTATGGGCTGGCGCCTGCAGGCTGATCCCGTCAATGGCCGACAAGAATAACATGATAATCACCAACTTCTGTGGTCTGCGACCCGAACCGGACACAAAGGACTTCATCGTGGGGAGCAGCAAGACAGTCACAGGGTTCATCAATGCAGCAGGGATGAGGTCTCCGGGTCTCACTGCTGCACCATCTGTGGCGCTGAAGGTAGTAGATCTCCTCACGGGAATCGGTGTTGAGTTGAGGCGGAAACCAGCATTCGACCCGAGGAGAAGATCCATCGAGAGACCGATGAGGGAGTCAAGCCTGGAATCCGCTCAGAGTCTGATCAAGGAGGATCCGGACTACGGATATGTTGTGTGCCGTTGTGAGCACGTTACGAAGGGCGAGATCCTGGAAGCCATCAGGCGAGGAGCCAGTACTCTGGATGGAGTGAAGTTTCGAACCAGAGCCGGAATGGGTAGATGTCAAGGTGGATTCTGTGGCCCCTATGTGCTGAAGTTGATGTCAGAAGAACTGGGGATACCAGCCCAGAGCATCACCAAAAGAGGCAGGGAATCCAATGTGTTGCTCGGTCGGGCAAAGGACTTGTTGAGAGAAGGCAACTCAAATGACTGAGATGAACGAAGATGTTGTAGTGATTGGTGGCGGAGCTGCTGGTCTAGCTGCGGCCATCCGAGCCAAGGAGACTGGGGCCGAAAGCGTCTTGGTGCTTGATCGGGACAGCGAACTGGGTGGCATCTTGCCGCAGTGCGTTCACACTGGTTTCGGGCTACATTACTTCAAGGAGAATCTGACCGGACCTGAGTACATCGCCCGGTTCGTGGATCGCGCAAGGGCCTTGGGCGTTGAATCCAAGTTGGACACGATGGTCCTAAGGCTAAAACCCGAAAAGGAGATTGTTGCTGCAAACAGTCTGGATGGACTTCTCACGATAAGGGCGAAGTCGGTCGTCTTGGCAATGGGATGCCGGGAACGAACCAGAGGTGCACTGAGCATACCCGGCGAGCGACCAGCTGGTGTCTTCACGGCCGGAACAGCGCAGAGGCTTATGGATATCGAAGGATTCATGCCTGGCAAGAGAGTGGTCGTCCTCGGTTCAGGTGACGTTGGCCTTATCGTGGCGAGACGCTTCGCCGTCGAGGGAGCCAAGGTCGAAGCTGTGATTGAGATCCTGCCATATCCTGGAGGGCTGGCGAGGAACATCATCCAGTGTCTGGAGGACTTCAGCATACCACTGCTGCTGAGTCATACGGTTACCGCTGTGCATGGAGCTGAAAGGGTCAGTGGGGTCTCCGTGGCAGGAGTGGACGAAAAAGGAAACCTGATAGCTGGGACTGAGAGTATGATCCCATGCGACACGTTAATCCTTTCGGTTGGGCTGATTCCTGAGAACGAATTATCAGAGGAAGCGGGGATCATTCTCGACCCGTCAACCGGGGGGCCAGTCGTCGACCAACACATGGAGACCTCGATCAGGGGGATCTTCGCATGCGGGAACGCGGTCCATGTTCACGATTTGGTCGACCATGTCACGGAAACGGGAATAGTAGCCGGTTCGAGTGCCGCGAAATTTGCCTTAGGAGAATTGGAACCACTGAAGAATCGAGTAAGGCTGCGACCAGGATCTGGCGTGAGGTACGTGGTACCTCAAGTCATCAGTGGATATCAACCCGCTACCGTTTACCTGCGAGTGAGAAACCCCGTGCGCAATGCCACTATTCGGGCAGGCGACATTACTTTCCCATTGAGAGCAGCACGACCCGCAGAAACGGTGACCTTGGAGTTCACCGAGAAGAGGAATGAGAAGCTCAGAGGAAAAGCTGAATTGGAGATCAGTCTGGAGGAGAAGGGGCACGTTGACTGAGAAAACCGAACGGACCATCACGTGCATTGTCTGTCCCATGGGATGTGAGGCCACCGTGAGCATGGAAGGCAAGAAGATCGTGAAGGTAGAGGGCCTGGCATGCTCCAGAGGGGAGGAATATGTAGTCAGGGAGATAGATGCCCCGATGAGAGACTTCTTCTCAACTGTCATCATCGAAGGTGGCGTCGTGCCAGTGTGTCCGGTGAGATCCACGAAGCCCATCCCCAGGAACAGAATCATGGA
>Ga0172363_10001494_pt1 | contig 18890 bp, 13 predicted proteins | sample LakKivs2_kivu2a2_FD_114541 | JGI IMG/M metagenome (GOLD analysis project Ga0172363, IMG submission 114541) | Sediment microbial communities from Lake Kivu, Rwanda - Sediment s2_kivu2a2 | ecosystem: Environmental > Aquatic > Freshwater > Lake > Sediment | place: Rwanda: Western Province, Lake... | reverse complement strand
TGTTCCCGGCCCTGGAAAAGGCCGGGGTGGCCCGGGAACGGGGGCCAATCGGCATAATGCTGGATGAACATCAGGCCGGACGGAGCCTGATTAAGGACATGGATGATGCTTTGAATGGTATGGCCCGGAGTGAAGACAGAGCCGGGCTGAATTTTGCCCGCCAGGCCAGAGATTATGCTGAACTTCTGTCCGGACACATAGACAAAGAAGATAACGTTCTCTTTCCCCTGGCTGATACCCGGCTTGACAGGAAAACTCAGGACAGTCTTAAAAAGGGGTTTGAACGGATAGAACGTGAGGTTATCGGGCCCGGCCGCCACCGGGAATTTAAGCGCCTGGTGGGCAGGCTGGGAAAAAAATACCTTAAAAAAACTGAATCCGCGTGAAACCATAATTTGAGAGAAGACCTCCGATGAATGAAAAAGACCTCAGCCGGATGAGCGACGAAGAGCTCAAAGAATTCATCAAGAGATTCTACGACCAACTGGACAAAGAGCCCGACTGCTCTGTCTGTCCGGTAACCTCCTGCCCCCGCCGCCGTTCAGCCTTAATTCATGAAAACGGAGAATTTCCGGATGAAGAAGGAAGCCAGAACCGGAATCGGGGTTCTGGATAAAGCAGAAAACCCGCGATCAATACTCCCCGCTAACTCTGAACAATTTTCATTTCCCAGCTCAGAGACAGAGCTTTTTTGAGAGTGGCACTGACTCCGCAATATTTATCCTGAGACAGCTCTATGGCCTGTTTGAGTTTTTCAGGAGATAGGTTTCTCCCGGTAAATTCATAGACAATATGTATTCGGTAGAACTGCCGGGGATGCTCGGCTGTCAGGTCGCCTTCAACCACCACCCTGAATTTTTCCACGGGCATCCTCATCTTCTGCAGCATGGAAATTACGTCCATGCCGGTGCAGCCCGCCAGGGCCACCAGCAACAGGGGTTTGGGCCGCGGTCCCCGGCTACGACCGCCATAATCTGCTGGAGTATCGAGAATTATCCGGTGTTCGTCCACAGCGGTTTCAAAAGCCACTCCATCGAGCCAGTCGGCCACGATGATTTCCCTTCCGGCCATGATGATTGACCTCCTCAAGGGGTTAGCCATAAAAATTATAGCCGGTAAATGAAAAGCAGTGTATTGATTTCTTTCCCTGACTGCCGGGCAGAGATTGAATCCAGGTCAGATCTTCGGGGGGGGGTGGCTGAGCCAGGTTCTTAGATTCCCGGCCGAGCCCCGCCCGAGAAATAAATCTGAGAAAGAATGGACTGACCTTGTTCTCCATTAGAATGGACCTTTAAGTCCCCAATCCCGAAAGGTGGGCCGCGGTTAAATGAGGCCGGTCAACTAACCCCGGCCAAGAACAATCCAGCCCACAGTTCAGCCGGCAGAACTTAAAATTGGTCAGAACCGAGTGCCCGTTTGCTTATCCAGCTCTTTTTAAGTTATATTAGTTGACCGGCATTAACCAGAAAAGCCGAGCGTTGACGGAGGAGAGTTATGAAAAAACGCAGTCTTCTTTTCATTATACCGGTCATTCTTCTCCTGGTCCTGGCCCAGATTCTTCAGGCTGCCGACCGGAAAGAGCTCAACTGCTACACGGTTCTCGTGGGTAAAAAAGCCAGCGCCGACGGTTCGGTTATGGTCGCTCACAATGAAGATGATAGCGGCGACATTATCCTCAACGTCAGGAAAATCGCTCCCCACAACTACGGCCCGGAGGTCAAAATCAGCCTGGGCCACGGCGCCACCTATCAGACCGGGGGACAGACCAACGGCTTTATCTGGATCGAGGCCTCAACTCAAGAATTCGCCGACAGCTTTGTCAACCAGTATGGGGTGGTCATAACCTCCGATGCCTGCGCCTCGCGCGAGAATAACGAAGATTACACAGACGGAGGCATCGGTTACATGCTGAGGAGAATTGTGGCCGAAAAGGCCCGGACCGCCCGGGAAGCGGTCAGGCTAGCCGGCGAGCTGATAGAAAAATTCGGCTACCGTTCTTCCGGAAGAACTTACTCCATTGCCGACAGGAACGAGGCCTGGATGCTGGCCGTTATTCGGGGCCGGCACTGGTTTGCCCGCCGGGTGCCTGATGACGAGGTAGCCATCATTCCCAACTATTACACCATAAGGCAGATCCGGCTGGATGACCCGGAAAACTTCCTGGGAAGTCCCGATATCATCGACTACGCCCGAAAGAACGGCTGGTATGACGAAGAAAAAGACGGACCTTTCGATTTTAAAAAGGTCTTCAGCCGGCCTTCCCGCCGCGAGCCGGTGTTCGACGGCAACAGCCTGCGTCTGTGGAGGGGGCTGATTATGCTCAGCGGACAGAACTGGAAGGTCGAAGACGATTTCCCATTTTCTTTCAAACCGGCTGATAAAATAACTGCCGAGAAACTGCTGTCCCTGCTCCGCGATCACTATGAGGGGACCGAATACGATGCCACCAGCGGATATAAAGAAGGCAGCCCCAATCTGACCAGGTTCCGCACCATCTGCACCAGTTCCACCATCAATTCTTTCGTGGCCGTGCTGAACGACCAGAAACCTGAACCGATTGCCACCCTGCTGTGGCTGGCCCTTGGCAAGCCTGACACTACCATTTACCTGCCCATCTATTACGGAATCGAAAATATGCCCGAGGGTCTGGGAACAGGCCCGGCTGTGCACAATTACGAACTCTTCTACCAGCAGCACTTCAAGCCGGAAGAGCTGATAGCCGCCCGCGACCGGCTGCTCCATACCAGGGTGCTGAGATTGGAGAGGGTGGTAGAAGGCAATTACGGCCAGATGATCCAGGTGGTCAAGGCAGAACTCCGCCCGCTGGAAAAAGAATACCTGAACGGACAGAAACTTTTTGAATCGAAGTTCAACGACTTATATCGTAAGAGTCCTTCTGACGCTATTAAGACTCTGGACAGATATGTCAGCTCAGCCTTCAACCGGCTGAACAAAATTTATAAGAAACTGGAAGCTAAATACTGATCGGTTTTCCGAAGATAACGGGAACGAAGTATAAAAAAAATATGTAAACCCGGCCACTTTAATCTGCCCGGCACTCTGTCCTGAAATGAGGCCTGCTCTGAGGTAATTTAACCCGGCAATTTTTTTCGGTCGGCCGTCAGAAAGCAGCTAAAGCGGTCCCCCAGCCACAGCAGTTACAAAAAAATCAGGGTTAGTATTTCTGATTATTTGCTAATATTTCGTTCCAACTCGTCTCCGTCAGCGAGACCCGAATCACAAACCTTTAATTTTTTCCATCTGTCCGCACGGCCATTGCTGGCCAGCCGGGGCACCTGTCATCTTCTTTTATCTTATATAGACCTCATCCAGCAGCATCCAGGCTTTCTGCCCGGCGTTGCGGAAACCATCCGGAACCGTGCCCACATTAAAGGCTTTAACCCTCACGAATCGGCCCTCTGAACCGCGAAGAGAAATATAGAGCGATTTCTGGGACGGTCCCTGCGGTTTTTCGGGCAGGGCATATTCCTTCTCGGCAACTTCTTCAAACTTGCGACCGTCGAGCGATACTTCCACCACCACTCTGGCGGGCAGAAAGATTCCGGCGTTATTATTCTCCAGACAGCTCAGTTCCAGCTCGTACAGGTCCTGTTTTCGCCCAAGGTCCAGAACCACTACCAGGTCATTGCCCTCATAACCCTGCCAGTTCTGGTCCCTGGCTTCAGGCCTGGCTTTTACCAGGTCAACCAGAGTCTTCTCCCCGGCTGCCCCGGGACGGGATGAAGCTGGCGGGCTGAAATAGACTATGTCTTTTACCGGATAGGACTGACTGTAAAAAGCAGAAGCTACCGGACTCGGTTGTCGCCTCGGATGAAAAGCGATGGCCTGAAGAACAGCGGTGCCTCTGATTGTAATCGGGCCTTCATAAACCGGAGATTTTTCGGTGGGCTCGCTTCCATCCAGTGTATAGTGAATTTCGGCTCCCTCCAGTCCCGCGGAGATGTTCACCCTGGCCGGTTCTGACGGACTGACATAGACCCGGTCGGATTTGATAACTGGCGGCGGAACCACCTGCCATCTTTCATAGTCCTCCGGATTTCTTTTCAGCACGTCAAAAAGATCGGTAACCGGCCGGCTGTTATCGTTTTCGTTCCAGGAAACCGTCATGGCCAGAATCTTGATTTCAGGATTGTCCGGTAACTTAACGGTCCGGACTCCTGCCGGTAGCTCCAGCCCGTACTTGAACATGTATCCATAAATATAAGGCTCGTTTCCTTCGGCTGGGTTATGGAGGTGAGTTGTGAAAAAGGCTACCTCGTCCTGGCCGATAAATCCCGGGACAACGCCGGTGAAGGTATATTTTCCCCGGTCAAAATCGATTTTGCCGGACGGACCCTCGGCCCAGGTCCGGTTATCCCATTGACCTATAAAGCCCGACCAGTAGGCGACAGGAATTTCAACCGTCGTCTCGCCGATTCTGAACTGACCTTTCTGATTGTCTCTGGAAGAAGCGGCCAGAATATAAAGTCGATTGAACTTCCCGTCTGGCAGCTCGATTTCCTGTCCTTCGCAGGCGACAGCATTTTTGACCCCATCTCCTTTAGGCCCGAGTTTAAAGCTGAGGCTATCGGCAATAAGGGTATCGGGCACCAGTTCGGCCGGGAAGCTTCGCCCGCTGGAATCAAAAGCACCATCCTTGCGGTTACCATCTTGGCTGAAGATATCAACATTGTATGGGAGTTCAACTGGAGCCGAGGTCGGCGAAGGCAGCTGGCCGGTAGCCGGATTAAGCTTTAAGGAGAAGCTCTTGATTCCGTATGGATTCAGATCAAAAACCAGTTTACCCTCACGCACCATGGCCGGCCCGACTTCCTCTTCCACACCATTGACTTCTCTGGCCGCGCTGATTCCGGTCAAAAATGAAAGCGTGGCTTTTTTAATGCTCTGATTCCCGGTCTCCACCAGCCTGACTATTACCTCGTCTGAATTTTCTGCTTTCTTCACGGCCGAGATACGGATACTGTCGGAGCTAACTCTGAGGAAAGAAACATTCTTGCCCAGGCTGCCCTCGTGGGCAACAGTCTGAAAGGCAAGCAGCGGCTGGTTAAGGCGCAAGGCCTGCTGACCTGTTCCCCCCTGACGCCAGTCTCCCTGGTGACCATAAATGGCGTAAAGGATTTCATGCCGGCCGAAATCCTGGGTAGCCTGCTCTCCCGGCCAGGACCTAACTCCAGGCGTATAAAGCAGGGTCAGGCGGAGCATGTTGTCAGCCGGTTTGTCGGAACCGTACTTACAATCTTCCAGAATAGACACGCCATAACTGCCGTTCCTATCGGTCAGGTCAAACCACAGGTGGGAAGGCACCTCGAATTTTTTGGGGTCGTTGTTGCCCCTTTGAACGGTTCCCAGGCCCCAGCTGTAGGTGGCCAGAGGGTTGGAGACAGTCAGCGGGAAAACAGCTTTCAGGGAAGATTCCCTGGTGGCCCAGTCGATCAGGTTATGGAACTCCAGACGGTCGCCCGCCCCGCCAGCCGCCAGCCTGACCGTCTGAATAAACTTAGAACCACGCGCCTCCCTTCCTATTTCTACTGCCACCCTGGCCGGCCCATTTTCCACCACTGTAATTCTGGCCGGTCCGGTTACATATCCGGCTGGTGGTTTCATCCGGTCTTCCCAGTCCATGTTCCAGGCCGGCCATTGCTGGGGCTTCTCGAAATGAAAGGACAGTCTGGACGCGGAAGCCAGAAGTTCCCGGCCGGCTTTCTTGTCAAACACACTCGAGACTTCCCCCTCCCGGTTAAATTTAACCAGATAACGGCCGTTTTCCATAAGGTTCGGACCAACTTTCAATCCGGTGTTCAGACGGCAGGGTTCGGAGGAAGGTCTGACCTCATACACACTGAATCCAAGAGAAGGAACCGCTGCCAGGAAAACCAGCTTGACCTTAAGATTATCTTTGCTGATCACCTGGGACGGCACTTCCCGGCCGTCGGGGCCAAAAACCCTCAGATACTCTGCGGCCCCGGCTAACTCGACCACAGCTTCAACTGTGTCTTCCCGGTCAAGAGCCAGCGGGTTGAAAACCACCACCGGGTATCCGTTGACTCTGGTATCGAGGGACCTGATGACCGCCCCGGCCGAATCCTTGACGACCGAGCCGAACAGGTTGGCGGCCAGGATTTCATCGTTCCAGGAAAATTCATAGGCCCGCGGGATGCTGGTGCCGGGCAGAATGTCATGAAACTGGGCGCCAAGAACCAGGCGCCAGGCTTCGTTTATTTTTTCCTTATTGTAAGGAGCCCCGCCCAGCCAGTCGGCCAGAACCGCAGCCGCCTCGGCCGAATAACCCAGGAATTCATTCTTGCGGTTCCAGCGCTTCATAGCCGCCTGGGAAGTGATGGAGCCGGCCGAATGGTTGGTCAGCAAGAATTCGCCGCTATAGGTCGGCAATTTTTTCTTCTGCCCTTCATTGAGACGCAGGAAAAATTCATCGGCTCTGGCCGAGACCACCTTGAGGTCGGATTGCTTACTGTTCTCCAGGCTCAGCTCCAGATTCCGGACCGAGTTTTCATCGGGAGCTCCGCCGACATCGCCGGTTCCGAAATACATGTAATCGCCGTATACTCCGTATTTCTGGCCATTTTCATTGACCCTGAGCCTCCAGGTCGGATTCTGGGTCAGGTCGCCGCTTATCTTGCCGGTGTAATCGCCGGGATTCAGGGCGGCTACCACGAACTGGCCGTCTGGCCCATACCAGGTCCCGACATTAAACGGCAGGCCGACGGCAGAACCCCAGGTCAGCTTCTGGGTGGAAAAACCCTTAAGACCGCAATGAGCCAGGAGAGAGGGCAGTGAGGCCGGGAAACCGAAGCAGTCGGGAAGCATATATTCCTTGCTGCTGAAACCAAATTCCTTCTTAAAAAATTCAGTGCCGTAAAGAATCTGCCTGATGATGGATTCAAAGGAAGGAGCCATGACGTCGTTCTCTTCCAGTGAAGAGCCAGACGGAAACCATCGCCCTCTGGCCACATATTCTTTTACCCGGTCATATTCCTTCGGGTAATATTCCTTCATCATCCGGTAACGGTTGGCTCCGCTGAAATTGAAAACATAATTCGGGTACTTCTCGAAAAGGGCAAAATTATCGACCATCGTGTTCCAGATGTACTCTTTAATCGTCTTCTGGTAATCCCAGCGCCACTGGGTATCGAGATGGGCATAACCAACGGTAAACAGGATCTTTTCTTTGCTCAGGTCAGAGCTGCTCTGGGATGATGACGGAGGTGGCAGCAGACAGAAGAAAAGGGCCGTCAGGACTATGATCAGGGCCGATGTTTTTTTAATCTGAAGTAATCTTGTAGCCATATTAAACCTCACAAAAAAGAATAGAAATTATTAATTCACAAACGGAAACGAGTGTCAACCGGAGTCGGTTCCTGCAGGTTGTTCCTGGTCTTTCGTTTAGCGCCTGAAACATCAAACCGGCTGACCGGTACTCTTTGCCAGATTTTCTGCTTCTGATTTTCAGCCCTCAGGACACCTGGCCTGAAGTCAATCGCTAAAAATTTCGCCCGGGCCGCATAAACAATCCGGTGGAGCTTAAAATCAGGAAAGACATCCGGCCGGGCTTGGCTCCGAACTGAAAACCACACTCTTTTTAGGCAACCCCCCCTGGCGACGGCACGGCTGGTCTTCCTTCGGCCTGCATGACTGGACCGGCTCCCTTACCTCCAGACCGGCAACCAGCACTCGGTCCGCGAGGACTGGCTTTCTCAATCGTAATATTCCAGGCCCAGGTGGGTTATCAGATCCTCGCCCTTCATGTAGCGCAAAGTATTCTTGAGCTTCATCAACTGAATGAAGAGATCATGTTCGGGGTAAAGTTCAGGGGTGCACATTGGCGTCTTAAAATAAAAAGACAGCCACTCCTGGATCCCCCTGAAGCCGGCCCTCTGGGCCAGATCCATGAACAGCACCAGGTCGAGAACGATGGGCGCGGCCAGGATACTGTCGCGGCAGAGAAAATCTATTTTGATCTGCATCGGATAACCCAGCCAGCCGAAGATGTCGATGTTGTCCCAGCCTTCCTTGTTATCGCCCCGCGGAGGATAATAATTTATACGAACTTTATGGTAGAAGTTGCCATAAAGCTCCGGATAAACTTCGGGCTGCAGAATATATTCCAGCGACCCGAGTTTGCTCTCTTCCTTGGTCTTGAATGAATCCGGGTCATCCAGGACTTCCCCGTCCCGGTTACCCAGGATGTTGGTCGAAAACCAGCCGTGCAGCCCCAGAAGCCTGGCTTTCAGACCGGGGGCGACGATGGTCTTCATCAGGGTCTGCCCCGTCTTGAAATCTTTGCCGGCTATGGGCACATTGTGATTTCTGGCCAGTTCAACCATGGCCGGAATATCAACAGTCAGGTTCGGGGCACCGTTAATGAAGGGGATCCCCGACTTGATGGCGGCATAAGCATAGACCATGCTGGGAGCGATGGCCGGATGGCTTTCCTTCATGGCCTTTTCCAGAGATTCCGCTGACTGATGAACCGGGTCTGGCTTGAGATAAACCTCCGTGCTGGCACACCAGATCATAACCAGCCGGCTGAGCGAATTTTCCTGCTTGAATTTCTTTATATCATCCATCAGCTGAAGAGCCAGTTCGTACTTATTAGCCCCGGTTTTCTTGTTTGGGCCGTCCAGCCTTTTAACATAATTACGGTCAAAAACGGCCGGCATGGGCTTAATACGCTCCAGCTCTTTCCTCACCGGCTCCAGGTGTTCCTTCCCGAGCACTCCAGCCTTGAGCGCTGCCTCATAGGCGTTGTCGGGGAAAATATCCCAGCCGGCGAAAACCAGGTCATCCAATTCGGCCAGCTCCACAAAATCTTTTATCCTTGGAACTCTCTTTTCAGTCCTTTTGCCCAGCCTGATCGTTCCCATCTGGGTAAGAGAACCGAAAGGTTTGCCCAGTCCCTTTCTGGCCAGCAGGACCCCAGCCATGAAGGTAGTGGCCACAGCCCCGATCCCTGGAATCAAAACTCCAAGTTTGCCTTCCGGGTGTCTGATTTCAATCTTTTCTTTCATCACCGCCTCCTGAATACAAACTCAGAGAATAAAAATATTAAAAAAATAATACTTTTGCTGTTTTTTTAGCCAGCCTTAAACTTATCACACCGCCTCTAATCATTCAAGTTCTCAGGAATTCGGACCGTTGATTTTTTACTCCTTAAAAAATATAATTGCATCTATGGTCAGCTATATAAACAAAGGATTCAGACTGCTTCCGAGAAAACTTATAATCCTTGTTCTGGAAATCTTCGACCGTTTTTCTTTTTTCCTGGTCCGGATGAAAATCAGTCCCAATATCCTCAGTCTTCTGGGGCTGGTGGCCGGCCTGCTGGGGGGACTGTTCTTTGCCTTTGGCCGGTGGGGCTGGGCCCTGGTCTTCCTGGTTATCTGCGGAATGTTTGATATTCTGGACGGCAAGGTGGCTACCAACAGCAACCGCCGAACCGTTTTCGGTGCGGTGTTCGATTCCAGTCTTGACCGCTACTCCGAGTTCGGGATCTATCTTGGCCTGGGCTTTTATTTCGGGCCTCACCGGATCCTCTGGGTCCTGGCCCTGGCTTTCCTCGGCTCAACCATGGTCAGCTATACCAAAGCCCGGGCTGAAAGCCTGGGCATTAGCTGCCAGATGGGGATCATGCAGCGGGCCGAAAGAATGGTTCTGTTGATTATCGGGACCCTGTTAGTTCTGATTATCGGCCGTCCGGACACGATCATGACTGCCGTCATAATCATTCTGGCGGTGGTCTCGAACCTGACAGCGATCCAGAGAATTGCCCACGTTTATCGCGTTGAAAAGAAGAAAGCAACTACGGAGAAGTGAAAAGCGGGGGGAGCGGGCTCTTATTTTTTCTTTCTGGCCGCTCTTCTGCCGGAGACCAGAGTTCTTACCCTCCGTTCTCTGACCCAGCCCGGTTTCTGCACCTGGCGGGCCCGGGCGATGGCCAGGGCCTCGGGTTTTACGTTTTCGGTGATGGTCGAGCCGGCAGCTACATAGGCCCGTCGCCCCACCCTGACCGGAGCCACCAGTTCTGTTCCCGAGCCGATGAAGGCTTCCCGGCCGATGAAAGTCCTGTTTTTTCTCACCCCATCGTAATTACAGGTGATGGTTCCGGCTCCCACATTGACTTTTTCTTCGACCCGGGTGTCACCGAGATAGCTGAGATGCATGGCTTTTGAACCTTGGCCGAAGATGGTCTTCTTCATCTCCACAAAATTGCCCACATGGCTCCCCCGGCGTAAACGGGTTTCCGGTCTCAACCTGGAAAACGGACCGACCCGGGCTTCGTCTTCTATCAGGCAGCCTTCTATAACCGTGGCTCCGAACACTTTCACTCCATTCCCAAGACGGCTGTCGACGATGTGGCAGTGAGGATAGATCAAACAGTTCTTCCCCAGGCGGCTCCTGCCTTCAATAATGACTGAAGGGTAAATTACCGTCCCCGCCCCGACTTCAACCCCGGAGTCGATCCAGACCGAAGTCGGGTCAAGAAAAAACACTTCCTTTCTCTCCAGTTCGCTTATTTTGCTCTGCCGCAGATATTCCGCCACCAGTGAATAATCAGCCAGGGAATTAACGGGGATGAAAGAGTTGCGTTCGGCTTCTTTCACCCAGTAAAAACCTATGCTCAGGCCAGCTGCCCAGGCCTCCTCAACCAGGGTCACCACATCCAGCTGCCCCCCTGGTTTGAAAGGTCGTACCCGGCTCAGCCATTTCCTGTCGCCGTCAAAAGAAACCAGGGCCAGGCCGGGATGGACAAAGTATTCTTCGTCCGACCGGTCAGAGGAAAATCTCACCCTTTCTCCCACCAGGGTAAGGTCATGACCGGCTTTTTGATGGAAGGCAATTATTTTTTTTATGAAACCGTCTTCCTTGGGAAAAAATTCTGGCGAAAGAATCATCAGCTGACCGCCGGTCTTTCCTCTCTTAATACTTTCCAGCAGAACCGAAAGAGAAGACGACAGCATCCCGGAAGGAAGCAAACGGACCACGCGTTTCCAGGATTTACGGACATCCACCGGGCCGGCTGCCAGCAGGCCTATACGCTGTGGACTGAGTTTCTTAAGGATTGCCAGCCGGCTCCTGAGCAAAGCAGGGCCAGAAATCATGGAAGGCAGGTTTCGCTTCTGGCTGACTGAAACCTCATCCCCGCAGGCCAGAACCAGGAGTCTTTTGTTCATGAAAGCTTTACCAGAACCTTAAACCTTTTATCTTCCCAGATAGATTCGAAGTCCGGTTCGTTCTGGGCCATAACGGCCAGGGATTTATCTTTCTGCAGAGCTTTTTTCAGGGACTCCAGCCCTTCCTCAACCTGTCCGGCCTGGACGTAAGCCGTGGCCATCAAGTAAAAGATCCTGGCTTCTTCTCTTTTTAGCTCCAGTGCCTTTTCAAGAAGCTTGAGAGCGGCCGGGTAATCACCCTGGTTGATTCTCATCTGGGCGTAAAAAAGATAATCCTCGATATTGCGGGGGGAAATGGACTCTTTCTTAGAACCCCTCTCACAGATGCTGATATAGACTTTAGCCCGGTCAACCAGCTCGTGTTCTTCGGGATAGGTTTCGACAAGCTCCTTGAAGGAAGCAAGAGCCTTATCGTGGTCGTTCTTGCGGAAATCCTTTATGCCCTGATTGTAGAGGGCCAGGGCTTTTTGATAGTCATCTTTTCTCTTGGCTTCGCTCACTTCTCTCTCCTGACGATTCTAACTTAAGTTTTTGCTATTTTACAACATGGGAACCAGTTAATCAAGCTGACGGGGTAAGGGCAAAATATTGTGTCAGGATGATGCCAAAGCTCAATTTTTGTGCTAAAATCCCTGCGTGAAAGCGCTTCTGGCTGATATTCTTGATAGGCTTTACCGAAAAGAAATTACCCCCCGGCAGGCCCTGGAAAAGCTCCATCATTTCCCCTACCAGGACCTGAAATTTGCCAAGGTGGATCACGTCCGGGAGCTGAAGCGGGGCACGCCAGAAGTCATCTTCGGTCAGGGTAAAACTCCGGAGCAACTGGTAAAAATTGCCACGGCCATAATGAAAAAGGGCAGCAATCTGTTGATAACCCGCCTGTCACCCGAAAATTACAGAAAGATCAGGAATCGACTGAAAGCTGGCCGCTATCATGAACAGGCGAGATGCCTGACTGTAATAAAAACCAGCCCTCCCCAGGGAAAGGGAAAGGTGGCAATAATTTCAGCCGGAACCTCGGACGTTCCTGTGGCTGAAGAAGCTGCCCTGACGGCCGAATTCTTCGGCAACACCGTCGACCGGGTTTATGACGTGGGCGTGGCCGGGCTGCACCGCCTGCTGGGACATTACGACCTGATAAAGGAAGCCAGAGTGCTGGTGGTGGTGGCCGGAATGGAAGGGGCTCTCCCCAGCGTGGTGGCTGGACTTTTCCGGGCCCCAGTCATAGCTGTTCCCACCAGCGTTGGCTACGGAGCCAGCTTTCAGGGTCTGTCCGCCCTGCTGGCCATGCTTAATTCCTGCCCCGGCGGAGTGGCTGTGGTTAACATAGACAACGGATTTGGCGCTGGCTACCTGGCCAGCCTGATTAACCACCTATGATTTTTCTGGCTGAAAAAATTAGTTTTTCCCTGGCGGTCAGCTTGACAACTGCCGGGGGCGAACCTATTTTATATGAGAAAAGCATACCTTACGTAGCCTAATGGAGATAACCGAAAAGATAAGAGCGGCGGCTTCTATTGTCGAAATAGCCTCCCAGTACACAACCCTTAAAAAACGGGGGAAAAAATGGGTCGGCCTCTGCCCTTTCCATTCGGAAAAAGACCCATCCTTCACCGTCGATGAGGAAAAACAGCTTTTTCACTGTTTCGGCTGTGGCATAGGCGGCGACCTGTTTTCTCTGGTGATGGAAAAGGAAAACCTGACTTTCCCCGAAGCTATCCGTTTTCTGGCTGAAAAATACCGGATCCCGTTGCCCGAAACGCGTCAGGCAGCCGGAGAATCACGACTGGAAGAAAAAATTTTTGAAATCAACGAAAAAGCTCTGAATTATTTCAGAAACAATCTCTTCCGGACACCCGAGGGCAAGAAAGCCCTGGAATATCTGAAAGGCCGCCAATTCACGGAGGAGACCATCAAGAAGCTCAGGCTGGGCTACGCCCTGAACTCCTGGGATTCACTTTATCAGACCTTCAAACAGGCCTACAGTCCCCAGATCCTGGAGAAGGCGGGACTGGTCATCCCCGGTCAGAAACCGGGCGAATTCCGCGACCGCTTCCGCGGCCGGGTAATCTTCCCCATCTTCACCCTGACCGGAAGGGTGGTGGCCTTCGGCGGACGGACTATTTTTGAAGCCCAGCCCAAGTATCTGAACTCGCCCGAAACCCAGACCTTTACCAAGGGAAACATACTCTACGGGCTAAACTTCACCCGCGATGAGATCAGAAAAGCCGGGGAGATGATACTGGTGGAAGGATATGCCGATTTTGCCGCCCTTTTCCAGGCAGGCATCCAGAATATCGCCGCCTCCATGGGAACCAGCCTTACTCCCCACCAGGCGGCCCAGATCCTGAGGTATGCTCCCAGGGTTATAATCAATTACGACGGGGATGAGGCTGGACTGAATGCCGCCCTGCGGGCGGTGCCAATATGCCTGGAAAAAGGGCTTCAGGTGAAAATTCTGGTCCTGCCCGAAAAGCTCGACCCGGACGCTTTTATCAGAAAATACGGGGCCGAAAAATATCTGGGCCTTGCCCGCCGGGCAATGGACGGATTCCGCTTCCTGTTAATGCGGTACACAAAGGGCGCCAATCTGAACGTTCCGGAAGAAAAGAGCCGGGCGGCGCGTCAGGTTATTCAGGAAGTCGTGCGCATTCCAGACGCTATAACCAGGAATGAGTACCTCAAAAGAACGGCCGAATACTTCAAGATTAATGAAACTACTCTGAGGCAGATGCTGGAGGAAAACAGGAAGCCGACGCCGGCAGCCAGCCGCGAAGAAAAGGACATTTTTCTGCCGGCAGAAAAGAGGCTGCTGCAGCTGCTGTTTAACCAGCAGGAAATCGCCAGATTGGTGCTGGGCGAAATGGACCCGGAATGTTTCCGGGGGCTGGCCGGGGAACCCGTCTTCAGATATGTTCTGGAGTCTTTCCAGCAGGGACAGCCCTGGAGTCTGTCTCCCCTTCAAGAAAAAATTGACTCCGGATTAATGGGCCAGTTATGCCGGGTGCTCCAGGAAGATATTCCCGATGGTTCCATAGGTGAAGCCCTGGACTGCCTGATCACGCTCAAGAAAAACAGCCTCCAGAAAAAATTAAGAGAGATCCAGAGAGAAATTGCCCTGACCGAGAAGAAAGGCGACCAGGAAAAACTGATGTCCCTCTTATATCAGAAACATGAGATTACCCTTCAGATCATGGCCTTATGAAAGTATATTCGAAAGAACAATTCAGGCCCCGGGCCTGCGGTTATAAGGAGGCGATAAGTGTCGTCTGATAACAAGTACCAGAAAGAAGAAATTCTCCAGTTGATTTCCAAAGGCAAGAGGCAGGGTTTCCTGTCCTGGAAAGAAATTGACCAGACCCTGGGAGACGAATTCGGAGCCGAGGACGATTTTGATGACTTTCTCAACTCCATGGGTAGCTACGGGATTAAGATCCTCGACTCCCAGCAGCGGGAAATGATCCCCTTCCCGCAGAAAAAAGTCCCGGTCTGCACTCACGGTCTGGAAAGAACCACCGACCCGGTCAAGCTCTATCTCAGGGAGATGGGCAACATTCCGCTTCTCACCAGGGAGGGAGAAATTGCCATTGCCAGAGAGATCGAAAGGGGCGAAAGAGCCATCATCAAGGCCCTGTCTAAAACCCGGCTGGTTCTGACCAACATTTTGCAGATCGAGCAAAAAATCAAAGAGTTCCCGGAAACGATTCAGGATTACTTTGATTTCAACGACGAGGAGCTGGCGGAAGACAAGCTGCTGGAAAAGCAGCAGGAACTGCTGGCCCAGATCAAGAACATTAAAGACCTGGTCAGAAAAATAGACTCCCTGCCGAAAAGAAAAAAATTCAGCTTCGCCCGGGGTCAAATTATCGTCAAATTAAGCTGGCTTATCCGTAACCTTAACCTTCAGCCGGGTCTGAGGGAAATCGTGATCGAACAGATGAAAGACAAGCTGCGGGAGATTAACGAGCTGGAGTACCGCCGGGAAGAACTGGAAGAGAATCTGAGCCGCAGGTCCCGGGAGACGAAAAAGCTGGCTGGATCCAGAAAGAAAAAAAACGCCAGCCAGGTCCGATCCCGGGCTGAAAAAAAAGCCATAGAGGCCGAGGTCAAAAGGATCAACCTGGAGATTCACAGGATAGAAAAAGAAATTGGTCTTGATGCCCAGGCCCTGAAAAGAGCCGTCCGGGCCATAATGATGGGCAAGAGCACCAGCGAACAGGCTAAAAAGCAGCTGGTCGAAGCCAACCTGAGGCTGGTGGTATCCATCGCCAAAAAGTACAGCAACCGTGGCCTGCAGTTCCTGGACCTGATCCAGGAAGGAAATATGGGATTGATGAAAGCAGTTGACAAGTTTGAATACCGACGCGGCTACAAGTTTTCCACCTACGCCACCTGGTGGATCCGGCAGGCCATCACCCGGGCTATCGCCGACCAGGCCCGGACCATCAGGATTCCGGTACATATGATAGAGACCATTAATAAGCTGGTGCGGATTTCCCGACAGCTGGTTCAGGAACTCGGCCGGGAGCCAACCTGCGAGGAAATCGCCAAAAAGATGGACATGCCGGTCAGCAAGGTCAGAAAAATCATTAAAATTGCCCAGGAACCGATATCCCTGGAAACCCCGATCGGTGAAGAGGAGGACAGCCATCTGGGCGATTTCATCGAGGATAAGATCATGCCCTCGCCACCCGAAAGGGTTTACTACAAGAGCCTCCAGGAACATATCGACGAAGCCCTCAAGACCCTGACCGACCGTGAAGCCCGGGTTCTGAAGATGCGCTTCGGACTGGGCGACGGCAACGAGCATACCCTGGAAGAAGTGGGGCAGCAGTTCAAGGTCACCAGGGAAAGAATCCGTCAGATTGAAGCCAAGGCTCTGCGCAAATTGAAGCATCCGACACGCAGTAAGAAGCTCCGCTCCTTCACCAATAGCTTCTGAAACGGTGAATTGACTAACCTTTAAATATCTGGTATAAAATTAAAAAAGGGCCTATAGCTCAGCGGCAGAGCTACCGGCTCATAACCGGCAGGTCCCAGGTTCGAATCCTGGTAGGCCCACCAAAAAACGGCTAAATGAATCGAGAGACAAGGTGGATGGAGTGGACGCTGACTTTGAAAAATTAATCCAGCTCCAGGAGCTGGACAACGCCCTCAGGCAGATTGCCGCTGAACTGTCCGACATCCCCCATCTCATAGAACAGGTTGAAAAAAAGATTCAGGCCGATTCCGACCTGGTCGTCCGGGCGAAAGACCGCCTGACACAGAACCAGAAGAAGAGAAGAGACCTGGAGACCGAGGTCAAAGACCTGAAAACCCAGATTGCCAAATACAAACGGCAGCTCAACGAGGTAAAATCCAACAAGGAATACACCTCGCTGCTGAAAGAAATCCAGGAAACCCAGGACAAAATAGACCGTCTGGAAGAAGAAATAATCAAGGAACTGCTGGCGGCTGACGAAATTGAAGAAGAAATCAGGAGCGCCAGCCTCAAACAGAAGAACGAGGAAGAGCACCTGAAGCAGGAGATCAAAGCCCTCAACCAGAGAAAGCAGGCTCTGGAGGAAGAAAAGAGCCAGCTATCAAAGAAAAGAGAGGAACTCGTGCCAGCAATTCCTAAACCCCAGCTTCAGCTCTATCTGAGCATCTCCAGAAAGCGGGCCGGAATTGCCCTGTCCAAAGTGACAGAAGAATTCTGCTCCATGTGTCAGCTGAGAATCAGGCCCCAGATGCTGAACGAAATCCGCGACCGAAGCAAAATCCATCTTTGCGAGAGCTGCGGCCGCATCCTTTATTTTGATTATTCGGAAGAATCCAGAGAGGAAGCCGAAGAATCCTCCCGATAAAGGCTTTCGATCAGCTCCCGATAGCGATTTTCCACAGCCGCCCTTCTGACCTTGAGGGTGGGTGTGATTTCACCCTTTTCAATTTCCAGTTCCCTGTCCAGCAGAGCCACTCTCTTGATTTTTTCATAAGAAGCCATGCCAGCGGTGGCCCTGTCTATTTCGCTCTGGATAAAGGCCACGATTTCCGGGTGGGCGACCAGCTCTTTACGGTCGGCAAAAGAAATCCCGCGGCTTCTGGCCAGTTCTTCCAGTTTCTCGAAGTTTGGCACCACCAGAGCTGAAATGAAACGCCTCCGGTCTCCTATGACCACCACAGTGTTTATGTATGGGCATGTCTTCAGAAGGTTCTCAATGGGTTGCGGGGCCACGTTCTTGCCGCCGGAAGTTACGATCAGGTCCTTTTTCCGGTCAGTTATGACCAGAAAGCCATCTTCGTCCAGGTGGCCGATATCGCCGGTATGGAACCAGCCTCCCTCAAAGGCTTCCCTGGTCTCGGCCTCTTTCTTGTAATAACCCTTCATGACATTGGGCCCCCGGGCCAGTATTTCCCCGTCGGGCGCGATAGTGATCTCGACTTCGGGAATCGGCTTGCCCACCGTTCCAAACCTGATGGCTCCCGGCCGGTTGACGGTCAGGACCGGGGCGGTTTCGGTCAGTCCATAGCCTTCATAGATAACCAGGCCCAGGGCATAGAAAAATTCAGCTATGTCCTTGGCCAGCGGGGCTCCGCCCGAAACAAAAAATCGCACCCGGCCACCGGTTCTTTCGATGATTTTGCTGAAGACCAGTTTGTGGGCAATCCGGCGTTTGAATTTCAGAAGACCAGGAATCTTTTCTCCGGCCAGGTCTCTCTGAGCGTATTTTCTGCCGACCCTGTAGGCCCAGAAAAATATCTTTTTCTTCAGAGCGGAACTGGTCAGGATATTGTCCATAACCCGGGCATAGATCTTCTCAAAAACCCTGGGTACGCTGACCATGATATTGGGGCGGATTTCAAGCAGATTCTGGGCCACGGCATCTATGCTCTCGGCAAAACCGATCGTGGTTCCGGCATAGATATAAGCGAACATGACCATCCGTTCCAGCACGTGGGACAGGGGCAAGAATGATAGAACCGTGTCGCGGGAAGTGATGTCAAACAGGGCCACGCAGGTCTTGACGTTGGAGATAAAATTGTGGTGGGTAAGGATAACGCCCTTGGGATATCCGGTTGTTCCAGAAGTATAAATTAAAGAAGCTTCGTCTTCGGGCGAGATAGCCGCAGCCAGGCTGGCAAAAAGCCCGGGATTTTCAACCGCTTTTTTCTGGCCGATTTCCAGAAGATCGGCTAGATTCATAAACCCGGAAACTTTTTCCGTCTCAAAGGTAATGAAATGACGGACCCGGTTCAGATTGTTCCTGATGGCTTCAATCTTCGCTCTTTGCTCGGGATTGGAGACCACCACCACTGAAGCGTCCGAGTCCTGAATGATGTATTCCGCCTGCTGGGAAGTCAGGGAAGTATAGATGGGAACGGTCAGACCACCCTGGCAGATGGTGGCAAAATCGGTCATCACCCATTCGGGCCTGTTTTCGGACAGAATGATCAGCTTGTCCCCTTTCCCGAACCCCAGATGGTTGAGGGCCAGGGCCAGGTGAATCACGGCTTTTTCAAATTCGCTCGTGGAAATTGGGACATACTGGCCCTGCTTCTTATACAGCATCAGGTCTGGTTTCTGGTATTCCCTGACAGTATTTAAGAATAACTGGGCTAGAGTTTCAATCATTACAAGCCTCCTCGGATGGTATCCAGGCCGATTTTAAGAAATTGCCGGGTCGAAATCAAACTGATTTT
>Ga0172363_10001492_pt1 | contig 18902 bp, 23 predicted proteins | sample LakKivs2_kivu2a2_FD_114541 | JGI IMG/M metagenome (GOLD analysis project Ga0172363, IMG submission 114541) | Sediment microbial communities from Lake Kivu, Rwanda - Sediment s2_kivu2a2 | ecosystem: Environmental > Aquatic > Freshwater > Lake > Sediment | place: Rwanda: Western Province, Lake... | reverse complement strand
CGTTGGTTTTATTCCTATAAGTTTTTGCCATGCTAACGAAACAACCGGTAAAAATAGTATATACAAAGGATTATTATCAGAACTAATAAGTATCCTATCTATTTTTATTGGTCTTGGAATTACTTCTATTTTTACCATTTTAATACTCTTTCAAATACATAACCCCCGACATGTTCTCCCCACTCTATAGGCTTATGTTTAGGCCAGGCTTTTCTTCCGACTTCTTTCCATCCATATTGGTCTCCAATAACTTCATCGTGTATCATCGCGTCATTTATTATTCTAGGATATATTCTAGAAGCCAAAAAATCCTGATCGCATCCTCTATATCCAAAAGCTTGCCATTCATCTATCAGCTTTTTCATATCTGGAATGGCTTTTTTCGTAGCCCCCCACATTCCACCTAATATTTGTACATTATGTTGATAATGGTCTCTCATTATATGAAAACACATTTCTGATTTTATCCATTCATCAACAGCAGCCTTTTCTCTGCTATTTAGTCTTGAATCAGTATCTCTAGAAATCATAATGTCAACATCAGGATCGCTTGCTGGATAAAATCTCCAAAATAATCCTTCCCAAGAACCTTTTGTATTTTTACAGGGAATAGTTACTCCACCTCTTCTCTTTATTTCTTCTATTCCGTCAGAAGGAACGGTATCTTGATCATAATAAAACCTAGAAATCCAATCGTTTCCATAAATCTTTTTGGTTAAAATGGCATTTTCTATTGCTCCATCAATATATTTTTTATCTTTACCCCAAATGCTAAAACTGATTATTTTCATGGTTTTCCTTTTATAGTCATAATATACTTTTATAGTCATAATATATTCTCATTTACTGATTAGGTCTTCTATTTCGTAGAATTATATTGTTCTTTTGACGTAACTTCGGGTTATTATGATTCATTATAACTTTTATCTTTTTTATTTTAGAAATAGGAGCTTGCCTATTATTTATTCTACTATTTAGTTTATTTGTAAGAATCAATTTCTTTTTTTTATTTACTGATGAATACAAATAATGATAAATAACACTATCTATATATACCTCATTATTCAATAATGGATAAATATTAGCAGAATAGTTTTTATCCTCTCCGTGATCTATTTCTGGAAATCCAATCTGAGAGGCTATTTCTTTTTTGATTGGATTCAAATGATTTGGATTTCTATAATATATTCCATTTTTTTCAAACCAATCTGTATACTTTATGGAATGAATAAATTTTCTAGGATTAGTGCCATCTGTAGTAATTTCTCCTTCAATTCCACAGCAATCTGGTTTGTGTGATATAGCTTCCAAAATTTTAGAAACATAGTCATCTGACACGAGATCATCATCGTCTATATACGAAATATATTCACCTTTTGCTCTTCTCAATAGTATATTTCTCTTTTTACCGATTGATATTTTTCCATTATCTTTTTCTACTAGTACCTCTACATCCGAATTTAGCTGTAAATCTAGAACTGACATAAGCTTAGATAATAATTCTGTTCTTATATCGATAGAACATATTAGAATTGAGAGTTTTTTGTTCATTTTTATTCCATGATCTTTTATATTTCTAGAGTATTATTATATACTAAAAAATAATGTAATCACCCTCTTTCTATCCATCTGTTGAAAGCCGGACCATTTTCTTTAATATATTTACTGTTTTCTGACATCCATTTTCTTCCTATATCTTCTATTATTATTTCGTTTCTATTTGGCGGATAATGTAATGCTCGACTTGCTATCAGAAAATGATTTCCTATTCCAAATCCTTTTCTCATCTGCCTTTCTGGATTACAGTCTGTTCTGAATATATTGGATGCTTTTTTAGCCCATTCGGATAAAAAAAGGCCAGGAGACAGACAAACTCTTCTATCGTTTATATGACTATATGCTCGAAGATTTATTCCTATATGTCTATCTATGGAGGTATTTCTTATTTTCATTCTGTTTGCTATGCTTATTATGTTGTTTAATCTCTCTATTAGATCTTCCATTTTTATTTGTTTCATCAAAATCCAATCATCCTCTAAATGAAAAAATATTTTTTCTTTGGGCTGATTCCAGCACCATTTTAGGGCTCTAGAAAAATTTGGTTCATTAGGAGTATTGCAAATAATATTACCAAAATATTTTTTACAAACATCTATAACGGAAGAATAATCAGAAGTGGGTAATGGATCTATATTTATATAAAGAGTTGATTGAGAAAAATTTACATCTATAAAATTTGAACAAAAAGAAGAGTATGTTTTATCTATGATTTCCGGACGGACAGTTGCAGTGGTAGTAAATTCCATAGAGATCATACCGGCAAACTGTCCTCAAAAAATCTATCTATCATTTTAAAGTCATCATCGCTATCTATTTTTATATTTTGATGTTTTGTAGTAATAAAAGTAGAAACTTTTCCTTCTATTCTTGTTTTATATTTTTCTAAAATATTTGTATTTACTATTGAAATATTTCCATTCTCAATATATATAAAGTCATTTTCTTTATAATTTTTTATACTTGTCTTGTCTTTATTTAGCTGCCAGAACGCTTTAGGAAGCTGTAAAGCGGTTATTAGAGAATCAGATTTTTCTAATAACATTCTTTCTATACACCTATCTAAAAGATTATTATTTCTAATAGGGTAAAGCGGGTTCAGAGTAACAACTATATCGGAATGAAATCCTGTCTCTTTTAGTTTATTTATGCTATATAATAATGATTCGTCTATTTTTTCGTCTTCACAAAATAGGTCATTGGGCCTTTCTAAATAAATAGGCACTTTATATTTATTGCTTTTTAGATCATTTTCTTTTTTTACTGAAAATAAATCATTAGACTCTTTTATTTTATCATTATTGGAACTTATAATAATCAAATCAATATATTTGCTTTTTACTGCCGCTAATAAAGACCAATGGAATAATGGTCTTCCACAAGTAATGCGAAGGCTTTTTTCATAAAAACCTCTACTTTGAGTTTTTATAGGAATAACAGCTAAAATCGTTTTATTGCTTATCATTTTCTATTATTCCCATATTTTTCCAAAATTTCTTCTAAAGTCATTCTTGGAAATGATTCCATTATTCCTCCTGAAGCATTTATTATATTTATATTTTGCTTTTTAGTTTGCTCCGCAAGTTCATTCCAATATGACAAAAATTCTTTAGTATGATTATCTACTACCTTATTATTTATTTTTCCAGTGGCTCTATAAAATAAAGATTTACCATCAGTTCTATAAACTTTCGGCTCATTATCAAACTGCCAATAATATTTCTTACCATTATCTAGACAGCAATCTGCCCCTAAAATAACTATTGGATTACATTTCATAATGTACGCAATATGTATTGCTGACGCTAAAGAGTTTCTAGCTCCTATTATTGGCAGAGAAGCATCGTCGGTCATAAATAATCCATCTTTTGGCTTTTCTCCTGTTATGGGATTATACCATGTTTTATGGTCAAACCAAATAATTCTTTCTTCTGGAATCATCTTTGTAAGATTTTTTAGTTTTCTTATATAAAAAAAACATTTGGTATTGTTTTTAGCAAGAATTTGATTATAATATGACCAATTTATAATATCCTCATCATCAGAAAGGAAATAATCAGCGTTTGATATTTTTGCTATGGAAGCGTTTATTGCTATGGTGATATAATCAGATAGGGGGTTTATATTTTGGTAATGTATACTTGGACCTGAGCCTACCACAAAAGCCATACTGCCTTTATGTATACTTTGTATTTCTGATATGTTCATCTCTTATGCCTTTTTAAAGACTCAATTGTTTCGGGATGCTTTGGATTACAGTTATAAAAGTAAATAGAAGTTCCTATTTTTATTTCTTTTTTCGCTATTTTACGAACCCTACGTCCGTACTCCTGGTCTTCCCCACTACTTATATCGGGAAATCCACATTGTAATGCTATTTCTCTTTTTACAGGAGTTATATGATTTGTTCCAATATAATATACATTGTCTATTTTCTTCCAATCGTGTTCTAGCCCCCAAATAATCTTTTTAGAGAAGCCGTGCATTCTCCACTCTCCCTGCATACCACAACAGTCTGGATCACCCTCTAGAGCCTCTAGAATCCGCTGTAAATAACTTTCTGAGACCTGATCATCATCGTCCACATAAGCTACGAACGTGCCTCTAGAAGCCTCTAGAAGCTTTTGTCGTTTGTATCCTACAGTCTTTTCTCCAGAATCACATTCTACAAGGACTTCTATTTCGGGAGTCTTTTGAACTTCAAGTTCAGTAAGAAGTCTATATAAAAGTCTACTTCGTTTGGCTAAAGAAGTTATTAGAACAGATAGACGAATATCACTCATTTTTATACTTTTCCGTAAGTTTGACTAAAAGATCTCTTTCCATTTTTTCTTGTTTCTCGTCTCTTTCTTTTTGATATTTTTCTGCATATTTATTCCACTCTGCTAGTTTTTCTTTATATTTTTTATGTTCAGAGTAATATTTATTTAGATTTGTTTCATACTTCTTAATATCTCCTTCATATTTTATCATTGAAAAATTTTTCAGCTTCTTCTTTTGTTCTAAAAACATTTGGTTGATTACAAAATCTTTCGTATTCTCTTTTTGCTGGATCTGTATGAGTATATTCATAGAAAATATTTGTTTGATGAGAATCCATATAAATATTTACTGAAATAATAGATACCTCTACTATTTCTCTTTTTACAATAGTTTTAGATGCGGTCATTTTTCCGCAAACAGGACATTTTTCGTTTTCTACATTATATCTTTCGTACAATGTCCAACCGTTTTCTCCGGCCATCAAAAAATCTATATCAGCCATAATCATCTCCTATTTTTCTTTGTTTTATACGAGGTGCCAATATGATATCCATGTTCATGAGCGATACTAAAAACATTGCAGAGAGGATATTTTATGATATTTTTCATATCCGTTGAAGCAACACACAAAAGACCCCCCCTGTATACACCGCATATGCGTCATGTATTTTTGGAGTCGAACTTGAGTGAAATATTATTTCTATTTTCATATTTTTTCTCCATCTTCTTATATTGGTTTTTTCAATAATCCACAGTCATATAAAAATCTACTTGGTTTTTGCGGAATGGTTCTCATAAAACCCTTGTTATCTCTTATTTGTTTGGTTTTAGAAAAACTTATATGGAGCAGGCTCATAGCTCTTGAAATAGCGACATATAGGCACCTAGTCTCCTCTTCTATGGCCTCTTTTTCTAAATCTTTATCACCATTACATTCTGATAGGCACATTTGACATGGACAATTAGAATCAGAAACAGATGGAACAAAAACAATGGGCCATTCAAGTCCTTTAGAGCTATGGTAAGTTCCTATTACAACGCTGTTTCCATTTGTATCCTTATCAGAACTAGAAGCCAAAGATATATTTTGAAGATACTTTTCTATGCTTTTACTTTGCTGACCAAATATTGTAGCATTATTTATAAACTCTTTTATATTTTGTTCTCTGTCTTTATGGTCTTTTGGACAGTATTTTTCTAGATTATCAATATATTCCATTTTATTGGTTATATAGCTCAAACAGTCTCCGGCATTCATTTTTGAATAATCAAAAGAAAATGACTCTGTCATTTTCTTAGCTATATTTTTCAATCCATTTTTTCTAGTATATGAATCTATATTTTTACATATATCAAGAACTGAGGTTTTATTATCGTTTGCTATTTCTTCTATCTTTAGAATTGTTGCATCACCTACTCCAGAAAATAGTTTTGCTATTCTAGAAAAAGACAGAAAATCATTTGGATTTACTAAAAATCTCAACATAGCCAAGCAGTCTCTTATTTCCATCTTATCAAAAAAACTTTTTCCAGCAATAACTGTAAATGGTATTTGGTTCCTAGAAAAAGATAGCTGTAAGTCTAAAGATGAACTGTTTATTCTATATAATATTGCTATGTCTGAATATGACCATCCTTCTTGATGAACTAGATATTCTATTTCTTTTGATATATTATCTGCCTCTTCTCTCGGGCTTTCATATTTATTTAGCCTGACTACACTACCTGAAGGATTATCTGTTTTTATTTTTTTATTTAGACTATTACTATTACGAGAGATAAGCTTATTTGCTATTTCAACTATTTCAGGAGTTGATCGGTAGTTTTTTTCTAGAAATACATTTTTACAGTTTTTGTTATCATTTACAAAATCTAATATATTTTTATATCTTGCTCCTCTAAATTTATAAATACTTTGATTTATGTCTCCAACAAGAAATATATTTTTATATTTTTCTCCAAGCATGTTTATTATATGCATTTGAATATAGTTTGTATCTTGCATTTCATCAACAGATATATATTTCAGCTTATCTTGAAGTTTTTCTAATAAATCTTTGCTAGTATCGAATAAGCGAACAGTCTCATATAACAATCCACTAAAATCTATACAGTTATTATCATAACATAGTTTCAAATAATCTTTACAAAGATCATAATATATAGTGTCATTATTTACCATCTCTAAAAGTTCTTTATCAGTTTTGAGATTTTCTCTAAAACTATTTACGCAAAATATAATCTTATATACATTTATTTGGTCTTTCTTCAAATTTTTCTTTTGTATGAGTTTCTTTATAAGAGTCTCTTGATCCTTATCATCCATAATACTAAAGGTATTTGAATAACCAATAAATGAGCCATATTTACGTAGGAGTGTGGCACAAAAAGAATGAAACGTTCCAATATAAAAGTTTAGTTTCTTTACTGCTAAGGCTTTTTTGATTCTTTCTCCCATCTCTTTTGCCGCTTTATTAGTGAAAGTCAGGCACAAAATATTTTCTTGGGAAATTCCGTCTTGAATAAGTGTAACTATTCTTGATGTAAGAACACTTGTTTTCCCTGACCCCGGCGAAGCCGTCACTACGCAAGGACCGTCTTTGTGATGAATAGCTTCTAGCTGACGTTCATTAAACCTCTTTTTCGCCTCTACAGAACTCATTGCTTATCCTATCGTGAGTGACATTAGCCTATGGTTTCACCACAAGCTATCACTCTATATTATTCTCTTTATTTATCTTACACTTGGATCGCATTCTTCTCCGCTTTCTAAAAGATATGTTTCATAAAATGGATATTGATGCCAAAAGTCTAAAGATTTTGGTACATTATAATCAGTTATATCATCTATTTCTTCCTTTGTTGGGAGTTTTGCCTGAAAAGATTTTACATTTTTTACTTTTCCTATTATATCTTGGCAAAATTTCATTTTGAGATATGTTGGGACATTTCCATTTATATTATAAGCATTTTGGATATCAGAGAATCTACAACTCATTCTATACGATTTAGTTTTTATCTCTTCTCCACCTATTATAGGATATACATCAAAAACTATCAAATCTAATCCCTCTTCATAGTGAGCATTATGTATTATGACCTGATCAAAAGATTTTTGAGACATATCTTTTTTATGGTCTATTATATCATTCTCTAGTCTTTGTTTTTCAAGATGCTCTCTTTGATGCCTCTGGGCTTCTTTTCTGAGTTTATTTCTACTTTTCTTCTGTTTTTTCATTTTGTTTAGTTTTATAAAGTTGATCTTTGAAAATATTTATAAATGTACTTACTATGTTTAGCTTTTCTTCTCTTGTTCCAAATTTTCTTACTGACGATAGATTTTCCATTGTAATATCTGGAAGCAGATACATCAAAAAATGATCGTGATATGTCTTATATGTTCCATAAGCACTATCATTTATATCTTTTCCTTTTATTCCAATCTCTTTTTCTATTTTGACAAGTTCATTCCAGAATTTATCACAATCTTCTTCAGTCAAATTAGTTCCATCTTCTGTTTTTACAAGATTACATTGATTTCTAAAGTATAGCCCTTCTTCGTCATTATATTCTCTGCGTAGACTTTCTAGTTTTCTATCATATGAAGATTTCGGTTCAATTCCATATATTCTACAGGCTAAGGGCCTTGTGCCATGTTGCAGACATTTTTTTGAATCTCTATCAAAAAATACACATGTCTTAGTTGGATTTTCACTCAAATAATTCTGTAGACATTTTTCTATAATAGCTAAAATATCATCAGGAGTCCAATTGGACATAATATTATTTAGCGTATTCAAAAATTCTGAATATAATAGATGAGGATTTTGAAGAACACAACACCATCCATTACAGCCTTTTTCTTTAGATATATTCTCCATGCATCCTGTGGTGGATGGAATTCTCTTATATACCTCTTCGAGTTTTCTTATGGCTTTTGTCAGCTTTTCTTTTTTATAGTTTATTTTTGGCATTAGAAATCCAGTTCATTTATATCTTCTATGTTATTTTGACTAGAAATATTATTTTGTTTTATACTATGTATGCTTATATTCATTTCGTCTTCATCATATTCAGCGATGCAGTCTCCACTAAAAAATATCTTTGGAGTTTTAGTTGGATCTTCTTTGTGAATAGAGGCTGGAATCTTTCCACCAGACTCCCACTTATCCAAAACTAAATCTATATCTTTTTTAGAATATACATTTTTTGTCTGAACTATTGTTTTGAATTCTTCATCTCCAAGTTCTTTTTGTATTTGATTCAAAAGGTCAGATTCATTATCTATAACCCATTTTCCTTTTCTCTCGGTTAATGTAATTTTTCCAGTACCAGGAAAATTTACTGACTTTTTTCCAGTCTTTTCTAAAGTCAAAAGCATAATCTGTTTTATAAACAAAATCTTATCAGAAATTTTTTTTATTTCATCATCTGTTTCTTTATTTCTTCTTTTCTTTAGGTTTTCAAAAAATTTTATTTTACCTTCTGCGGATTTTACAAAAGAAATCAAATCTTCTAAATCATATTCAGATTCTAAAGCTTTAGCTTCAGAGGCCATAAATAAATCTGCTATTTTTTTAGAGTTGAAATATGACACAATATTCTCCGTTATTCTTCGTTATTACTATTCTGTCGGTGAGCTAACTAGTTTCCTTAGCTCCATTACCAAAGAAACTACATCAGAATCTCCATTTGGCCCACTAATTGAAATGGTCTTATAAGTAGGAATTCCTACCAGAGTAACTCCCTGTTTTGATAGCAACAGATTGGCCTGGGCATGTGCATATACTCCATTTGTAATAGATTTCTTGCCTATGCATCGCAGTCTAACAACTCCATGTTTGTTGAATACCGTCGCCACGACAGATCCAAGCTGTTTTACATAAGCAGAGTTATCTTCTTTTGTATCAAAAGACCCCTTGACCAATAAAAGAGCTGGATCATTTGATGTGTCATTATGCATACTATCTTCATTCTTTGTCATTATTTTCTCCTTGTTCATAGTTTTTCTATATTGAAGTGCCCTATCTGTAAACAGAGGCATAAATATATATCGGAAAAATATTTCTCAATCTTCTAACAAGCTTCCATAAAAATATTTTCTTACATTATCTAACTCTGGATTATTCCATATAGATGAACTATGGCATTTCTTTTTGAATTGACAATAATTACACTCATAGCATTTTTTATCAGAATATTTAGGAGGCGGCAATAAGTTTATATTATTTCCGTTCTCATCCTTACCATCAGCCATCTCTATCATCATTTTAGCCTGTCTTTGAATGTCTTCCCAAACTTCTTCATTTCTTTCTATTTTGTAAGTTGCTACTCTTGAGTCATCCTTGCATTCATAAATCAAAACTCCATACTCACAATCTAATACATTACAATATATTTGTAGCTGTATTTGGTATTTGAAAGAAGGCGGTTTACCAAACTTTACCATGTCATCAAATCCTTTTGCTTTTATTGTTTTCATATCAGCAACTATAGGGTTTTTAGGAAGATTCTTTTCTTCAAACGTTTTTAGAACACCTTCATATTTGGATGGATCAAATCTAGAATAGCCTAATATCATGTCAGTATGACCATACATATTCATGTCAGGGGCTTTTGCAGAGACCTCTTCATAAAAGAAGTCAGAAGATCCACAAGTGCATTTTTCCGGTTTGAAACATCCTATTTTATTATCTAATCCATATATTCTTCTTTTATGCTTTTTTGTAATATTTTCATTTATATTTTCTTCATATATTCCATTGTCATTCCACTTATAGCATAATGGATTAGCACAAGACCATACTCCGCGAAGTATTCCCATTGCGGTAAAATATTTCTCCCATCTGCCTTGAGTATGATGCCCTGTTTCAAAAAGCCTAAGCATTCTTGTATCGAATTCTTCCTCTTCGTGCTGCATTAGTCCTAAAAAGGCATATCTTTTATACTGCATGCTTCTAGCACACCCGCCAAATTCTGAGGGGTGATAAACATCATACCTTCTCGGCTCGTTTGTCTTCTCTCTCCACTTCAAATAAGTATCTATTGTGCCTATTATTGATACTATTTCTGGGGTGTTATACGAAAAACTATTATTTTTCATTATTATTCCTTTTCTTTCCTCTCAAAAAAAATTTCCTTAGCTTGCTTCAAAATATTTATAAACTTTTTAGTTCCTCTACTCTTGATAAAATCATCAGGATCTAATCTGTCCGGCAATATAACCGGTATAAGATTTATTCCAAAAAATGGTATATTATTATTTCTTGATATCTCATTCATTCGCTCTGTTGCCGCAATTCCTGCCTCGTCCCCATCAAAAACTATATACATATTCTTACAGTATCTTGATAGCAATGCTATTTGATGAATTTGAGGAGCACTCCCTAAAATAGCAACACTACAATACATACCAAACTGCCATAGCTTGACTGCATCAAATTGCCCCTCAACAACTATAACTTTTTTGTTCTTTATAATATGATCCTTTGCTACATTTAGACCATATAAATAGTTACTTTTAGAGAAACTTTCATGCCAAAAAGGCATCTTGGCATCCTTTCTCCAGTCTCTTCCTGATAATGCCACTAATTCACCATATTGATTTATAATGGGCATTATTATTTTGCCTGATAACTCATGAGGAAAGCCAAGACAGTTTCTTACTCCTTTTGGCATATATCCAAGATTGGCTTCTCTTATTACCTTATCAGTAAATAATCTTACTGATTTCAAATAGTCTAAAGCCTCTTTGCCATCAGCGTCAAATAACTGTTCTTGGCCCTTTTCATGAATCTTTAGTCGTTCTGTTTCTGGGAAAAAAGTCCTCATACATCCAATGCACTATCATCAGATACATCATCATACGATTCTTTACTCAATTGTTCATTTAGATCATTTTCATCAAATTTTTCTTCTTTTTCAACTTCCTCATCGATATCCTTTTTAGATAAAGCTTTTGCTCTCTTTTCTGCTGCGGTTATGTCAGATGCATCGGCATCGACCTCTCTCACCATTATAGATGAGTCGTACTGAAGTATTTCAGGAGGTAAAACGATTCCTGAGGTTTTCGAGGCGACCTTCAAAGCCTCAAGTATTTCATCTTTAGAGGCTTCATCTCCCTTCAAAAAAGAAATAAAAGCGTCTCTATTTTCAAATGCCTTCTTTTCTCCAGAAGCATTTATCCAGCGCATTTCTCCCTTATAAGTAGTTATTATCTTTTGTTGTCTCCCGGCATCAAAAATAATATTTTCAATATCAGGAAAATACGGTTCGTAATAAACAGGAATTGTGACCGCCTGAGCCTCTCCCTTGTAGTTTATAAATGGTTTAGAGAATCTATTTTTCTCAATTTTAACCCGACTATTTCTACCAATAAGACGCTTTCCGCCTGGGACTCTTCCATCTTCTATAAAAATGAATGGTTTGGCACTCTTTGGTTCTTTTGCTATCTCTATTCGTAGAGAAGCGTTGTGTTTCAGGCTTCTTCCGCCGGGAGAAGTAATTGGGTTTCCAAACATTACGTTAGGCTTTTCTCTCAACTGGTTGATAAAAACAACTAGTGCCCCTTTTGCTCCTGCCCATTGAACAATCTTTCCAATATTTTCGCTCAAAAGTCTTGGTAATAGAGCAACATATTGTTGTTCTGCCTGGGCTTCCATTCTAGCTCTTGGAATCAAATTAGCAACAGAGTCTAATATAACTAGTTTTACTCCGCTCTTGATAAGAGTGATAATACCATCTAATACATCTTCAGCATACCAAGTTTCATCTGGATTTTCAAAGTTATGTAAATCAGAATATATTAGGTCGTCTATATTTACATCATTTATTCTTGCTAAATCCTCGCTAAAACTCTGCTCGGTATCAATCCACGCTGCTTTATACCCTAGCTTTTGAGCAGACCCAGCTAATCTATAACACATATATGATTTACCAGATCCTTCAGAGCCGAATACTTCTACTAGTCTTCCAACAGGGATTCCAATAGGCTTTGTGGGATCATAGTCTTTACCCTTAGCGGAAGAAAATTCATAATCCGATGGAAGACATCCATAGTTTATAGCAAAATCTAATTCAAAATATCCTGTAGATATTTTGTCTACTATACCCATAGACGTTCCTTTATGGAAAAACCCTGATAAATTTTCCAAGGCAAGATCTAAGTTGTTCCCGCTTTTGGCTTTCTTTTCTTTAGCCATTTGTATCTCCTAGAAATTTAGTTCACTATTATCGAGAGTAACTTCTTCATCAGGATTTGTGTCTTCTACGACCTGCTTATTAGAAGTATTAGCTTTCTTTCCTGCACCGAATAGAACATCCTCGATCTTATCTACAGGAGTTGGCCTAAAAATGTCATCAAGCTTATATAAACCCTTTCTGATTATCTTTACTTCTTCTGCTGTAAACTTTGTTCTAGAAAGCATATTTGTTTCGTATCTAGTGGATTTTTCTTTTCCAGACTTTAGAATAGTAAAATCTGCCCCATTCACTCCACCAGGCTCTTCTCCTGTCATTTCCTTATACTTCTTGAGTTCAATAAATACGGAAGGCTTAGATTCTAAAACCTTTAGCTGACCATCTTCTCTGTCTATAACATTAATAGCATAGAACTTTGATGGTTCAATATTATGCTTTAGAGCCACAGGACACGTAGACGGATCTTCACAGATAGCAAATCTCCATCCATTTCCATTATTCAAAATATACTTGTAATAAGGTTTCGATACTCCACCTACTGGCCTTATAGTATATGTCTTGTTTCTTTCAATTTTTAGAAAATTGATTGTTTCTTTCTTCTCGGAGTTTTTGCGTTTGCTTGAATAGTTTGTTACGTTTTCCCAATTGTCTTGAATCGCCATATAAAAATCTCCTATATTGTTCTTGGCAAATATTGCCTTGTTCTTGAAATATTTTGCTGCTTATACTACATCGTCCCATCCGCCGCCTAGATTAGTAGATGGTTTATTATTTTTTGATATTTTAATGTTTGATATGGTTGTCTCTTCATCATTTAGAGAATCAAACTTTTTTCTTAGTTCTCTATTGTTCTGGGCGTTGTTTACCTGAATATTATCCTGTTTCATATAGAAGTTATTATATGGAATTTCTTTTGATGGACTAGCTACAGTCAATTGCCTGGATAAAGAGAAAAATGCACTATTTAGATTTTCTTTTACGCCACCTATGTCTTCTCTGATTGCCTCTAGCCTAGCAAAATATCTCTCCATGTCGCCCATGTGTTCATAAATAACACCCCTAAATTTTTCTACTGGTCTTTCGTATGCGACTCTAGCCAAAAACCCCTGCATAAGCTCTAAAAATCTTTTCCAGCAATAATATTGAGAATTCACTCTCAGCTGCATATCCTGAATTCTCCAATTCCAATGCTGGATTTCTTTCATTTTATCCGTTATAGCTATACAGTCATAAATGATAGACCGTATATCAACTCTTACATTTTTTAGTTCTTCTATCCATGATTCAAATGGAATTTCTCCATCTGGAAGCATCTTATTAATCATCTTCTTTTTTTCTGAATAAAAGATATCAAATCTAGATGATGGGGATTTTAGATTCCACTCATAATCTTTGGGCATTTCATAGATATCAGACTGGGACTCAGATATGACTTCTTCCTCAGATATGACTTCTTCCTTAGTTATATCTTCAATAGATTCCTCATCACACTTGCCTAACATAATATCCTCTTTATTATTGCTAAAAATAGTATCTTCTTCATGCTTATTAAATATATTGACAGACGGTAAAGAATCTATTTTATCAGTAGATATATTACTTGAATCGTTCTTTTTCTGATTATTTTGAATTGCATCTAAAATCTTTTTTGCTACATCGCTTTCGTCATTCACTATATTTTCTGTATCTTCTACTTTTCTCTCTGATAATGATTTTATATTATCAAAATCATCTTTTTTTATCCTAATGTCTTCTCGTAATCTAGATATATTTTCTTCAAATGTAGATTTAGACAAGATAGCATCATTTGCTTCAGAGGACTCTGATTCTTCTTGAATGTCAAATAGTTCAGCAAAACTCACCAATGGATCGGTCATATATCTTTCCTATTATAGGGCATCAAAACCATTATTCTTTAGATCTTCTTCTTTTGAGGGTTGCGTATTATCTTTTACAAAAGCTACATTCTCTACTAGGCCAAGTTGTTCCTTGGCCATTTGCATGCTATTTTCAAAATCTTTCAAAAGAAGCTTCATTATGTTTTCTGATTTTCTCTGCCTTTCTTGGGTATTAGTCCACTCTACGTCTTCATCGAATGATACTTCTACCACCAGTGATTCAAATTTTGCAGTTTGAATTGTGCGACATATACTCTTACGAATTCTTGATTTACGAGCTTCTTTTTCGTCCATAATAATCTCCTTGTATCTTCTATTCTAACTTTCTTCTTACTATATTATAGTAAGCTAAACAAAAAAATTTCAAAAACTTTCAAATATATTGTCAGACTCTATTCCCTTTGATAGAGATTTCTTTTTATCTTCTCTTATTGAGGCAAATATTTCTACAAACTTCTCTTTAGTAAGTTTTTCTTTTTTACCTTGATTATATTTTTTTATAATATCATTGAAAAATCCAGCTTCATAAAGAGATTCAATGGTTTTTTTATCCACTGAAGAGTTAGTTCTTTCTGCTAAGTCTCTCAAGCTATCATATGGAGCATTATCTGATATATTTTTTGCCGGATCATATCCTACATTTTTTATCATAAGACTTGGGCTTATTTCTGAATATAAAATACCATTTTGTGGATCTGCTTTTTTGGTAATAGTATATCTTACCTTGCATGTATTTATGGATTTTGGGCCAAGCTTTATATTGAAGTTTTTTAGATCTGATTCAAAAAACTCTACTTTATCATGTTTCTTTCTTAGATTTTCAACATTCAAAATAGCACACATAAATTCTTCAGGATAATTCGCCTTTAAGTAACAAGTTAGCAATGAAGTATAGCCATATGAACATGCATGAGCTAAATTGAAGCCATAGTTAGAAAACGGAATAATTACCTTTTCCCAGTACGAATCAGCAACATTTTCTTTTATCCCGTTTGAATTACATCCAGATATAAATCTTTCTTTATATCTTTTTAGAATACTTTCTTTTTTCTTTCCAACCGCCTTAATGAGCATATAACCATCCGTTACATCAAAATTAGCCATAGATGCACAAATTTGCATAATACTTTCTTGATAGACTAGGACTCCATAGGTTTCTTCCAAATAAGGCTTGATATATTTTTCAATGCTTGGATGGAAATAATCTATTTTTTCTTGCTTTTTTTTTCTTGCTACATATTTTGGAATAAATTCCATAGGCCCAGGTCTATAAAGGGCAATAGCGGCCATTATATCTTCAAATCTGTCGGCCTCCATGTCTTTTATCACTTGCCTCATTCCAGAACTTTCGCACTGAAAAACTCCGGTAAGATTTCCGCTCCTATATAGCTCAAATGTCTTTTTATCATTCAAAGGAATATTTTCTACATCAATATCTATATTATAGTTTTCTTTTATAAGCCTTACTGTTTCTTTGATAATAGTAAGTGTGCTAATAGCAAGAATATCAAACTTGATCAGACCAATCTTTTCAAGTTCTTCATAAGCAAACTGCGTAGCTGCTACTTTTTTTGACATTCTTAAAGGAGCAATCTCCTTTAGAGGAGTATTTGATAAAACTATACCAGCAGGATGAACAGTAAAAGCTGCATTTATTCCTTCTATTTTTTGTGCATGTTTAAATATATCTGGATATTTCTGCTGAACATACCAAGAAAAATCTTTAAAGTGCTTTACTATATCTTTGATTCCTTTTAGTATTTCAACTTTGCCTGTAGATCTATCTCTTACGGTAAGTTTCCCTGTTTTTGGAACGGGGACATTACCAAGTATTTCGTTTACCTTTTGAACATTTTCTGAAACAAACGCTTCTTTTCCCTTATTCCAAGCATTAGCGATATCTAAAGCTTTTATCAGTCTTGTTATAGTTGCTCTAAATTTGAGCTTCTGTTGAGTCCCAGTGTTAGATGTATATTCATTACCGCCATATTTATTTACAATATAATCATATACATCTTTTCTAAAATCGCTATCAAAATCACTATCAATATCAGGAAGTGATGCTCTTGCGAAAATACGACGAATCGGCATAAATTCACCGTTGGGCTCTATTTCTGTCATTCCAAGAGCCCAGGCTGTCCAACTATTTATATCATTTTTATGCCCTTTTTTGTTATGATGTTTTTTCCATTTATCATAAAAATCTTGTAGATTATTTACATCATTTATTCCGTCTGTATTTTCTAAAATAGAAAGTTCTTCTTCTATTTTTTTTAGAATATCTTCATTTTTGGTTTTTAGATTATTTCTTATCTCTTCTTTTATCTTATCATATTTTGACATTTTATTCTTCGTCCATTTCTATTTCTTCTTCATCATCAGAATCTATTTCTATAGAGGTTTGTCCTTCTGATTCAAAACCAAAATCTTCATCTTTTATGAAGCGAGAATTTTTGAATCCAAGGAATCTTTGCCACAGCAATGAAAATTTTACTGGGTCCGCTCCGTATGTTATTCCAAGACACCTCAATAATACGCTAGCGTATCCGCTGCCACGTCCGGCTCCTGTTAGTATTCCCTTATCTTTTGCGTATTGAATATAATCTGCTACAATAAGAAAATATGTAGAGAAATCATATTTGTTGTTTTCCCATGCAACTTTTACATCTTCAAGTTCCATTTTCAGGGCATCAATATGAGGCTGACTATTATGCCAGCCATGTTTTTTTAGTCCATTCCAGGCCAAATGAGTCAAATATTCATATGGGGTCTTGAATTCTTTTGGGACTTTGTAGGCAGGCAATCTCATTCCACTAAATAGATTTTTTTCTATATCTTTGGAGTTTACTCTATCCGCTATTTCCTTTGTATTATACAATACTTGTGGATATTCTCCAAATATTTTGCCCATTTCTTCTGCGCTCTTCAAATACATTTCGGGATATGGATGTTTTATTCTTTTTGGATTATGAATACAAGTCCCCATAGACATACACATAAGTATTTCTTGAGTATCAGAATCTTCTTTATTGATCATATGACAATCATTTGTAGCAATAACTGGAATGTCAAGCATCGATCCTAACTTCATAATAGAAGGAATAATCTTATATTGTTCTGGAATACCATGATACATGACTTCTAGAGCAAAATCTTCTCCAAATATGTCCTTAAAAATTGAAGACGCTTTTTTTGCCTGATCAAATTTTCCTGCCGCAAGATTGGCGTTTACTACTCCGGAAATGCAAGCGGATGAACAGAAAATGTCTTTAGAATATTTTGCTAATGTATCTATGTCTATTCTTGGAGAAAAATAAAATCCTTCCATCCAAGAAATATTAGAAAGAGTGCAAAGATTTTTATATCCATTCCAATTTTTGGCAATCAAAATAATATGACGATTTCCAGACTTGCCGTCAGGCTGATTATCTTTATCTCCATGTAAATACCGAGCAAGATATAACTCTACGCCTAATAATGGCTTTATAGTCATATATGGAAGATCTTTGCCGTCTTTGTCTTTTGTAGCATTACACTCTGTCATGAACTTGATCCAACCACTAACATTTCCATGATCTGTAAGAGCAAGAGCAGAAAAACCCATTTTTCTTGCAGCATGAGCCAAATCTTCTACGCTAGATAATCCATCGAAATTGGAATATGAGCTATGACAATGGAGATGTACAAAGTCTTTATTCTCAAACTTTCTCAATATATTTTCCTCGATATATATCTTACTATATTTTACTAAAGCGATATACTATATTATAGTACGCAGAAATATAACAACAAAAAATAAACTAGAGAGGTTATCAGAAATGTTTTTGCGGATTATATTTTACTTTTCTTCCGTTGCGAAGCTCTATATATTTTGGTCTACATTTTTTTAGATAATCGGAATGTATTTCATAAATTTCTCTATCTCTTTCTGATCTTCCAAAATATCCCATAGAATTTGGAATAATTCTTTCACATTTTACTCCATCAGGAGAAATAAATGGTTTATCCATATCACATATTGGTCTAAGCTCTTCAAAAACTTCTTTTGTTTTGGGGTGTTGATAGCAATATATTGGCATGTTATTTTTCCTTTTTATTTATTTTATGCACCAAATATTCCGACATCATCTTGATCGATATTATCATATAGTTTTTCTTTAGGCAAATATCCCTCACACGCTATTACTGCAATATATCCATTATAAGTTTTATATAGTTTATATTGTTTATTTATTCCAAAAATACTAATATCAACTTTTCTTATAGGATTAGAGCAATCCACACAGAAGCAAGAATTACATAATGGTTCTATTTCTCCATTAGCGCTTATAATGACTCTATCCATTTGAGCAAACTTACATTCGTATTCCATCTTGTTCTACCTTGTTCTACCTTGTTCTACCTTGTTCTACCTTGTTCTACCCTATCATACTTCCATATAATCATCATCTGATCCTATGGATATAGCTCCTCTATCAGATATTT
>Ga0172363_10001491_pt1 | contig 18913 bp, 11 predicted proteins | sample LakKivs2_kivu2a2_FD_114541 | JGI IMG/M metagenome (GOLD analysis project Ga0172363, IMG submission 114541) | Sediment microbial communities from Lake Kivu, Rwanda - Sediment s2_kivu2a2 | ecosystem: Environmental > Aquatic > Freshwater > Lake > Sediment | place: Rwanda: Western Province, Lake... | reverse complement strand
GAGGATGGTAAAAAAAGTCTCCATTGGCATAATTGGTATCCAAGGCGCTGTTTCTGAACACTTAAATATAATGCAAAAAGTTCTAAAAACTGATGACGCTGCTGGAAAAGTATTTGTTATTAAAAACTCTGAGGATATTAAAAAAATTGATGCCCTGATATTACCCGGTGGAGAAAGTACAACCATTTCAAAAATTTTATACAAAACAGGTTTACATGATGCTATTTCTAAAAAAATAGAAAACGATAAACTACCTGTTATGGGCACCTGTGCAGGATGTGTTCTTCTTGCAAGTGATCTAGTAGATAATGAAAAAGATGATGTAAAACTGTTTCATGCAATTGACATACAAGTAGAGAGGAACGCTTTTGGAAGACAAAGAGAATCCTTTGAGGAAAATATTAACATAAATGGGTTTAATGATCCTTATAATGCTGTGTTTATAAGGGCACCTATAATAAAAAAAACATGGGGTGATGTTAAGGTTTTATCAAAAATAAATAAAAAAATAGTAGTAATGGCTAGACAGGATAATATTCTAGCCTTATCATTTCACCCTGAGTTAACAAATGATTTAAGGGTTCACAGATATTTTTTAGATATGATTTAAGCTTTCATTATTGCTAGTAGGAATATACCTAGGGCAATAACTGCTCCAACTATGGCACCACCAATTGCAACAACGCCTTGAACAATAGTGCCACTGAAATCAAGGATGCCTTCATCAGGTACCGTGTCGATTATGCTTTCTAAGAGACCTGCGCCGTATAAAAATATCACAAACACAAGCAATCCGATGATGATTAATCCTACTCCAACCCCTCTGCTTTTACCTGAGCCAAAATATGCAGTGAATATTCCTGCAACTATGCTTGCAATTGCGAATACTAGCGTTAGCATACTTAAAAATTGGGCAACATAATTTACTTCCATTTTTTTCCTCCTTAAAATTTTGTTCCTGTTAATGTTTTTGTGTCTATTACACCCTCAATTGACCTTATTTTATCTACAACTATTTTACCAAGTTTTTCAAAGTCATCGGCTTTAATTTTGGCTATAAGATCGTATTCTCCAAAGAGCGGGTGTAATTCCACTATTTGTGGTACTTTTGACAGTTTATTATATACTTCATGTTCTTTTGCAGGAGCTGCATTTATTAATACAAAACCTATAGCCATATTGTTTATCACCTAATTCCTGTTATATTGTTTTATAATATAAACCTTTTCAAAAAATATTATGATTGTAGTATCCCGAATTAACTTCCTCCTGGTTTTCAAATAAGGTCATCTCAACACTCATTTTTCTTCTTTTCTCTCATTTTATCTTGGAATGCCTGGTAAGGCGTTCTAAGATGCCCATTTTCTAGGCTACTATGTGGTCGTTTAAAATTATAGTAATATATTGTATCCTCCCAGCTTGGGAAATATTTCTTTAGTTGTTGTATGGTTTGTCCAGCTCGTTCTACTTTTCCGTTGGATTGTGGATGTTTTACTCGGGCTTTGATATGAATGATGCCATATTGTTTCAATAGTTGTTGAAACTCATTTTGTTGTGGGTTTAGACAGGTCTCACGTGGGAGTGATGTGAATTGTGTTCCATGGTCAGTCATCATTTGTTTAGGAATACCATAATTTGTTATAGCCTGATTAAGAACATATTTTGAGTTATCAGTATTGGCATTTGTAAATACACCGTATCCTGTTATGAACCTGGATGCATCATCCTCCATGAGGATGATTTGTTCTTTTTGTTGTTCAAACCAGTCTGCATGCCATAGGCTGTTGCTGTATCGTCGTTCGTAGCGAACCCATTTTCTTCTTTTTTGTTTATGTGGTTCATCTTTTGCGAGTCCTTCTTCTTTTAGAATACGATGGATCCTGTTGTGACCGATATTGGTTCCTTGTTCATGTAATATTTTCTCTAGTGTTACTGCGCTTAATGGATGTTTTTGTCTTATTTCAAGCACGGTTTTCTTTTCCTCCTGGGTAATTGGTCGGGGTTTTCTTCCTGGTTTTTTAGGGTAGGGGTATCTATGTATTTTGTGGAAGCGATGGTGAAGTTCTCTTGCCCATCGTGGTGTTATTTGTTGTGTTTTAGCTATTCTGTAGATGGATTTTTCCTCTTTGTCTATTTGGTCTATTATCCAACGTATCTTCTGTTGATTCAGTTTTTTCATGTATTCTGAATCATCTTTTTGTTTTTCTCGGAGGAAGTAATTTCGGGATAAGACAAAAAAATATTATGATAAAATTATCGTTAATTTATTCATTTTCCCCTTTAATTTTTATATTTATCTTTTTCTTTTTCACTGAAATTAGTTTCTTCAAGTCAAAAGTAACATTTTTATTAATATTATACTCATTTATTGGTTTATTGGGTAATTTTCCATTTATTTCATATATAAAATATCCATTTTCTCTGTTTATTGATTTTATATATTGATGTTTTCCAATTTTTTTGATTTCTATATCTGGGATTTGTTTTAATGCATCTGATAAACTCATGTTCTTATTTAGTTCAATGGTTGATTCCTCATAGAATGGTTCAATGATTTTTTCTATAATGTTAGATTTGATGCTAAATAGATGAATATTCCCTATTATTTTTTTATTAATAAGTCCAGCTTCTTCAAGAATTTTTAGATGTTTAGATGCAACTGGTTTTGATATACCTATTTCTTTTGCAAGCCCTGATAAATGTATTTCTTTAGAGTTAAGTATCTGTAAAATCTTTATTCTTGTAGGGCAGCTTAATGCCTTGAAAATAAGTTCGTTACCCATAATGCTAACAATCGTTATCTAAAATGTTAGATTTTAATTTAACGGTTATATCCCAATTTTATGAATAAAAAGGAAAAACTTACTATCTCTCTTTCAATCTTAACTCCTCTGCTAATTATAATAATATTGTTTTTTGCAGGTATCAGTACTGGAATTATAACCTTCAAATCTCCAAAATTAATTAAAAATCAAGGCGAGGCAAATGTACAGATAATAATCGACTTTAATGATGGAATAATATATTCAGATAATGTTTCGATAGAAAACGCTACAGTGTTAGATTTACTTTTAAAAACAGCTGAAAATACTGGTATGAAAATCGAAAAAACCTATTGGAAACAGTTTGATAGTTATACCATTGACTCGATAACATATAATGGGAAAAAATATGGAGGAGGTACAAACTCATATTGGGCTCTTTATGTGAATAATGCAGCCGCATTAGAAGGAGCAGATAAAATATTAGTAAAAAATAATGATACTATTAAATGGAAATATGAAAAATTTTAAAAAATAAAAAAGAAATCTAAATAAAGAAAAAAAACATTATAAAATGGGGAAAAACTATGATAAAAAACATGTTTATGAAAAATAAGAGAATAATAATAGGAATAATGCTAATAGCAATAGGAGTAATTCTAAGAATTACATTACATGGCAATCTTCCAGCATCGCCATCAGTATTTATAACAATTAATGGAATAACACAACCAATGTTCATGCTAGACCTGTTCTTTGTTGTAGCAATTATATCTCTTCTAAGTGGGATAATATTAGGCGGATATTACACTTTTATAATCCCAATTAGTATCATGGCAATATCAGATATAATAATCGGACAAACATGGATATTATTATTCGTCTGGTCAGGATTTGCAATAATTGGACTTATTGGATACATAATGAAAAAGAAAAACATCCTATCAATAAAAAGAACACCAACAATACTTGGATTAGGTGTGGGGAGTATCTTATTATATGATATTTGGACAAACTTTGGAACATGGCTCGGGGGACCACAATGGGGCTACACATATACCTGGGGTGGATTTGCCTTATGCTACACAAAAGCACTCCCATTTATGCTCTGGCATCTCTTATCAACAACAATAGCAATAGCTGCTATAATTATTCCAATTATATATCTAAAAGAACATAAACTTAAACTACCTGAGTTTACAATAAACCCAATAGAGCGACATGTCACCATTGCAGTACCTGCAATACTTATGATTATTGCTATAATAATGGTTTTTGCCTAAAACAAGAACCATTTTTCCATATTTTTTAAATGCAAAAACTTTAAACAATATAACAATTCCTGAATTGTATGAGTTATCCTTTAGATGAAGCAAAAAAAGATATAACATCCTTGTTAAAAAAAAGCCTATCCAGTTTAAAATATGATTGTGAAATAAAACTAGAACACCCCCCAGAGGGTCTTGGTGATTTTGCATTCCCGTGTTTTCCTCTTGCATCTATTGCTAAGAAATCACCAAAAGATATAGCAGAAGAAATAGCTAAACAAATTAAAAAAGACAAATTAGTTGAAAAAATTGAGGCAAAAGGCGCATATGTTAACTTTTACTTAGATAAAAATAAACTTAAAACTTTGACATTAAAAACTGTTTTTGAAAAAAAAGACAAATATGGTTATCTAGAAAAGAAAAATAAAAAAGTAATAATAGAACACACCTCAGCAAACCCAAATGGACCACTGCATGTTGGTAGAGCAAGAAACCCTATAATTGGTGATACTATTGTTCGAATTTTTAAAGCCGCTGGTTACGATGTTGAATCACAGTTCTACCTTGATGACATGGGGAAACAAGTTGCCATACTTGGATGGGGTGTAAATAATCTATATCAAAAGAAAATCCCTAAAACTAAGTACAAAAAGCCTGATCATCAAACAGTTTGGTTTTACCAGGAAGCAAGTAAACTCTTAGAAAAAGATAAAAAAGTTGATGATGAAATCAGTAATATAGTTAAAAAAAGTGAAGAAGGAGATCAAAAAATAATCAGTCTAATTCACAAAGCATATTCACCTATTTTAGAAGGCATTAACGAAAGCCTAAGACGTATAAATATAACTATTGACAAGTATGTTCCTGAATCAAAATTTGTTGAAGATAAAAGTGTTGATAAGGTCGTTGAAAAACTTAAAAAATCTAAGTATTGTGGAATTGAAGATGATGCATATTTTTTAGATATGGAACCTTTTGGGGTACAAGGTAGAAACACAAAATTTTTCTTTTTAAGAAAAGATGGTACAACTCTTTATGCAACAAGAGATGTAGCGTATCATATGTGGAAAGCAGAACATGCAGACAAATTGATCAATATCCTCGGTGAGGATCATAAACTTGAATCAAAACAGGTAGAAATAGCATTAAACCTAGTTAACATAAAAAAAATTCCCAAGGTGATTTTTTACTCATTTGTAACTCTGCCAGGGGGCAAAATGTCCACGAGACAAGCAAGGGTTGTATATCTTGATGAACTTATTGATGAATGCATAAAAAGAGCTTATGATGAGGTTAAAAAGAGAAGAGAACATGAACTATCTGAGCAAAAAATGAGAGAAATCGCTGAGATAATTGGAATAGGGGCTCTGCGTTACAATATTATAAAGGTTCAACCTGAAAAAGATATTGTTTTCAAATGGGAAGATGCCCTTAATTTTGAAGGAAATTCTTGTCCTTTTATACAATACTCTCATGCGCGTGCTTGTAGTATTCTTTCAAAAAACAAGGATGATCTAGAAGGTTTTAATGCAGAGTTATTAAAACATAATTCTGAGATTGATTTAATTAAAAAAATTGCAAACTTCCCAGATGTTATTGACGATTCCTGCGAATGTTATAAACCACATAGTATCACCCTGTATCTTTTTGATGTTGCATCCTCTTTTAACCAGTTTTACAGGGATTGCCCAGTTTTACCAGAGAAAAACAAAGATGTTAGAAAAGCAAGACTAGCATTAGTTGATGCAACAAGAATTGTTATAAAAAACGGTTTAAACCTCTTTGGAATAGTTGCACCTGAGGAAATGTAAAAACTATGCAATATAAAACAATCAACCAGGATTTTTTATTAAATAAAATAACATCAACTGATAGACTTTTTGCTGGAGATTACACTATCGATCCTTATCAGAACTGTGAATTTGGGTGTTTATATTGTGATTCATCCTTAGATAAAACAATTTATGTTAAATCAAATATAGATTATCTACTTTCAAAACAATTAAAAAAAATTGAGAAAAGTACTATCATTATTGGTTCTGTTCATGATCCTTATCAAAAAGCTGAAGAAAAATTCATGCTTACAAGAAATATTTTAAAAACAATAAAAAAACATGGTTTCTCATGTCATATTCTTACTAAATCAGATCTTGTACTTAGAGACGTCGATGTATTGTCTGAGATAAATGATTGCATGGTCACTATTAGTATTACTTCTCTTGATGATTCAATTGTAAGTATCTTTGAAAAAAATGTACCTTTTCCAAATCGTAGATTACAAACTATAGAAAAACTATCAAAAAATGGAATCAAAGCAGGGATTGCAATTATACCAATACTTCCGTTTATTGTTGATAATAAATCTCTTGAGGAAATTATTAAAGAATCATGTAAAAAAAAGGCACAATATGTTCTATACAAAAATCTTGAGCTTAAAGGAGATCAAAAAAACATTTTTTTCAATGTATTAAAAAATTTTTACCCAGATCTTGTTAACAAATATGAAGAATTATACAATGATAGCTACATGCCAAAAAAAACTTTTGTTAAAAATTTAAACAAGGATTTGTATAATCTTTGTAAAAAGTATAAAATTAAAAATAAAATTTAAAAACGTGAAAACTTTTTTTTTCACGTTAGTATTCTTATTTTTTTCTACCAAAAATAACCATTACTAGAACTATGATTATTATTAATGCTAGGATGATTATTAAAAATAGGTATTGGTCAATAAATGTTTTTGGTTCTCTTGCATGTGGGTAGCTTGTTGCACCAAATGGCATATGACCAGTAATGTCTAGTTCTTCATCATACTTCAAAGGCTTTGTTTCATCACGATCCCAGTAATTATCATCACTGTACTTTGTTTCAGGGGTAAACAGCCTTAAATCAGGGTCACCAAAGTAGCAAACATTCTCTGCAGGATCCCACCACCATTGAGGTTTATTACTATCCCCATTTCCGAGATAAAGTATACCTACATGTGCCATTCCTTTTACATACGCCTCACCAACTGTGTCACCAAGACCTATATCTCGAGGGATAGTTGCTTCCCAGAAGCTACTATACCAAGAAGTTGCCCATGGATCAATAATCTGAAAATTAGAGCCATGTCTAATCATTGCAAGATGTAAATATTTATATGCAGGGAGACAAGCAGCAGTGATAAGTGCACATGAATGAATATTATTAAGACTATCATCTATATCAAATCCATTCTTCATTATTGTTCCCTTAGTACTAAAAAATGCTGAGCCGACTATCCCATCATAATAATCTTGCGTATCTTTCAACCAATCAGGTGCTATATGCTTAATTATTGGGGTAATTGAAAGAAGTTTTCCTATGAGATCTAAAACTGGTTTTTTCGCTCGTGCTAAATCAACGGATGTTCTAAAAACACCATTGCCCTCTGGATTTCCGAGCAAAGCAGGAATAATCCCATTGACCTCAAGAGTCATAGTATCAGGCTCCTCAGTTGAACCATATAACCATTCATAACCACGCCATGGGTTCTGCTCTTTATCACTACGTAATAGTGAATCAGGGTTATGAAACATGAATGCTCCGCCGTCATAACTATCACCATGAGATCCTACAATCCACATTATAGAACCATTGTTCAAATTTTGCATTGCAATGTCAAAATTAGTTGAAAAAACATTATCAAAACCACATTTATCTAAATAAAATGGGACCATCTCTGGTTCACTAAGATCAGGCCAGAAACTACCAGCTTCACCAGTTGATTTAAGATTTACGCCGTCATCTATTGCTTCAAGTGTGTTATCAATTCCTGGTGTGATACCATCAGCACATTGATAAACAAACCCCCAGTATTTACTAGCTCTTTCATTAAAACGATAGATATATACAGGCATAAATGACTCTAAGACAGGATAATCAAATTTCTCAGGACCTGATTTTTTTATTATTTTAAGATTCCCAAGTATCCCTCTAGTACTTTTACTTCCATTAATTAATTCAATACCATCTGGATTCATTGCAGGATTTATAAAAATCAATGCTGGATAGAAAATATCACGTGAAATCCAATATGCTGTATCGACAGGTGAAAAACAGAATCTTCCTGAAGTTGCTTTTCCTGTGAATACTCTATCCCATGATGCACCGATATCAAACTGATCTGCAACAGTAATTATAGTCTCCATTCCTTTACCATCAAAACCATTTTTTTCAAGAAAATCATAGACACGTTTTCCAGTTAGATACATTTCTGATACATCGGGTTTACCATAACCATCAGCACTATTTCTCCATGATTCTGTATGCCATACAACTGCTGAAGAAAGCTCAGGATGATTCTCAACTATTAGAACTGATGTACCATGATGTGCAGCTATATAAGCAGCAGGACCAACAAATAAAGCAGCTTCTGTTTCATCTGCTGGTTTCATTTCATTAGCATACCAATAGGTCCAAGGATCAATAGTTGAAAAAACTACATCATTATTATCAGACAGATCCTGGATTTTACCATAGATCTCTTCATAATTTTTAAAATTATTATTAAGAGAAGCTATTTCTTTTAATTTTTTTATTACGTTATCAGATGCATGATCACCAAGGTTAACAAGATGTATATTTTTAACCCCAAGTTTATACAAAGTATCTTTTGTTAAACCGGGTAAACTATCAGGTGATACATATAGCAAAGGTGCATTAATCATTGAAGCCAGGACAGCACCTTCAGTTGCACTAGTTAAAGAATCACTTTCAGCTTTTGTTTTATTTTGACTCCAGGAATAGGTTATTTCATAATCAAAAGTTCCAGACACATCGTCTTTTGAGTAAATAGCAAATTCATAATTTTCCCCGGGTAAGCATTCACCAAGCTGACTAAGTGAGATTTTTCCATCAACTGCTTCTGCAACTTTTTCTCCACCAGGCCCTATTAGTAAAAAATCTAAATTAACATTTGAATTTTTATTTTTTAATTCAAACTCTACATCTCGGCAGAAAAAAGGAGGTATAACATTAAAAGGTATTTTTATTCCTGGATACATTTCGATGTCAACTTTATATTCAACTTTTTTGAAAATATTTGATAATATTTCCTTTGGTGTTCCATAACTTCCTATTTTTTTTGTTGGAACATCAGTAATTCCCACTTGCCATTCACCAGGTGAATAAACATAAGCATATGCATAGTCCTTATCCATACCAGCTTTTCCATTCCATGCATCAACTGCTTCAACCTGCATCCAATCTCCATTATATTTGCAGTAGAGCTGAAGGTCTTTATCACCTGAGGGAATAGTTATATTCACAAAACCAGGAAGCGAAAAATAAACACATGCATACCATGCTCTAGCTTGGATATACATATATCCTTCTGGTATTGTAAATGTTTCAAACTGTGGATTTAGCTTATTTGTTTGGGTAACCGTGAAATGTTTTTTTTCAATGTTTTTATTTATTGAAAAACTGCCAGTTAGTTTTCCCTCTGTTTTTTGATTATAGTTATCATAATCTTTAATTACTGCAATTACTGCATCATCACTATAAGACCAATCCTGTAGCGCAATATCATTTGCAATATCAAATGGGTTGTCACCATCTATAGTAACATATTCTTTTGCATCCCATTTACTTTTATCAATGTTATTTTCAGGAACATTAACAAGTGTCATCTGGTCAAGTTGATTATTGCAATAGCTCATCCAATCCTCCATAAAATAATCTAAGCCTTGACGAGCATTAAGTGTACGATCTTTATCCTCCTCCCATTTATACTCATCTTCATAAAATAATAAGGGGTAAGAGTACAATTTATCTTCATTGTTGAAAACTGCAGTTGGGACACATGCAAGGTAAGCATAATCATCTAAAAGTGTGTTTTTATCAAAATTAACCATGGTTGTTTTTTTCAAAGGCACAACTGGTAGATATGATGGTCCTTTGTCAAAACCTTTGATGTTATCAATATTGGTTTTAGCATCTACAATTGGTAGAAAAATACCTATTAATAATATACCACTAATTATTAGTACAATACTGCCTTGTTTATTTTCTTTAGTTATTTTAAACATAGTATTTCTCTCTTATTTTATATTTTCTTAAACTGTAGGATATTTGTTCTATAAATTTTATATAGTTTAAAATATTAATTAGTATATATAGTTTACTATAATTTTTATATTTAAAATAAATATAAGATTTTTATTTTTTCTTGGTTTTCTATAGCTTTTTGTCACTATAAGTATTACTGGAATTAGTATTATTGATAACTATGATTTCTTTAGTTATCTACTTTTTCTTTGATTTTTTACGGCTTCGTGACGCAGCGATAAGTATGATTATTAGTATCACTATGATTATTATTGCAATATACCAAATGTATTTCTCCAGGAATGGTTTTTCTGGTTGTTTTGCATGTGGGTAGCTTGTTGCACCAAATGGCATATGACCTTGTATATTTAATTCAGAATCATATGATAATGATTGAGTATCCTTCTTTTCCCAATGATTTGCGTCACTAAATTCAGTGCTTGGTACATATACTCTAAGGTTAGGATCGCCGAATAATTCTACGTTTTCCCATACATCCCACCAGTCACCATCTATTGGTACTGAATATTCAGGGCCACATGCTCTCATACCCTTTTCATAAGCTTCTCCTATAGTATCACCCATTGCAAATCTTTTTAATAGTGACTGCATCCAAACTGCTGCCCAATCAGTTGTTGTCCAAGGATCTATTATCTGATAAGTAGAACCATGTCTCATCCATGTTAAATGCAGATAGGTAACTGCCGGTAAACAAGAAAGTGAATTAATACCACAAGAATGCAGGTTTTGTAAAGCATCATCAAACTCAACTGCGGTTTTCCATTTTTGTGTTGTATCAGCGCCACTAGTTGGAGAGCATGTAACTTTTCCATCACCATCATAAATATTTATTAATGGAAGGCCTGCTTTTATATACTTTAAAGGTTCTTTTAATCTGTCTCGATAGATAAATATGCCAGATGCACCCCATAAGTCATGCATGGAGATTGTACTTTTGATTGGTTTCCATAATTTATTAAGATAAATTAATTGAGGGTTAAGTGCAGCTACCTCTGGGTTTTCAGTGCATGCGACTTCTGGGAATAACTGAAAGTCAATTAATCTCAAGGACGAGATTGTTTTTAATATTGATACGTCCTTCCCAAATACTAGCTCAAATAACATATAATACGAGTATGGTAACCAATGCAGATATGTTCTAACATGACCTGGTTTTATTAATACTGGTTCATATGCACGCCATGGGTTTTCTTCATAAACATAAGGACTTTCTGGGTTCCACATGCCAATCATACCACCGTGTGTATACATCCCATGACAACATTCTACCCAAATTATTACACCTTTGTTGAGGTTGTCACAAGCATAATCAAAGTTAGTTGAATATACATTACTATAACCAGCTTTTGTACAATAAAATGGAATCACCTCAGACTCACTTTGATCAGGATAATATTTACCTGCTGCGGTAATTCTAGCGCCATCATCAATCTCATCCCTTGATGGCGTAAAGTATGGTGTAACACCATCAGCTTGAGTATAAATAAAGTTCCAGTGTTTTGAGCCCCTTTCATTATATTTATATTGATAAGTATTGTACGTGTGTAAAACAGGATATTGGAATTCTTGTTCACCGACTTCATGGACAACAAGGTTTACGCCCTTTGGGTCTTTAAACCGACCAAATGATTCATTAACACTACTCGAACTGCCTTGTTGTAAGGTAACTGTTTCTGTACCTGGATTTACAAAAATAAGCGCTGGATAAAACATGTTTCTACATATTGCATAAGCTGAATCAACTGGTGAACCCCAGAATCTACCAGGATATGCTGCACCAGTAAAGCATCTATCCCATGGGGTGCCGATTTGAAACTGATCAGCAACAGTAATAATTATTTCATGATCTTGTTCTTCTGCTGTTGCTTGTTCAATTTTACCAAAACCAGTCTCTTCTAAGAATTCATAAGCACGTTTACTAGTAAGCTTCATATTTCCAGCTGAAGGCTCAGTAAATCGATAAAAAGAAAGTTTATACCACCAATCAGTAGACCACGTAATTGCTTGTGATAGAGCTGGGTGGATATCAACTATAATGACTGGGCTTCCATGATGAGCAGCAATATAAGCTGCGGGTCCTATGTGAAGAGCACCAGGATATGTCCCAGCAGGTGTTGGTGAATCTAGTTCAACATACCAGTAAGTCCAGGGATCAATTGTTGAAAAAATAATATCGTTTTGACCTGAAATTTCCCTAATTTTATCATAAATATTTTTTGGCTCAATATAGTTATCAACTATCTCTGCGATTTCACTTAGTTCTTCTTTAACTTTTGATGATAGATGATTTCCAAAATTAGTAATATATATATTTTCAACACCAAGTTTATACAAAGTATCTTTTGTCAAACCTGGTAAACTATCAGGTGATACATATAGCAAAGGTGCATTAAGACCACTAGCTAATACCGCACCATTTGTTGCAGATGCAAGACAATCACCCTCAATTTTTGAAAAATTCTGACGCCATGAATATTCAACTTTGAAATCTAGATCTGAAGCTACATCTTGTAAAGCAAAAACACAAACTGAATAGTTTTCACCAGGTAAACATTCACCAAGTCTATCAACATGAAGTTTTACTTCTGTGTTTTCACCTTCAATTATACCTTCCTTAATTTGATCTGGGGTTACAGTTGATGCAATTTCTATTCCAACTGGATCAATAATTGTCATCCCAAGTTGAATATCAGGATTATTCCATTTTAATGTAAAATCAATATCTCTCACCCCAAATGGTGTTGAACCAATCTTTACTTCTGAGCCAGGATATAAAGATACGTCGACATCGATATTATCTTTAGTTTTTGAGAATAGACCAGTGGTTGATGGTTCAACAATATACATTTCTTTAAGATCATCAAATGGATCACTAGATCCCTTAACAGGGACTGCGCTAACAGCAACTCTCCATTTTTCGTAGTTATGAATATAAGACGAAGCAACTTCTTCATATGGGAAAGGATTATTGTATAGTCCTGCTGATGCTTGTACCATTCCAAGGTTTAAATCATAAAGCTGTAAATCATAATCTGCTCGTTCATTCCAAGACATTTTTGCAACAACGTATTTATAATTTTCATCATTTATTTCAAAATCTTCAGTAGAGGCTCCGATACCAATTGGTGGACGAGTTACCGGGATAGTCTCAGTTTTTATATCATATGGTTGAATAGTGCCAGATATTTTGCCATGGGTAATGTCTTTTGGTTTTTCATATTGATCCTGAATAACTGCTATAACTGCGTTATCTGAATATGACCAATCTTGTAGTGCTATTTCTGAAGCAATTATATACGGATCATCTCCATTAATTGTAACATAATTATTTGATGAACCCCAGTTACTTACTTTTCCTTTGTCTACATTTATTAGAGTTATTTGATCAAAATCTTTATTACAATACTCTGCCCAGTCTTGCATAAAATAGTCTAAACCTTGATAAGCATTTAAAGAACGTTCTTTGTCTTCTTTATATTTGTATTCATCTTCGTAATAGAGTAATGGGTAAGAATATAATTTTCCATCATAAGTAAAAACACTAGTTGGTATAGCAGCGAGATATGAATAATCATCAAGTAGTGTTTCTTTATCAAAATTTACAAAAGTTGTTTTCTTTAATGGAACAACCGATGTATATGATGGTCCTTTGTCAAAACCTTTGATATTATCAATGTTTGTTTTAGACTGTGTAGCTGGTAAAAAAACTCCAGCTAATAGTAAGCCTACAATCACTAATGCGATATAGCTCTTATTTATTCTAACTAAATCTTTTTTCATATTTATTTTCCCCATTTTTTATAATATTTAGCCTACAAATTAAATTTTTACTATATATACTTTATTATTTCCACTATATATATTATCTAAATTAGTAGTAATATATATTATCTAGGTTAGTATATAAAGCTTATTATATATTTCTTATTATATGCCAAAATGGGTTTTTTTAGTTATATACTATTTAAGAGGCAAAGCTGCATGATACTGCTTATTCCTTTTAGTTTATTTTTTCTTAGGTTTTTTACGGCTGCGTGAAGCAGCGATAAGTATGATTATAAGTATCACTATGATTATTATTGCAATATACCAGATATATTTCTCTAAGAATGGTTTTTCTGGTTGTCTTGCATGCGGGTAGCTTGTTGCACCATATGGCATATGACCTTGTATGTTTAATTCAGAATCATAAGATACTGATTGAGTATCCTTTTGTGTCCAATAATTTGCATCACTATAATCTGTACCAGGAACAAATACTCTGAGACTTGGGTCACCGAATAAACATACGTTTTCCCATTTATCCCACCACCATTGTCCAACGAGGAATTCAGGGCCGCATGCTCTCATTCCTAGTTCATATGCTTGTCCGACAGTATAGCCTTCTGCAAACAGTTTTATCAGCATCTGATTCCATACGCCTGCCCAGTCTGTAGTAGTCCAGGGATCGATAATCTGATATGTCATTCCATGTCGCATCCATGTCATGGAGAGATAGGTGTATGCTGGTAGACATGAGATGGTATTTAATCCGCATGAATGAATATTTTTTAGAGCATTATCAAAATCAATACCATAATAGGGTGCCATGGAAACAGCTTGTCCACTCCGCGGAGATATAGTAACTTTCCCATCGCCGTCGTATATATTTACTAATGGTAGATCTTCTTTAATTGCTTGTAGCGGATGTTTTAATCGATCCCTGTACAACATGATTCCATTGGCGCCCCAAAAATCAAGTGGCAGATTTAGTTTTTCGGCTATTTTATTGATCAATATCAAATTAAAATTTTGAACAGCTACATCTGGATTCTTTGTAGATCCTATTTCAGGTAATATATGAAATTTGATTAATTCTTTGGTTAGTAATGATGGTTCACACCCAGATAAAACATAAATTATCCACTTTGGGAACGTTTTCCAATGCCCTGGGTAAAGTAATATGGGTTCGTATGCCCTCCATGGGTTTTCTTCATGTATATATGGGTTATTTGGATCCCACATGCTGATCACTCCACCCAGGTTTTGGCCACCATGGCAACATTCTACCCATATGATCACACCACGGTTTAGATTTTCAACAGTTGCATCGAAATTTGTTGAAAACACATTATCATACCCAGCTCTTTTTACATAGAATGGTATAACCTCTGATTCGCTCATATCTGGGTAATACGCACCAGCCTTGTCGGTAGCACCATCATCGATTGGATCTGGCGATGGGCTTTCATAAGGGATGATTCCATCGGCTGTTGTATATTTGAAGCCCCAGACTTTCGATGCAAATTCATTAAACTTATATGAAAATGCTGTATATGTCTGCAGTACAGGATATGTGAATTTTGTGTCTGGAGATGGTGTAACTACTAATGTGCTTCCATAGGGAGGTTGTATTCGTCCCCCGATTAGTTTTGATACGCTAGAGCTTCCATTGATATATGTATTTTCTCCTTGCATCGCAGGGTTAACATATATCATTGCAGGGTAGAACACATTCCTGGAAATCCAATATGCTGTGTCAACTGGTGAAAAACAGAATCTTCCGTTTAATGCTGCGCCTGTAAACATTCTATCCCATGGGCCACCAATATCAAATTGACCTGCAACGGTTATGATAGTTTCCTGTATCTGATCAGCTGCTTTTCCAGGTTCAAGTTTTCCAAGATCATTCTCTTCGAGGAAGTTATAAACCTCTTTACCAGACAATAGCATACTTCCGGATGTAGGTTCATCTCTAGATTTAGCGTTTTTTACCCAGAAATCAGTTGGATAAACAGTTGCTTGGGATAACTGTGGGTGTAACTCTACGGTGACCACAGGGCTTCCATGTTGAGCTGCAATAAATGCTGCTGGACCGACAAACAATGCACCGGGATATTCCCCAGCAGGAATACGCTCTTCAGTGTACCAGTATGTCCATGGATCAATTGTTGTAAAAACTGTAGTCTTGGTATTCCCTGTTTTTTCGTTGATAGCCTTATAGAGATCACTGGCTTCACTGTATTCGTTTATAGTATCAATATCGTTTAGCTTGGTTTTTACGTCTTTAGATAGATGATTACCGATGTTAATAAGATATATATTTTTTACTCCGAGTTTGTAGAGTGTATCCTTTGTTGCACTTGTTATCTGTGATGGGGAAATATATAGCAATGGTGCGTTTAATGTGCTTGCTAGTACCGCGCCATTTGACGCAGAAGTAAAGTATTCTCCTTCGGTTTTTGAGAAGTTCTGATGCCAGCTATACTCTAAAGTAAAATCAAGAGGTTGTACAATCTCATTAAGGGAGAATACGCAGATTGAATAATTTTCTCCTCCTCTGCATTCACCAAGACGGTCAACATGCACACTTGCCTCACCACTCGTAGTTTCGCTGGTTTTCTCAACTTCGCCTGAGGTGACTTCTTCTTTTGAAAGGCTTGAACAAATCTCAGTACCTGTCGGGTCGAGAAGAGTGAAACCAAGTGTTGTATCTGGGTTATTCCATGTGAGTGTAAAATCTATATCTCTGCAGCCAAATGGAGATTGTGGGATATTTATGATAGTCCCTGGATATAGTGTAATATCAACATCGCCAGTATCTTTTATTGCTTTTGCTAAATCCTTTAATGATGAGATTACTGGGCCATCCTGATTATCATTTGTTGTCTGATCCACATTTTTGACAGGTACAGCTGTTACGCTGACGCCCCACTTACCATAGTTATGAATGTAAGATCCAACGACTTCTACTAGACCATACTTTGGAACCTCCGGGAATCCTCTTGCTAAGTTATCCACCATCCCTAACTTATCGTCATAGAGCTGCAAATCGTAGTCAACATGATTTGACCAAGTCAGTTCTGCTACTATGTATTTATAGTTTTTATCATTTATATCAAAATATGTGTACGTACCACCTACTCCAATAACTGGTTTTTGAACATCAAAATGCTGGTGACCTATAGTGTAGGCAAGAACACTTCCACTTACAGTTCCTTGGGTCAATGTATTTATTTTTTCAAACTGATCTTGGATAACCGCAACAACTGCATTATCTGAGTAAGACCATTCGCTAAGTGCGATTTTATTTGCTATATCATAGGGATTATCGCTTTCTATTGTTGTATACTCTTTTGCTTTCCAACTGCTGTCTAGTTTATTTTTTGGAACATTTATAAGAGTCATCTGATCTAGTTGGCCATTACAATAGGCCATCCAGTCTTCCATAAAGTAGTTAATTCCTTGTCTAGCGTTCAAAGAGCGATCTTTGTCTTCTTTTACTTGGTATTCATCCTGATAAAACAATAATGGGTTGGAGTAAAGCTTGTTTCCGTTACTAAATACTGCTGTAGGAACAGCAGCTAGGTAAGCATAATCATCAAGTATATTATTTTCATCAAATTGAACCATGGTTATTTTCTTAATTGGTACCACTGGTTTATATGATAGTCCTTTGTCAAATCCTTTGAGGTTATCAATGTTTGTTTTAGACTGTGTAGCCGGTAAAAAAACTCCAGCTAATAGTAAGCCAACAATTACTAATGCAATATAGTCTTTTTTTATTCTAAATAAATTTTTTTTCATATTTATTTTCCCCATTTCTAATATTATCTATTTTTTTACAAATTGAATTTTTACTATATATATGCTGTTTTATATAATATAATATATATATTTTATTATATGCCTAGTTTTAATATTCTATTGTTTGTTATATTATTAATAGACTTTTTTCTTACTTTAGTTAGCTTTATAATATACTTACCTTATATAATATATATATTATGTTATTAGAATAACAAAGAATTTTTTTGTTGTATTAAAATTTAAAATTTTGTGAGATATATAACAAATTTATGTTAAAATGTTAAATGTTAAAAAATAATATAAAACAAAAAAATACAGTTAAAAAATTATCTATATTCAAATAATACTAGTTATATATACACTAATATTTTTTTTACTTCATATAATTTATTTTTCAAAATGCCATAATTGATATAAAAACATGCAATATAACATTTTTAGATAAATGAATGAAGAGCTAAAAAAAATTCTAGAAAAACAACATTATGCTATTGTTGGGAAACACTCTAGCGTAAAACTCTGCCATTGGATGAAACAAAGCCTACTCTTTAATAGGGAATGTTATAAACAAACGTTTTATGGAATAAAATCTCACAGATGTTTACAAATGACTCTGGCTGTTAATCAATGTAGTCATATGTGTTTATTTTGCTGGAGACATCAAGGATTTAATGAGCAGGAGCTCAAAGAAATAGATGATCCAAAGTATATTTTAGATAAATCTATAGAAGCTCAACGGAGACTTATCACTGGTTTTAAAGGTAATATTCAATGTGATCAGAAAAAATGGCAAGAAGCAAATAACCCAAACATGGTTGCTTGTTCATTATCTGGTGAGCCAACATTATACCAAAAATTAGGAGAATTTTTTGAGGAATGTCACAAAAAGCATATGACGACTTTTTTAGTTACCAATGGCACAAATCCTAAAGCATTAAAAAACCTAAACCCCTTACCTAAGCAGTTATATGTATCAGTTGTAGCTCCAAATAAAGAGGTATATAAAAAACTGTGTTCCCCTTTGATTACTGATGGATGGGAAAAGATAAATCAAACCTTAGAACTTTTATCCTCCCTTGATACAAGAGTGGTGATAAGACATACATTAGTCGATGGCTGGAACATGAAAGAAAAACATATACAAGAATATGCTAAACTTGATAAGAAAGCTGATCCCTTGTTCATTGAACCCAAGGCATATGTTTTTGTTGGTTATTCTAG
>Ga0172363_10001489_pt1 | contig 18917 bp, 17 predicted proteins | sample LakKivs2_kivu2a2_FD_114541 | JGI IMG/M metagenome (GOLD analysis project Ga0172363, IMG submission 114541) | Sediment microbial communities from Lake Kivu, Rwanda - Sediment s2_kivu2a2 | ecosystem: Environmental > Aquatic > Freshwater > Lake > Sediment | place: Rwanda: Western Province, Lake... | reverse complement strand
TAACGGTATTTTTTTGTATATAATCTAATGTTGGTATATTATAAATTAAAGTATTATTACTACAAGTAGGTGTATGCATGTAAATTTCTGAATCAAACATATTTTCTTTTACTATTTTATTATTATGATTAAAATAATAAAAATTAGTTAATAAAATAATAATTATAATAAATATCAAAATAAAATAATATAAATTATTCATGATTATATATATCTATATATAATTATTTAACAAAATATAATTATCCAATAAAATCTATAATATCACTATCATATCCAAGTTTATCTATTGGTATTATAATCATTAGATTTATTACAATACCACAATCAGCCATAAATATTTTTTTTGATTTAATCTCTGCTCCAATTATTTCTATAATTTTATTAATATTATTTAATGAAATATTAGCATCATTTTCATTTAATCCTATTGGAAATCCTTCGTCATTATATCCAATATTATATATACATTTACCATCTCCTTCTTTTAATCTAAATTTCATTTGAGATGCATATTTTTGACATTTTAAATTATGCATATCTACTAAATTAATTTTATACTCAATATAACCATAATAATTTTCTTTATTTAATTTTCTTGCTTTTTTCATTTTAACTATTTTTTTATTTTTAGATATAATTTAATATTTATATATAATTTTATATTTATATATAATTTTTAGATTCTTATAGCTTTACACATTTATTAATCTTCCTCAGTATAGTTAGGAGTATCATAATTATCTATATTATCAGGAACACCATCACCTTCATTTTCAGTTCCTTGAGGCATTTCACCAAAATCATCACCAACTTCTAAAACTTCATTACCTTCTTTAGGTTGTTTCATATAAAATTCATCATATGTATCTTTATCTTTTAATAATTCATCTTGGAAATCTTCTTTATATAATTCTAATTCATCTTCAGTAGGAAATTTACCATATTTTTTAAAGTATTCATCTTTATAATTATCTTTAATTTCTTTTTCAAATTCATCAGACATATCATCATAGATAGAAACTTTATGATCAATTTCACCAACTGTTTGTTGAACTTCTTCAGGTTTAGCAATTTTAGCTTTTATAGTGGTTACAATTTTATTATATTCATTATCATTCATATGTAAATCATTATAATCTTCAATAAATTTATCAAAAATATTAAGAATAAATCTATTAACATTCATGGAGCCAATAGTAGAGAATTTATTTAATTCGGTAAATAAAATAGAATTTAAAAGATAAATAGTTAAATCAAATTCATCTAAATTAATATTTTCAATATCAGAAAAAGAATTTTCAAATTCAATATTAAGAAAATCTTTTGAATAACTTAAATATTCTTCAATAAAAGCATTGTTATTATATATTTGTTCCTGTAAAATTTTAGAATTTTCAGAATCAGTAAAAACAATTCTATTAATATCCTTAGCTTTATTTTTATGATTTTTTATAATTGATATAAATCTCCTAAAATAATTATTTAATAAAGACTTAATATTATTAACAGTATTAGTTTTAAGAACTAATATTATTTTTAATATATTATTTTTAGTAGAATTAATTTTTTCAATATTAATAAGTCTTCCTAATTTTTTATGTAATAATTTAAAATAATTATTTATAATATTATTAACAAAATCAATATCTAATTTTTTAGTGATTTTTGAATAATCAATAGGATTAAATTTAAAATCTTTATATAAAATAATATTATTATCAGGTAAATCTTTAATTAATTGAATATATAAATTAGTATAAGTATTTCTGAATCCACCTAAAAATAATCTAGATATATTACCTTTGAAAATAGTTTGATTCATAATATTTTCTAATTCATTAGATTCTTGAATATATTTATTAATAGTATCAACTTTATCACTAATGAATTGATAATAACCCGTAAAAGTATCTAAAGTTTGATCACAACATACATTAGCAGTAAATCCTAAAGGATCAAGAAGGACAGATTTAGAAATAATACTATTTATATCTTTAATAATAGAACGAGCTAAAAAGAAATATCTACTATAAATATCATTTTTATTAGGTTCTTTAGAAAAATTAAGTAAAGAATCAATATCTTTATTTTTAAATACATCAATTTTAGATGATAATCGTTTTTGAACATCTGATTTATATTTAATTTGAAATAATTCATTAATATGTCTTAATCTTCTAAATTTATCATAATTACGACGAATACTAAAATTAGCATTTTTCAAATTTTTATCTAATTCATTAATTAAACAACTAAAATAATTTATACCTTTATCATCCTTCGTTGAATAACCATCATATATACAACTACTATTACCTTTTTCTTTTGGATATTCAACAATAGCAGTTTCATAACTAATTAATAATCTAGCAGCAACTATACTATATTTATTTTCATTTATATACCTATCATAAGTATCTTTAAAATATTTTTTATCATCTAATTTTTTAATGGCATTATCAGATTGACCTTTAGATTTAAGAATTTTTATTTGTTGTCTTTTATAATCATTAAAATTGTATAAATTATTATAAAAAGGATAGCAATCAATAATAACTTGATAATAATCTTCTCTTTTTAAAAATATACCAATTTTCATAGTTAATGTATCAATAGCATTAATAATAGTGATAGTAATATCATCAATTTTAATATTTAAACCAATAAAATCACTGATAACAGATTTATCATTAATTTTTAAACTTTTAATAATTTCTCCATTTCTTTTTTTCGTTTCTTTATATATTTGACCTTTAATGATATCACTATCTAATAAATCATTTTCTCTAATAGCATGTCCTTGTGTATCAAAACCAACAACATCATCTCCTTTTAAAATACCAATTGGTGTAGAACAAATTTTACAATAAATATTAGATGTATCATTATCACCATCATCACCAAATTCAGTAAGCATATTTTCATTTAAATTAAATTTTTCTTCATTATTATCCGTATTATTTATAGCAATAAGATAATGATAATGACCACAAATTAAATAAGATCCATATTTTTTAGAATATATTTTTTTATGAATAGTGATTCCATCAAAAATAATAAGTTTATTAATTAAATATAATTTAATTTCATCATTTTTAATAGTATTAATCATATCTAAAATTCTCTTAACTGTAAGAGCTACATCTTCTAATTTAGATTCCTGATCTATAGACTTAACTTTATCATCATTTTTATTTAAATTATCTTTTCTTATTTCAATAATTTTTTTATATCCTTCTAATAATTTATTTAATTTTTCATTCATATTATCTGGTAAAATAGATAAATTTTTAAAATCATTAATTTCAATTAAAAGATCCATATCATTTTGAGAGAAGCATTTATTATTTATAATGTAATTGTTATTAGAGCAGAATTGAATTAATCTTTTATAAGAAGGATCTAATTTTTTATTAAATTTCCATAATTTATTTTTACTATCATAAATATATTCTTCAGAATGAAGGGGTTGAATATATAAAGCTTTATCTCCATTTTCCCATTCATCACTATTTTCAGAATAAGATGTTTTTTTATCATTATACGAGATATTATATAAAATATTATTTACTAAAATTTTATCAGATGGTAAAGGAGGTGCAACATTATTAGGAGCTTTATGAATAGAATCAAAAATATCAATAATTCTAATTTTATAATTATTTAATAAATTAGATCCTTCAGGTTCTTTAATTTTAGCAAGTATATTATTAATATCTTTAATATCTTTATCTTTATTTTTATAAGTTTTATCAAAATCTTTAGTATTTTTAAGAATAATATTATAAAATATTTCTCCCTTATCGATATGAGATTCAACCCATAAGATACGATTTGCTAAAGAATCATTTGGAGACATATAAAGTGGATATTCACCATAATATTTTTTAATTTGAGAGTTATTAAGATTATCATAAGAATAGATACTATTATTTAAAGGATCATTAGAAATTTTTAGATTAAGTTTATTATAAATAGTTTTAATATCATTATTTGATAATATTTTAGAATTATTTAAGATATTGGTTCCAATAATATTTTTAATATAATCGTATTGATTTTGAGTTAAATCATTATATTTAATATTATATTTTTTAAAAATTTTAGTAAGTTGATGTAGATATTGAATTTTAGAAATATAATTATTAATAAAAGGATCATTAAGTATATCATCAATAGATGGAATAATATTTTTAAGAATATCTTTAAGATTATTTTCAGATACTTTAAATGAATTAAAAAGGATTAATTTAGGATGAGATAGATCATTTTTATTAAATGAAGGAGAAATATCTAATTTTTTATTAATGTTATAAGTTTTAAGATTAAGTTTTAAATTAGTATAAATATCAGCATAAGTTCCATTCGATCCATTAGAAGTATCAATATTAATATAAAATTCATTATCAGATATAACAGTAATATTAAAAATACCGTTTATTTCAGGAATAGAATTACTATTATTAATATAAATTTGATCATCAGTATTAAGTTTATGATTATTCATAATAATTTTAGTATTTTTACCAATAATAATTTGTTGAGCATTTCCTAAAAATCCAATACTACCAATTCTGAAAGAAGAATCAAAGATATCAAAAATATTATTTTGATTATTAGCAAGAATAACAAAACCAACAATATTAACTTTTTCACCTGGGACTAAAAGGTTTTTTTGAATAAATTTAGTTTTATTTTTATCATCTTTAATTTCAATTTGAGTAAATAGAGGTTCATTAACAAATCTTTGTTCCCAATGGATAGTATTAATATCTATATATCTAAGAGCATTAAAATGTTGATTAGATACGATATCATAACCATTTTTATTATCAGGTAAAATATAAGTTTTTAGAAGATCATTTTTTTTAGAAAGGTATTCACTTAAATTATATTTACCATTTTCAAAATCAGTTTCTAATTCAGTTAATTTAATAAGATGAATACGTTGATCAGTAACTTTTAATCCATTAGGATCACGTTGATCTTTTAAAGATGTAAAGATTTCATTATCATTATTATTTGATTCATCAGAGTTTTCAATATATTCTTGTTCATCTTCACTTAATTTAGTAAAATAAACTTGTTTATCGTCAATCACAGGAATAATCCATTCAATATTATTAAAATGATTATCAAGGATAGATTTAATATTAAAATCAAATTTGGATTTGAGAATAGAGTCACCTAATTTTTTAACTTCAATAATTTTCATAACTTCATTTTTAACTTCATCTTGAACATATTTGAAGCTTTGATCATCAATGTTTCTTTTACTTAAAAGATTATTTTCAAGATCTCTAATATAAATTTCATCTTCATCAAAAAGAAGATCGTATTGAGGTGTTAATTCAGTATTTTCAATATAAATAGGTTCAGTATTATTAGCAAAAATATTAATACTTTCATTATTAGAATTATTATTATTATTTTCATTTATATCATTCTTTATAATTTCAGATGGTAAAATTTGTTTTTCTTTTAATTCTTTAGATAAATCAATATTTGATACATTCAAAGTATTCATTGGTTGCAATTGTATATTAGATTCAATATTATGTTTAGTTATAATATTTTGAATACTACTCATTATAAAAATAATAATATATATAATAATACTATTTTATTTTTATATTAAGAATTACTTAAAGGTAAATTGATATAGTATATATACATATTATGAATAATGATTATGCAAATCAATCAATAAATAATATAAATATTGAAATACAAGAAGATGATTTTCCAATCAGTAATAAATTATTATGTATAAAATTAAAAGAATTATATGGAATAATAAAGAATGATACAAGATATAAAGATATAGAAGAATTTTTTAAAAAATATAAATATTCAAAACAATCAATAAAGATATATAAATTAGATGATAATTTATATTATTTGAATACAGAAAAACATAAAAGTTTAATAATAAATGAAGAATTTAATATAATATCAAATTGTTTTTATGATATAAAACAATATTCTAAAAAAGAAAGACAAAAATTTATAGAAGAATTAGAAAATATAAATGAGAAGATATTTCAAAAATATAGAGAAGGAGTATTATTAAGATTTTTTTATTATAATAATAAATGGTTTATAGGAAATAAGAATAGCACATGGATTTTTAATTCTAGTTGTGAATTTATACAACAAGAAAATATATTCTTAAATAAAATAAATAAAATAATTAATTCTTATATAAATTATGATAATTTTATAAATTTTTTAGAAGGATTTAAAGATAAAAAATATACAATATATTTATTATTTGTAGATCCATTAATAAATTATTATATAGATATAAAAGATGAAGATAATAATATAAATAATAAAAATGGTATATATTTTTCTCATATGATAGATGAAGATAATAAATTAATATTAAGGAATGAAATAATAAATGAATTATGTAAAAAATATAATATACAAATAAATAATGAATATAAATTTTACAATAAATATCAGTTGGAAATGATATTAAAAAAGGAAACCTTAGATGAAAATTATGGATATGTAATAATTGATAATAAAACAGAGAAAATAAATATAATATATACGGATGATTATATATATGATTTAGTATATCATTATAAAAATATAGTAAAAAATTATTTTAAATATAGGGATGAATGTGTAGAATATATATATACATTTATCTTATTTAATGGAGAAGAGTTTGATAAAGATTTTATATTTTTAGAGAGAGTATATAGAAAATTTTGTAGATATTTACATAATTTATATATGGATTATTATAAAAAAAAGACAAAAAATATAAATGAAATAGATAAAGAGGATATAAAATTAATAAAAGAAATACGAGAAATAGGAAAAAAGAAGGAATTATCAAGAATAGAATATAAAGATGTATTAGATATATTAAAGAATTCAAAGATATTAATAACTAAAATAGAAATAATTTATAATGAATATAAGAAAAAAAAAAATATATTAGAAGAATTTTATATATTAAATAAAAAATATATATATAAAAATTTTATAGAATAAGTAAAAAAAAAATAATAAAATATAGATATAATAAATATAATAAGTGAAGCAATTTAAAATAATAGTAAAAGATGACATTACAAGATTCAATACCAAATTTATTAAGAAATGAGAAGGTAGCACATATACAACAGAATTTTTTAAATTTTAATAAGAAGTATTTATCAGATTATAAATTATTATTATATGTTGTAATATGTATATCAATCATATATTTTATATTTGCAGTATTTAATACATTTTTTAAATTACCGGTAATATTAATATTAGGAACGATAATGGGATTATATTTATATAAAAATAATTAGATAAATTTATAAAAAAATATTTTTAGTAATAATTAAAAATATTAAATGTATTTTGAAATAAAAGAATAAAATTATAAAATAAAAAATGATGTAATATAAAGAATGATAGATATATTACCAATAAATATAAGGTTACCATTATTAGATTATAAATGGAATAAATATAATAAAAATCTATATAAAATAGAATATATATCCAAAGTAACTAATAGAAGAATAAATATATTGATAGATTATTTTATAAGTAAATTAAGAGAAAAATATAAAAAAGTTTATTATCTAGATTCATCAATAATATATTATATATCGAATAAAGAATCAAAGATAGAACCTATATATTTGAATATGGATATATTAGATATATTTATAATATTACCGAATAAATTTAAGAGTATTTATATAATAATAAAAGGAGAAAAAATATATATAGATAATAGTGTATTAGGTAAGAGAAATTATATCATTAAAGATAATATAGAATCATTGATATATAAGGATGAGAGTTTAGAATCAAGTATAATAATAAAATTAGAATATATGGTAACAGATATTGATGATATAGATGATAAATATATAAAATTATATATAATAAAGAATAAATTACAAAATTATTATAAATATTATTTAACAAATAATAGAATGTTAAATAATAGATTATATATAAATTTAATAAATTTGATAATAAAACACATAGAAGAAATAGAAGATATAGAAGATATAGATGAAAAAGATTCTAATGATATGCAAAGTGATCATAAAGATGATAAAGAATATAAAATTAATAAAAGTGATATAAAATTATTAGGAACAATAGGAATAATGATGGGAATTAAGAGTTTTTTATTATTGTATGATATAATAATGGATCGATATAAAAAATAGATTTTTTGAATAGATGTAAAAATAAAATATTAATATGATGATATCAATATTTTAATAGTATTTATTGTATAAAAAAAATATAATATATAAAAATAAACTATGACCATTTATTGATCATATCTTTAAGAATATTTTGTATATCAAGACAATTATCAATAAAAACTTTAATAGCATTTTCCATAGTATTATTTTCTTTTAATTCAATACGAATAACGATATTTTCATCAAAAGGATGAGGAATAAAATAACCACAATATTTAACATCAGATCTTTTAAATAAATAACTAGTAATGCAGTTACCAAGTGTATCATCTTCATGTTCAATTTTAAAGTCATAGGCTTGCATAAGATTTTTAGAATTAAAAATATTAATAATTTCATTATTATTTTCATTAATAGAGTCAATAATTAATTGTAATTTATCGATAAGAGATTGCATAGATAAAGTTACGATTTGTTTAGGTTTTAGGGAACCAATAGATTCAATATTAAAATTATAAGCGATAGGTTCATCAAGATCATTTTTAAGGTAAAGACGGTTTGAACCTAATTTTTGGAATTCAAAAATTTCATCAGAGTCTTTATTAAGATTAGCAATAGTTTTATTAATAGCATCAGTATCAAGAGGGAAGGTATAGATTGAAACAGAGGTTGGATTAAAATTAGCACCATCTTTTTTAGAGTTAGACATTTTTAATTTACCTTCAAAATTAATTTTTTCACCAGGTTTAAGGGTAGTAATAAGAGTATTAGGATATACAAAGAGATTATTTACATTAATATCATTATTATCAGAAAATATATTAAAATTATTGATAGTAATATCTTTAAGATCAAATGAATCATTAAATTCATTGCATTGAAAGGAAATATTTTCAAAAGAATTTATAATAAGATCAGAATTAATAATAGGAATATAAGATAATCTATGAGAAATATATTCATTATGGAAACTGGTATTATTTTCGGAAAAGTTGATATCATTAGGATGGATAGCGATAATATTAACTTCAGCGATCATAATTCTACGAATAGCATTAGCCATACCGATAGGTATATTGATATTATTAAGAGTAAAAGTTAGATTAAAATCAGATTCATTAATATTATCAAATAAATTAGAAGTTTTTTTAGCTTTAATAATTTTATCAGATTTAGAAGTGCTTTTTTTAGAAGAAGATTTTTTAATATCAGTCATTAATAATATATTATTTATATAATATAATCTTTATTTTTTTAAATCAATTTTTAATAAATATAAAATAAAAAATTAAATATTTTACGTTTTTATTTAAAACTTTTTTTCATTAAGAAACATATAATAAAAATATATAAATATAATTATAATAATAGAAAAAAATGAGTAGTCAATATATATTAATATATAGTGATAAGTGTAGTTTTTGTAACCAATTATTAGATTTATTAGGTAGTTCAGATTTTCAACTTATAACGAATATGATAAAAAAAGTAAAGATAGAAGATAAAAGATTTACAATACCTTCAAATATTAAGATGGTTCCAGCAGTAATAATAAAAGAGAATAATCAATTAAATTCATGGCAAGGTAAGGATGTATTGACATGGTTAAATTTAAAGAATAATCATATAAAGGGTTTAGTAGCACAGAAACAGCAAGAACAACAGCAAAAGCAACCAATGATGAATGCACAAAATAGTCAAAATCCAGGAGAGATATTATCATATGATCCATATGGTATGGGTTCAAGTTGGTCAGATTCATTTTCAAATTTAAATGATAATTCACCAATGAGTCATAGATTTAATTTTATAGATGGAACGAATGGGAGTATAGGACAAAATTCAGGGATACCAACACCTCAGGATAAAAAGAATGAAGAGAAATTAAAAGGTGATTTAGGTAAAGCTTTAGAGAGTTATATGGCAGAAAGAGATAGAGGAATAAGTGTAGGAATACAAAGAACTTAAAATAAAAAATAAATAAATTTTTTTATAAAAAGAAAAAATAATAAATAATAAAAAAAATAGAAAAATATTAAATAATTAAAATAGAAAAATATTTAGATAAATATAAAAAAAAAAGTTAAATAATAAATAAATTAGTTAAAAGTATATAAAGATAAATATATAGATAAAATATATATGACAACATTAACAGCTTTTAATAATCAATTAGCGAGTTTCTTAGAGGAATTAATAGATTTATTTCCGAAAGAGAAACAAATAATTGTAATGAAAGAGAAGATAGAGTTATTAAGGAAAGCGAATCCAAGATTGATAGTGGAAGGATTTGTAAAATATGCATTACCCTATAGAGAATATATAGTGAATAAGGATGAGTCATATTTTTTAGATTTAACGAAGGATAATAAGATAGATGATTTTGAGGAAAATAAATATGTTAGTTTAACAGAGGCATTAAATTTAAGAAATTTATGGACCGTAATGGATTCAGATAGTAAGGAAGCTGTTTGGAAATATTTTCAGATATTAGTAGTTTTATCAGAGAGATGGCAAAAAGAACAAAACAAATAAATAAAAATAGATTAAGAAGTAATCTAATAAAATAATAAATTTATAAAAAATAATAAATTTATTAAAAAATAATTTTGATAGGGAGAAAGGGATAATATATATTTGAATAATTTCGTTTAATAAAAAATATAAATTAGGTTAAATAATTTAAAGACTTTATATATAATAAATATATATATAATGTCAGAAGTAGATAATAAATTAGATCAATTCAATAAGAAGTATGAAGAATTATATAATATAGTAAGAGAGAAGTATAGAGATTTAAGGATAAAAGAATTTGAGGATAAAGATAAGGTAGAATTTTTTATAGTAAATATATTACCATTTATGGATGATGTAGCATCGTTAAATATAGATGCATTTAAATATAAATATAAAGGTGTTCATGTATTAAGGAGATTAAGATTTAGTAAATTAATAAAAGTAGATAGGAAGATGATAGTAATACCGATAGTATGGCAGACATTAAATAATTTATATCAGATAGGTTATGATGGGAATTTATTTAGAGATAAGATAGAAAATTATACAACAGATGAATATTATCAGAGTATGTTACAGAATATAGATGAAAGAATGTATGAGATATTAGTAAGTAATTATAAGAAATGTTCAAATCCAGATCATATATCAGAAGATAGTGGAGATTCTTCAAGTAGTGAGGAAGAGGTAGAAGAAGAGGAAGAGGAATATGCAAAGCAATCTGAAGATAAGAATGACAAGAGAAAGAAGAATAAAGAAAATAATAAGCAGGAAAAGATACCAGATTTTATAGAGAATTCATTTATAGGAAAATTAGCGAAAGAGATAAGTGAGGAAGTAAAACCAGAGGATGTAGGAGATCCATCTAAATTATTTTCATCATTATTTGGAGCATTAGGACAGCAAACGAATAATAATAGTAATACAAATCAAGAAAATAATAATAAAGAACAAGAAAATAGTAATAGAACGGGAGATAATCAGGGTGAAACGAATCAGGAGAATACACAAGATCAACAGAATATGAATCAGGGAGAAGATCCAGCAAAAGCATTAGGAAATTTGGGTAATTTAATAGGAAAAGTAGTTCAAAAAATAGATAATAAGATGAAATCAGGAAATATAGATCAGAGTCAATTATTTAAGGAGGCAGAGAATATGATGGGTCAGATGATGGGAGGAGGTTTAGGAAAGATGGGTGGAGGATTAGGAGGATTAGGTGGAGCATTAGGAGGATTAGCACAGATGATGGGAGGAATGAATTTAGGAGGAATGGGAGGAGTATCAAGTAGAAAGGTAAAGAGAAAGATGGCAAAAATGACAAAAAATAAATAAAAATCATAAAATATAATAAAAAATAAATATTTTGAATATAAAAATGAATAAGATAGAAATAAAAGAATAAAAAAGTTTAATAACAAAAATAATAAGATTTAATTATATAAAAAAAAGTATAATTAAATGATATATAAAATAAATAAATAATGTTTTGGTTAGATAATCCAATAAAAGTATTATTTGGTGGAGATGAATTTTATAAGTTTTTTCCAACAATGGAGATGAATGTGATAGAAAAATTAAATGCAATAGTAAGATTGAGTGTTTATTTGGGTGTTGTATTATTTTTCATAAGTAACAATTTAAATTATTTATTTTTACCAATAGTAGTAGCAGCATTCACAATATTTATATATAAATATCATAAGAATACATTAGAATTATATTTCAATTCGTATAATGAATTAGAGGATTATACAAAAACGATAGGATGCACACAACCATCACCGAGTAATCCATTTATGAATATAAATTTAATAACGGATCCGAAGAATAAAGCAAGAGCATGTAAGCCAAATGAAGAGATAAAGGAGAAGATAGAAGATAATTTCAATATAAATTTGTTTAGAGATGTAAGTGATGTATATGGAAAGAATAATTCACAGAGACAATATTATACAATGCCAGCAACAACAATACCGAATGATCAGACAAAGTTTGCGAAGTGGTTATATGGACAAGGACCGACATGTAAGGAGAAGACAATGTTTTGTGCTACTCCATGGAATCCAGAAACGTATGCGGAGCCTTAGAAATGAAATAAAAAAATGAAAAAAGAAAAAAATATAAAAATAAATAATATTATATTTTTATATAGTATATAATGTTAAAATCACAGTATTCAAATAAATCAGATTTAAATCATGATGCAAAGATAGAAATGTATGATAAAATGAATAATAATATATTAGAGTATAATTTGAATCCGTATTTAACAGGATCAAGAAAGAATTATTTAGATGCTATAGGTGAATTAGGTATTCAACAGAATGGTAATTTAGGTGATTATAATGTTTTTATAGATAAAGAGTCATCAATGATATCAGGATTAGATGGTAATATATGCACAAAAACAAGGAGTAAAGCCTCAAAATTATTGAATCAGAGATCAATAATAACAACGCCAGATTTATCTAGTGGAGATATTCCGGTTGGAGGACATGAACCTAAAACAAGAGGAGGAGTTTTAACAAGGGATTGTAGAAGAAATTTAGATTTAACGGGAATAACAATAAATAGATTTGAACCATTAACAAGAAATGTAGATGAGATGATACAATATTATAGAAATAATGCGAATCCAACAGGATGGGTAAGAGGAGGAGCAGATAGTAGAGTTATAACAAGAAATATAAATTATTTAAGGAGTTGTAAAGTAGGTAGTAAATAAGTGAAGTAATACAATAATAAAAATATATAAAGAAAAAAAAAAGATAAAAAAAAGAGAAATAAATAATATAATTATTATAATATAAATAATAATTATATAAAAGAATATAAAGGATGAATATTTATAATATGAATAATTATGTTCCAACAGTATTATTATCATTAACAAATAATTGTGCAAATATAACAGATCAGGGAATATCGAATTGTATAAGGAATATATTTAATGCGAATAGATTAGAATTAATGAAAATATTAGATTTTACAGGAACAATAAGAAAATCATATCAATTAAGATGTGTTTCAGGAGTTGCAGAGTATGAGTGTGTAAATAAAGGATTAGTATTATGTGGAAATGATTTTATATTTATTCAGAATGGAATAGAAAATACGAATAGTGCATTTTATTTATCAATGGATTGTGCAAATTATTTTTTTAATTTTATAAATGCATTAGGTAATGATGCTCAATATTATAAGTGTAATACATGTGTTTTTTATTATCCTAGGGCATTAGACTTATATAATGCATTATTAACTGTTCCAAGATTATAAAAATAATAATTAAAGTAAAATAATAAAATAATAATAAAAAAAATAATTAAAAATAATTAAATAAAAAGAGAAGTATTAAAAAAATTAAAAAAAAATAAAATATTATAAAATGATATATTAATTAATAAATATAATTAAATAGATGTCATTAACAAGATTGAGTTATGATGAATGTGCTTATAATAAAGCATTAAAACAGAGCACAAGTCCATTAAATTATATGTTATATCCAGGTAAATTTTATAATTGTTCAAAATGTAGGATAGAATTAGGACAAGTAGGAGGAAATAATGTATCATTATATAATGGTAATTTAGTAGATTTGGAGAGTAATTTGATGGGAATAGATAATAAAACAAATAAATGTAATAAAGTTGTTAGAAATCCATTAGAGAATGCGAGTTTGAATAATTTGAATAATTGTCAGTTAGTAAATTATAGGACATTACCAGAGATAAAAGGATCAAATATAAGCACATGTAATTATGAATAAAATAGAAATATAAAATAGAATAGAAATATAAAAAAGAAATATAAATAATAAATAATTATTTATATAAATAAAAAAATAAAAAGAAAAAAAATAAATTTTAATATAATATTATAAATATATAATATATTAAAATAAAATGAGTTTTAATAAAATAAAGTATGATACATGTGAGACAGAGAAGAGTTATGGAGAGAGTAGGGGTCCGGGATTATATATGTTAGCAACACCTAAATTTTGTAATCCATGTTATCAGACGAATCCAGAGATAAGAATACAAAAGGCAGGAGATAGTATGCAATCAAATACACCGATGCGATATTATGCAGGTCCAGTAAATGTAGAATCAGATTTAAAGGGTTTAAATAATGGATTAGATGATTGTAATAAGTATAATCCAAAGGTAGATGGTTGTGAATGTGATGATCAAGGTTATCCGAGTGGAGCGGGTGTAGTAGATGGATGTAAATCAAATAGTCAAACGATACCGAAGGGAGGTAGATGTAATGATTATGCAGGTAATAGATTAAATTATTCGATGTGTTATTTACCAACAGAAGATGTAAGATTATCAAATCCAGCATCAAATTTGAGAGGAATAGGAATAAATAGATTTAATCCATTATGTTTAGATCCACAAGATCAGGTATTTTTTCCAGGATCATATATGACACCTACAAGATTAGTTTTTAGAGATAATCATAGACCATGTGTAAGAAATCCAGCAGTAAATAGTATGAATCCTTTAGATCCAAAACCATTACCATGTTTTGAATTAGCACCAGGAATATGTGCAAATTATAGAGCCCCATTATATCAGTATGATAAATGTGGTTAAATTAATTATAAAGATAAAGTAAATTAAATAATATAAATTATAAAAATTTATATTATAGATTACAATAATAAAGAAGATATTATTTATAAAATTCAAAAATATTAAGATTTAATAATAAGTTAATAAAAATAATTCAGAAACTTTACAAGAGTTAAGAATATCAAATATATTAAAATTTTTAATAAGCATATTAAGTATATTATTAACAAATTTATTATTAAAATTATGAGTAATTTTAAAAATAGATGTTAAAAGGAAATATTTATGAATAATAAAGTAGGAGAAATCTACTTTATTAGGAAAATTCTTATTAGTTTTTAGATAATAATCAGTCCAATATTTAATAATAATATAAGAAATAAGATTAAATTTAATATTATTTTTAGTATTATCATCATTATAGATTTGACTAAGATTGATAAATTTATTATTAAATTCATTATCATTAATATTATCGAAATTAACATTATGAAAATTGAATAAAAGATCATTAATTTTAGATTTAATTTTATCTAAATCAGATAAGGCTTTATTAATTTCATTAGGTAAAATGAATTCACTACTAATAAAAAAGGGTTGTAATTTAATAATATCAATAGTTTCAGAATTATTAGAAATAAATTCATCAAATATTATTTTAGAATTCGTAACATTTTTTAATTTAAAGTCTTTATCATTAGAATTTTCGTTAGTGTCATCGTTAATAGTAATTATATAAGATTCATCCATTATGTAATTAAATTGATGTATGATAATAAATAAAATAACAAAAATAAAAAATATCAATTTTTTATAAAAATATATAAATGGTATAAAAAATTAATAAAAATATATAAAAATTTAATAAAAATGCATAAAATTTAATAAAAATGTATAAAAATGTATAAAAATTTAATAAAAATATATAAAAATGTATAAAAATTTAATAAAAATTTATAAAAATTTAATAAAAATGTATAAAAATTTAATAAAAATGTATAAAAATTTAATAAAAATTAATAAAAATATATAAAAAATTATATAAAATAATGTATTTAAAAGGATATTATTATAAAATTTAATATGATGAGCAAATTAATTGAAATCGGTGATAATGAAATAATAACTTCGGATGAAGTAGAGACTTATACTAGTTTTGAAGATATGGATATAAATGAGAAATTATTAAAAGGGATATATGCATATGGATTTGATAAACCATCAAAAATCCAGGCGAAGGGTATAAAACCATTAATGAGTGGAAGAGATATAATAGCCCAGAGTCAATCAGGAACGGGTAAGACAGGTGCTTTTGTAATAGGAATGTTACAGAGAATAGATCCTTCAAATCCGAATTTACAAGCAATATTACTGTCACCCACAAGGGAGTTAGCAAAGCAGACAGAGATGATAGTAAATAAGATAGGTAGTTATATGAATTTAAAGGTAAAATTAATAGTAGGAGGATTACAGAAAAAAAATAGATATGAGTGGATAGATAGTGGTTCAAATAGTTGTCAAATAATAGTTGGAACAACTGGTAGAATAAGTGACGAATTAAATAAATCAAAGTATAATACAGATAATGTAAAAATAATGATATTAGATGAGGCTGATGAGATGTTATCGATAGGTTTTAGGGATCAATTATTATTAATATTTAAATATGTTCCATCGGATGCCCAGATAGGTTTATTTAGTGCAACGATGCCGGATGAGATGTTAGAGATAACAAAGAAATTCATGAATGATCCATTAAGGATATTAATAAAGGAGGAGAATGTATCATTAGAGGGTATAAAGCAGTTTTATATTCCAATGGAGAGGGAGCATGATAAGTATGAATGTATGATAGATTTGTATGCACATTTATCAATAACACAGACAATAATATATGTGAATAGTAAGATGACAGCAGATTGGTTAGTAAATAATTTAAGAAGGGATGGATATACAGTAGATTGTATATATGGATCAATGGCTGAGGAGAGCAGACATGAAGTAATGAAGGGATTTAGGAGTGGAACATCAAGAATATTAATATCAACAGATTTAACATCAAGAGGTATAGATATTCAACAGATATCATTAGTAATAAATTACGATATACCAAAGGAGAAGGAGACATATATACATAGGATAGGAAGGAGTGGAAGATTTGGGAGGAAGGGAGTAGCGATAAATTTTGTAGGTAAAAATGATTATGATAGATTTATGACAATACAGAAGACATATAATATAAATATAGATCATTTACCAAGTGATTTTACAAATATATTGGATTAAAAAAAATTAATATAAAAGTAAATAAAAAAAATAAAATGTAATAAAAAAAAATAAATATATGGAAAGTAATTTTAATAAAATATAAAAGATAAGTTCAAGGTAAATAAAAAGCAAAAATGATAGTATAAAAATAAAAATATAATAATAAAATATATTATATTAAATATATTATATTTATATAAATGGAGTATTTAGTAGCGGCGAGTATAATATCGGCTGGATATGTATTAAGTAAGAAAGATAAGATAGATGGTAAGATAGTAAAACCCAAGAGAAAAATATCAGAGAATAGGAAACCAAATGGAGCTACGATATATCAGGAGAAAATGTTTCAAAAAGCAGAGCATATAGATAGTAAAAAAGCCCAAAGAATGATAAGTCAATTTAATAGGGGTGAGCCAGTAGTATTACCAGGACCACCAGAAGCACATGTAAATGGACCATTTAAGAAGATAGATTATAATGATAATGGACCGATAGTATCATATGATCCGAATAAGGAGAATAATTTAATAAGAGAATTTGATAATAGTGAAGTAGCGAGAAGGAGTAGAATAGATAATGAGGTAAAGCCGTATGCAAATACAGGATTCAATGCAGGTTGTGGATTAGTAATGTCATTATCACAGGATTCATTAACACCAAAAAATATAATAGAGAATAAAGATAAAATAATGTCATTAACAGGTAAGGAGATGATACGAGAGGAATTTGTTCATAATAATATGGTTCCATTTTTTGGAAGCACAATAAAACAGAATGTGGATGAGAAATCAACATCTACAATGTTAGAGAATTTTACAGGAAATATGGAGAATTATAGACAGAAGAGTGAGGTTCCGAGTTTTTTTGATGTAAAGACGAATGTTCATAATGTTTATGGAATGCAGAATATGGATGAATCAATAAAGGAGAGATATTATGTAAGTGATAAGAGGAATAATGAGGCACCGATAGAGCAGATAAGAGTAGGACCAGGTTTAAATAAAGGATATACAGCACAGCCATCAGGAGGATTTCAACAACCAGATACAAGAGATTATGTAATACCGAAGACAGTAGATGAGTTAAGAGTAAAGACGAATCCGAAACAGTCATTTGAAGGTAGAGTAATAGCGGGAGTGAAGGTAGCGAGACCAGCGAAGGTAGGAGAAGTAGCAAAGAATAGACCGGATAGATTTTATGTAAATAATCCGGATAGATATTTTACAGCGGTAGGAGCAGTAACAGGAGCAACACAGAGACCATTAGTTTATGTAAAACCGCAGAATAGGAAAGAAACAACAAAAGAGAGAATAGGAACAGCAGGACCAGTGAATGGAACAAAAGCGAC
>Ga0172363_10001488_pt1 | contig 18921 bp, 14 predicted proteins | sample LakKivs2_kivu2a2_FD_114541 | JGI IMG/M metagenome (GOLD analysis project Ga0172363, IMG submission 114541) | Sediment microbial communities from Lake Kivu, Rwanda - Sediment s2_kivu2a2 | ecosystem: Environmental > Aquatic > Freshwater > Lake > Sediment | place: Rwanda: Western Province, Lake... | reverse complement strand
GCATACAATCTTATCATGGATGATCTAGGCACGCAGTTGTCTGTTTCTGTTGATGACGTATTCAGACTAAGGGAATCCTTAGAGCTGGCCAAAGCCAAGGCAAAGTTAGAATGGGCTAAGGAGAAGGTTAGCACACCTTTACCTACAACGCCCTCCATAGAATCTCCGCCGACCCAGAATCTTGAAGACCTTAAGTATGTACGTGCATATTCTGATGTTGTCCAGAGCGATTATTTTGCAGATGAAACATCACGTGTAAAGGTTTATTCTCTGGAATTGCAGAAATGGGATTACATCATTTCAAAAATTGATAAAGCATTATCAGCATTGCCAATTGAAGATGAAACCGGGATAATCGAACAGTATCTTTCAATACTCAAGGAAAAAATTAGTGTTGGACCAAAAACAGTGGAGACAGAAAAAGCTTTATCACTTTGTAAACAAAGGCTGAACACAATCTCGGAACGCTGGGCTTTGATAAGACGTAGCCAGATTGAAAAGATAATGAATCTTGAGCTTGAATTATCACGTGTTAATGATGAAATTAAGGAACTTGAGGTGAGATATTCAGTTGGCGAGATATCTCGGCAGCTTTATGAAGTAAAGATTAGTTCTCTGCAGACCAACCTAAAAAAAGTTGAACAAGAGAAATCCGGGTTACGTTCATCAATGGATGACATGGATATGAAGATATTTAGAAGTTCAGAACTGTCAAGGGATTACGTATGAAAAAACATAAAATAAGCGTGTTCAGCGTGTTCATTGTCTTAAATGTGTTACTTTTACAAGTATTATGTGGCATCGCAAATTCAAACAATGGATTCACTATTCTGACAACCTATGCATTGCCAATCTCGATAAGTGAGGATGCCTTGGCAAGGTACAATGTAACTTTATGGGTGAGAGACTGGGCGAACAAGACCAGTTTTGGGAACGTTAATGTTACGATTTTTGACCCGCAGGGAAAAAGGTCAATAAGTAAAATTTCTAACCAGACAGGACAAATTGATCTTACGTTGATTGAGGCGGGCTCATACGTTATTTCCCTTCAGGAGCAAAACCGAACCATTGGGTATCAAGAAATTAACATTGCCAAGAATGAGACTCATCTTATCAAAACCTGGGCTTACGAGTTTAACATGACGCTTGTCGACAAACAGGGAAACCTCCTAGCTAACCACACTGTTATGCTGTATGATCAGCTGAATTTTGACATGCCAAAGTTTACTTACGAATCAGGTAAAGTAGTGAGACAACAAAACATCACTTTGATAACCGAGCGGCTTGGAAGACTGGTTGGACAAACAAAGGCGGATAATAATGGAACATTAAGTTTTCTAGCGGTTTGGAATGGTACATACATGTTGAAAGTAATTGGTGTCGAGACAATAAAAGAAGAGTATATTCTTGGAGAGTTAAGGATAACTCATATTCCCCCTGCCGTTGGTCAGGGAATCATGGCTCTCCAAAATCCCACAAACGTTACGCTACCATGCATTAGAGCTGATTTTCAGCTCCATCTGGTTACTACTTCAAATGGTAATGTTACAGACGCCCAAGTGTTCACCCGTGACATGAACGGGATTCTTTTCTACAGCGACATCTCAAATGAGACAAGCTATGTTGAACACAAAAACGTTTACTTCATCGATGGAGCATTCGCCATCACAGTTCGATATGGGAACAGAACCATAGGTTACGAAAAGATTAAGATTACTGAGACTAAGGTTTTCACGCTTGTATGCTGGACGAACAACTTGACTGTTATGTGTGTTGACTTGGACAATGCACCTTTAGTTGGATATGTTGTGTTATTGTATGATCAGGTTGTCTTCTATTCTCCAACGAATGTTTCAATAGTTACGAATCAGACTATGCAATTAGTCAACTGGACAAAAACCGACGCAAACGGGATGGCACATTTTGATGAACTTTGGAATGGAACCTACTGGGTAACGGTGTCAAGCGGCGAAATAGTTAGGGAATTAATCATTAACCTCCAGAAAACGGAATCCGTCAGAATCACTGGGGAATCAACCCGCATGTCACTAAAATTTGTCACCCGAACAGGTCAACCCCTTTCTGGAGCGGTTGTCACAGTCTATGACAGTTCACAAAACTTGGTTTTCTGGGAACATACAGACATGTCTGGACGCATCTTTCGCCAAAATTTACGTATAGGTAGCTACACGGTTACTGTGGAGTGGATGGGAACACAAGTTGCATCTCAAATAGCGGATGTTCAAACTGATTATGGCAAGACGATAACGTGCGGCGTCTACAGCCTTACACTTAACAGCAGAGACCAATTTGGCGCCGTCCTCTCCAAGGCTGATGTTGTATTGGAAACGACAAACCAACGTATCAGAGCAGATACTGACACAGACGAGACAGGCGCCCTTACATTGTTACTTCCTCAAGGAACTTACGAAATAAGTGTTGAACATGGAATTTTTTCAGGCTCACTAATCATATATCTAAACAGTGACCAAAGATACACCGTCACCTGCAACATCAAATCCATCATCTTTATTTCATTAGCACTACTCATTGTTCCGCTTGCATCTTTCACTGTAATTCTGGAAAGGAGAAAGTTGAGGACGCCTTTAGAAATAAGGAAATATAAGACTATGTTAGCAAAGCTGGAAACGATGTACAAGAATGGCCAAGTCGATTACAAAATCTATAGGAAACTAAGAGAGGAATACGATGCAAGAATAATGGAACTGGGAGGCAGAGAAATGCGATGAAAGTCACACAAGTAGCCTTGTCCATAACTCTGCTTGCGCTTTGCGTGTTCCTAACAATTATGCCAGCCCAAGCAGTTGATGTTTCCCAGCAAGAAGAGACAGTTCCTGTTTACTTGTCTATACAAGTCAGAGACTATAACACAGGCATTGCTGTTGCTAACTTATCAGTAGTTATTGATGTTAATACAGACTGGGGATTCAAAAGAATCTCCAATCGCACAAATGAAACTGGAGTTGTGCAAACATTTATCGGAAATATTGCAACAGCCAACGTTCCTCAAGCCATGTTGCTTTATAGTGTTGACTTATCCGAAAATTACACATTAATTAAAGTCCGTGACACGTTTGTCGAAGAAATTCCTCGATTATTCCGTTTTCAACTACAATACAGTGCGAACCACACAATATACTCTGGATTGGGTATTACTTTATCAAACAGAGTTCTTACCGACAAACAGTACATGGAGGGGACAATATGGGTCCTCAAGGGTAAACTTGTCAGGGTTTTAGACCGCAACCTGGTAACTGGAACATCTCAGGATCTAATAGTAACACCAGCAATTTTGACAAACATACCTAGCAATATGAGCACGTTTGAGCGACTATACTTCTTCCCGATTAATTATGAAGTGACAATATATCACAGAACCAGTATATGGTCAAACATTGAAACTGAGAAATTAAAAATCGATGATCCTGTTTCACCATTAATAGTTAAAGTAGATGAAAACACGACCTTAATCAACTGGATGTACCACGCTGCTGTTGAATACGTGGAACGTGCAACATACAGCATGAGCAGAGAATTCGAATTCCTTAACTCCACAGGATACCCACTTGACAAAGAACTAGAAGAATACAATGCAATTAAAAGCCTTTGGAACCGAGTTCTGGGACTTAGCGAGGAAGGCGAATACGCATCAGCTTTAGGCGGCGCCGAGATTTCGTACAGCAAATACCTCGACCTCATGAAATGGCTCTCTAATAACAAGATTACAGCAGTGTTTACAGCAATCGGCATAAGCTTATTCGCGTATGGATTAGGGTCGCTGCTTTCCAGCTTTATTTTTGATGAACCATCTCAAAACAAGATCCGACTTATTACTAAAGTCCTAATTTTCAGTCTTGTAATGTTGATGTTTTCGCTTTCTCATCCTTCTTTAAAAATAACCTTCGCAATGCTAATTGGAAGCAGAAGTGTTAGCCTACCATTGTCTCTTCTAGGCTGCTTTGTAATAGGAACCTTAACCTATTTCGCCATGCAGCTAATGTCGATTCGTCAAAAGACAATGACAGACCTTGCCCTACAATTAGGTGTAAGAAGTCTGAAGCGAAGAAAATCTCGAACCTTGCTGACCTTGTCAACAATAATAATCATTGTCTCATCAGCCATAGTATTCGTAAATATTTCTATGAGTCGAGAAACTAAATTTGTGGAGCAATGGAAAGGCACCAACACTTCCGGTGTCTTGGTAGAACCAGACACGTTCATGGCTCCGATAACTGAATATGATGTAAATTGGACTCGTCTACAGCAGTGGTGCAAAGAATTATCCTACGTTGAATCAATACGAAAACAAGAAAATCTTCAAGAATATTCCATGTCTCGTACAGGCTTCATCACAATTGATGAAGAAACATACACCGTCGACATAGTATGCGTAGATCCTTCTTACATGGAAAAATATTATAACATGTCTAGACGCATCACCGGCTTCTGGAACCAATTTATTGAAGGAGAACCCGTTGTTATCGTTCCATCTGACTTTAATTTCCTAGTAAACCAAGCTGCCAATCTAGGTGTGGCAGAAGTAATCATAGGACCGCCTGAAACTAGGACATTAGGCGAGTTTCGTGTAATAGGTACTTTCGACCCCCAAACAACCTTCAGCGACCTAATAAAGATAGATAACACTCCCTTGTTCGAGAATCCTTCAGAAATCGTTCTAGTTCCATTAAAGTCTATTAAGGATTCAGCATTTGTCATTTCAGAGGTCACGATTCTTGTAAACCAAGGGGTCAATCCAGTTGATGTAGCTCAGGAACTCGCATACACACTTGCAGCCACAACGATAGCAAACAAAGACGGAGTTTCCCAGAAAATAGTTTGGTCGACAGAGTTTTCGGTCACCGGTCTTATCCCATACATGCCACCACTCATCATAGCAGGTTTAATGATGTACACCACAATGGTGTCAGTTTACGAAGAGAGAAGAAGGGAGTTTTCTACACTGGCAACTCTTGGACTAGACCCAAGAAACACACTTCAGGTTTTCCTCGTTGAAGCACTTTTACTTGGACTGATGGGAACATTCATCGGCTTCTTTGGCAGCTACCTTTTAGGAGAAGGCTTAACAATCCTATCCAATGTTACAGCTACTCCAGGCATTGCGGCATTGTCAGTTCCGCCTGCTCACTGGTCAATGCCGTCGATTCTTGTTGCACTTTTAACCGGTGTAGTTATGGTTTTCTTGGGGGGATACATACCTGCCATAAGGGCACGTGGGATAAGCCTCATGGGAAGGGAACAAAAACGAGAGATGGTTGGAGAATTAATAACTTCTGGAGGCATCACTACATTAACATTGCCTATCAGAGAAAGCGTTCAAAACGGCGAGATGCTATATTCATATATTAGAGAAACAATCGGAAAATTCAAAACCTCACTCGTTGATCCCCATTCAGTCAAGGGAGAATTATACAGGGACGGCACGTTTGTGGTTTCTTTTGTTTCTTTGGCTGACACGTCTCGAGTAACCATGCCTTGTGAAATAAAAGGCGTAAGAGAAGGGGATGTTCTCATACCCGTTATTCAGTTTCCAGTAAGCTATCGCAGCTACGAGAGAATTAGGCTGATGGTTCGTGACTTGGAACAGTACATGATAGGGTTCTCAGCTTGGAAAGAAATGCAGTTGAAGATGACGATAATCAGGGAAGCCCCACGGAAAGTTAAGACCTTAGAGGAAATCATGGCTGAGATCAAGGAAGTCGTGAACCAAATAAAGGACAGCAGCAAGAAGCTCAGAATACTAGACGGACAAAAGGGCAAACTTTCCGACGAAATCTACAACGAGTTCAGAGAGAAATACATAAGCATGATTGAAGAGAAGTCCAAGAGAATAAGAGCCATGTCCATTAACTTGGAGCCGCATCACAAGCAGCTCCACGATGAAATCGGAAAAATCGAGGTTGAAGTAGAAAGAATCACAACCTCCTACAACCTCAGCGAAATAACGGAAGAAGAATACGTTAAGACGTGCGGACCCTTACAGGCAAGACTTGCAGAGCTGAGAAACAAGGTTCAGGAAATGGAGGAAATCTTCGAGTTCCTAAAGAAGCCGCTAGGAATGGAATACACATAGGTAAAAATAAAAAAGTGACAAAATTCTCAGAAAGCATTATTTTGGATTTTTCTGTTTAACGGTTTCATTCGAAGAAGATTTTTGCCTCTTCATACAGCTCTTTATTTACAGTCTTAGTTTTTCCTGTTGCCTTTGCAAGCGGGACTGGGACAATCTCTCCGGCTTTCAGTGCCACCATATACCCGAATTTTCCCTGTTTAATTAAGTCAACGGCTGCGAGTCCATATCTCGTTGGGATAAGGCGGTCCATCGCCGTCGGCGGTCCACCTCTGATTGTGTGGGCTGGAACAACAGCTCGGGTTTCTGAGCCTGTTGCCTTTTCTATTTCTTTAGCAAGGAACTCTCCGATGCCGCCTAAGCGAACGTGCCCAAACTGGTCAACATTTGTATCTTTTGTTACGGGACCCTCGTAGTCTTTAATTAAGGCTCCTTCCGCAATAACTATTATGACAGATTGGCTTCCCTTATTTGACGATTTATTCTTCACAAAGTTCACAACTTCTTTAACGCTGAAAGGCTCCTCTGGAATCAGCACTAAGTCCACGCCAGCTGCCAATCCAGAGTAAAGGGCAATCCAGCCAGCGTGCCTTCCCATAATCTCGACAATGAAGACTCTGTCATGCGATTCCGCAGTGTCTTGCAGATTCTCAATCGTACGCATGGCTAAATTTACCGCCGTGTCAAATCCTATTGTGAATTCAGTTTCAGGAACGTCATAATCAATAGTTTTGGGTATGCCAACAACTTTGAGGCCAGCTTCGCTGAGTGCAGCTGCGACGCTCAACGTGTCGTCTCCGCCTATTGCTATAAGCGCGTCTAAACCTAGTTTCTTAAAATTCTGGGCTGCCTTCTTTATTCCGTCCTGTATATTTATCGGGTTGGTTCGGGAAGTCTTGAGGATGGTTCCACCCTTGTGGATTATGCCTTTTATATCGTCATATTTCAGCTTCATCGTGTCAAGCTCCAGTAATCCAGCCCAACCGTACCGTATTCCTACGACTTCAAACCCGAATTTTTCGCATTTTTTCACAACAGCTCTAATCGTAGCGTTAAGTCCAGGAGCGTCCCCTCCACCCGTCAAAACTCCAACCTTCAAAGATTTTGCCACCTTTAATCCAAATTTTTCCCATAACAATAAGAGGCATATAGAGAAAAATCTTTCGTTTTTAAGGCGAAAATAGGAGTCTTATGCCTAATTTTGTCGTAAATTTTGAGCTCTTATTATGGGGTTTTCTATATGCAAGCTTGGATGAACCCGTTGAAAAGCGGGTTAGGCTTCAGGGCTCTTGAAGTAAACTCGGGGTGGAACTGGCTTCCTATGAAAAATGGGTGCTGAGGTAGTTCGCCTATTTGCATTATTCTGTTGTCAGGCGTCATTCCAGAGAAAACAAAGCCATTTTTCTCCAAGGTTTTAACGTATTCAGGATTTATTTCGTACCTGTGCCGAAATCTCTCAACAACTTCTTCGCGATTATACAACTTGTAGGCAAGAGTACCTGATTTAATTTTCACAGTTTGCCCCCCTAGTCTCATCGTGGCTCCATACTTTGACTTTTTCAAAACTTCTTTCTGCTCAGGCAAAAGGTCTATTACAGGGTAAGGCGTGTCAGGCACAATTTCAGCAGTGTTAGCTTCTTCCAATCCGCAAACGTTTCTCGCAAACTCCACAACTGCTAACTGCAAGCCAAGGCAAAGACCAAGAAACGGAATCCCTTTCTCCCTCGCGTATTTTATTGCAGTTATTTTTCCTTCGACTCCAGTCTTCCCGAATCCGCCTGGAACGATTATACCGTCAACCTTCTCCAATAGTTTGAGGCTTTCCTCTTTCTCCTCAAAAAGCTTAGAATCTATCCAAGAGATGGAAGGCTTCCTGTTGTTATGCCACGCAGCGTGCTTGACTGCCTCAATGACAGAGACATAGGAATCGGGGAGCTGAAATTTTCCAATGTCAAAGTACTTTCCAACTATGCCAACTTTTGTTTCTTTCTTGATTTCATCGACTTTTTCTATGAATTCCACCCATTCCTTGTCTTGTGGTTTCACCTGGCGCATGCCTAATTTTGCGAGGATTTTGTCTCCAAACTTTTCTTGTTCAAAAATAAGTGGCAACTTGTAGATGTTTTCAATTTCAGGGTCAGATATGACATCTTCCTCATTTACATTACAGAAGAGGGCAATCTTCCTTCTTCTTACATCATCAAGGTAGGTGTCTCCCCTTCCAATTATGAAATCAGGCTGAATACCAAAGTTTCCCAGCTCACGGACTGAATGTTGAACCGCTTTGGTCTTCATTTCTCCAAGGCTTTTAGGAATTGGCAAATAAGCCACATGAACGTAGAGAACAGGATTTTTTTCAAGTTTCATTTGTCTTGCTGCTTCAAGAAAAAGGATGTTTTCGTAGTCACCTACTGTTCCGCCTATTTCTACTAGAAAGAATTCAGTCTCAGAAGCCTTGGCATTTTCCCTTATTCGCCTTTTTATCTCATCCGTCACGTGCGGAATTGGCTGAACTGTCTGACCCAGGTATTTTCCTGCCCTTTCCTTCTTTATGACCTCGTTGTAAACTTGGCCTGTCGTTATGTTGTGGCTTTTAGGAATTTTAACATCCAGAAACCTTTCGTAATGCCCCAAATCTTGGTCTATTTCTCCCCCATCTTCTGTTACCCATACCTCTCCGTGTTCGGTTGGTCTAAGCGTTCCAGCGTCGAAATTGATGTACGGATCGATCTTGCAAGCGCTTACTTTGAAGCCTCGAAACTGAAGCATCTTACCAATAGAGGATGTGACAATTCCCTTTCCTAGGCCTGAAATGACGCCGCCAGTAATAAAAATAAATCTTGTCTGCATACTCCATATTTCTGTCTAGGGTTAGAAAAGACTTTCGGTAGGCTTTATAACAGTCAATCAGACGCTAGCTGTATTTTAGGGCTTGTTGACTTACAGGAAAACGTAAGCTTAATTAGTTATTGTCTCATCTTTTATCGAGAAGCTACGCTGAGGATGATGCACAATGAGTGGTAGAAGGCAAAAAAGAAGATCAGATTTAGCCCCAATGCCAGCTGCAGGAGCCGGTTTACTCAGATTTTTCGAGGAAGACACTCCTGGGATACGGGTTAGACCTGAGGTACTTGTGATTTTTTCAGTTGCGCTGATCATATTTTGCACGCTTTTACAGTTTGCTTACGGATAACAACAGTTAAGTGAAGCTAGCTTCCATTAGGTGATGTCAGAGCTAGTTCAGTAATCTTGCGGATTTAAGATTATTTTTAGGCCTTCTTTGCGTCTCATCTTTTCGAAGCCTTCTTGCCACTTTGAAAGGGGCAGGATGTCTGAGACCAGTTCTTCGGTTTTAACTAAGCCTTTTTCGAGAAGGTTCATTCCTCGCCTCCAAGATGTCCACTTTTGCCCAAGCATTCCTTTCACTGTTAATTCCTTGTATGCAACGAGGTCAAAGTCAAGCTCGAAAGGATGCCCTGCTAATCCAAGCTGAGTGTACTGTCCTCCTCGTCGAACAAGGTTTAATCCCATGCGAACAGCAGCCGGAGAGCCTGAGCATTCAAGGAAAACGTCGCAGCCTTCGCCGTTGGTCATTCCTGAAACTAGTTCCCAAGGATTCTGTTCTTCAACGTTTACGGCAATGTTTGCTCCTAGCTTTTTTCCGAGCTCAAGCCTACTTTTGTCCGCTGAAGTGCCGCATAGAATCACAAATCCGCCCTTAGCTTTGACTAACTGTAAGCTTAAAAGCCCGATTGTTCCTGGTCCAGCCACGACGACTACATCTCCAGGCGAGATGGATGTTTTTTCCAGAACGCCGTTCACGCAGCACATCAAGGGTTCGCAGAGAGCGCCTCCAACGAAGCTCACATTATCAGGCAAACGATGAACCAAACGGCTTGGCACAACACAGTATTTTGCGAAGGCACCGTTGAACCAGTATCCAATTAGGCGTTTTTGGGCGCAAACGTTGTAGTTTCCAGTACGACAAGGGACACATGAACCACAGACCTGAGCGGAAGTTTCACTGCTGACCCTTTCACCAAGTTTGAATCCAGATACAGATGAGCCTACCTCTGTTATGACTCCACTGAATTCATGCCCCATGACAACCGGGGTTCTCATCAGGAGTTTTATGTCTCCATCGTATATGTGAAGGTCCGACCCGCAAATTCCAACTGCTTTAACTTCGATTTTGACCTCGTCAGGTTCGGGGAAAGGTTCAGGAACGTCCCTGAGCTCAACATTTCCTGGTCCAAGAGCATACTTCACAACTGCCTTCATCTCTTCAAGCCTCTTCCAGTAACCATTTTCGCCTTAACGATTTAAATTATGCCCAAAAATAAGGTACAGGTTAAGATAAAACAAGAAAGATAGACGTCTGTTTTTAATTCGAACCTCTTCTAAGAAAACAGCAAAAACAATTTGGTTCCATGTGGAAGTGAGGCTCCTGATTCTCCGAGTATTATGTACCTGCAACTATGACATTTAAGATATTGTATGAACTTTGAATCTTCTGGTCTTTGAGTTGATAAACACTGTTGTATAGTCGGACTATGCAACAGGTTTCGTTCATTAACTTTTTATAGTAAATCAAACTTGAGATGCTTAATTGTTCAATACATAGATTTAAAAGACAAAAAATTAACATATTTCCCTTAAAACAAATAAACTGTGACTCGTAAATTAGAGGCTGAGTGAGGCTTGAAACAAAAGCAATCAGGAATTCGTCTACCGCATAAATTTATCGGAGTTTTGATACTACTTATCGTGTGCCTAGTCATCAGGTACAATTATGTCAAAGTTGTATCTGCGTCTCCTAGCGTCCAATCAACATTCGCTGACCAAATCGTAAGTGACGGTTCCTCTGCAACAAGTTTCAATTATACTATTGACGAGTGGAGGAGAGAGATCAAAATTGATGCTTGGGGAGGACTTTCAGTTGCGGATCGATGCTTGGTAACTAATAATGAAAACACATCCGTTGACGAGGTCCAGTTTATTTTGCCAGCCAACGCCACATCCATTTCGGTTCAGGACGCGTTTGGAACAAGCAGTGGAACCAGTTTGTCCACTGTAGACTACGGAGCATATGTCTTGGTCAGCGTATATCCTAGCGGAACCTTAGGTGCGCACGAGAAAGTGAGACTCTTAATTTCATACAAACTTCCATCCAGTGTTTATATTCAGCAAAGAGGCTGGCAAGACTACACATTGACTATTAGTCTTGGCAAGCCAAATGACTGGTTTGTAGAACAGTTGACGGTGGCTGTTTTTCTACCTGAAGGAGCGGAGTACCAAGAAGCTTCGGCAACATCCCTAGTTCAAAAATCAGGCTTTTCTGTAACTGTCGAATTTAAAGAAAATAACGTGACGCAGATTGATGAACCAACCATTACGTTAAAGTATCAGTATTTTATTCTCTGGATAATTTTCAGACCAGCTCTTTGGGCTGGAACGGCAGTTGCCATTTTCGCAGTAATATTTTTTGCTAGAAGAGCATCGAAGCCGTCAGCTGAGATTGTTGCCGCTGCAGCTCCCTTCTCGCCTGATCTCCTAAGAAGCTTTTTAAATCGGTGCGATGAAAGAAGAAGACTTCAGTTAGAATTAGAGACAATGGAAAGTCAAGTTGAAAAGGGGAAAATCTCTAGACGTAATTACAGGATGAGGAAAAACTCAATAGACGACCATCTCTCGAGGCTTCAAAAAGACCTATCGGAACTGAGAAAAAAAATTGCAGCTGCAAGTGGACAATATTCAGAACGGATAAAACAGCTTGAAACCGCAGAAGCAGAAATAGAAACCTTGAAAAAAGACATTGAAATCGCTGACGCACGGTTCCTCCGCAGAGAAATAACTGCAGAAGCTCATCGTAAAATGTTGGATGAATATAACCGAATGAAGGAACGCGCAGAAAACACGATAGAGGAAACGCTTTTAAGACTAAGAGAGGACATCCGTTAAAAGATTCGGTTATGGCCTTCAAATTCCGAATCAAACTCAGGTCTGAATTATTCTGATTTCAGAAATAGGTGTTAAGAATTATGTCAAATCATGAATAGTGTTTTTATATACGTTGATATGCCCATGATTTCTAGGATTGGCGAATCATGCTCTGTAATTGTCACCAAAGACATGCTGGTGACGGTTACATTAGCCTTAATATTATTTTTTCATAAGGGTTGAACAATGGTGGTTTTAACTCTATGCTCAGGGGAACAAGGGAGGTATCTCAGACGCGACCTGATAATACATGGCAAAGGCTGTGTGAATATCTAGGACTTTCTGAATATGAGGCAAAGGTCTATGTTGCCCTCATTGAGTCTGGTCACGCTAACGCAAGAATCCTTAGTGCTATGAGTGGTGTTCCAAGAACCAAGGTTTACAGCGTTCTGAAGAAACTCATCGACATAAAGCTCGTCGTCGAAATCCCTGAAGAACCAAGAAAATTTGCTCCCACTCCACCCGAAATTGCTCTAAAATCATATCTAAAATCCTACCAGAATTTAATTGAAAATCTTGTTTCTGTCGTCACATCACTGGAAGAAACCTTTAAGAAGACAAAAAGAGAGGAAAAACTGCGAAGAGGGGAGCTGTGGATTATTAAGGGAAGACAAGAAATTTTAAAGAAGACACGTGAGATGCTGTCTAGGGCAAAGAGTTCAATTAACTTGGTGACTAACAAGAACGGCATAGTGCTGGTATATAAGGAGTTTAATAGGCTATTTGATGAGCTAGGAGAGCGAGCAGTCAAAGTATTGATTACTGCCCCGGACGTCTCAAACAATCAGCGCATGCTAAGCGAACTGAGATACACATGCAAGATTAAACAATCTGATTTTGAGTTGCCGATAATTTTTCTATGTGTTGATGAGCAACAGTTCCTTCTAGCGAATCTTCAACCTGACAGTCTAGCGTTAAGTTCGGATAATGACAGGGCAATCTTTTCCGATGATTCAGTTTTACTAGGTCTCATTCGGATACTCGCCATGAAGGAAGGCTGAAAACTATATTTTTAGCCAACAATTGAAGCCGGTTAGAATATTCTCATAAAAAATGTCACGAAGTTTTGTAAAACAAAGGCTACAATATATTTTCATAGAATGTTTGACGAATTATGCAAGGTTCTACTTAACATCTGCCCCAGGAGGGGTTAAACATGAAGAAAATAAATGTCGAAAGAGAAACCGTTGAGGAAATAGAGCTTTTAGATACAATGCTTTCTAGTTTTGTTGAAATATTGGAGGAGAAAGGTGTCATAACGCAGAGGAATATGAGAAACGTATTAAAAAGAAAGTGAAAATCAACAGATGAAAACTTTATTGAACTAATAGAAGAAATTCTTTTAAGGTTTTATAGCATAATAGACCACATGCCTTCGCAGAATGTCTATATCGATACTGACATTCTGATGTTTTATTTTGACAAAAAAAAGGTTGATGAGAGAAGAGTTGCTCGTTCATCAATTGAAAAAGTAGTAAGAAGTTTGAGGGAAAATTCTGAAATCAAAGTCAAAATATGCCAAGTAGTCCTAGGTGAGCTTATGTTGCATTTCTGCAAGGGTAAATGTGAATTTGATGAAATGAAGAAATTGTTCGAAAGATTGAATGTGGGCTCTTCAGATATGCCAAGTGCTAGTTCTAAAGTATTGAAATGCGCAAATGAGATTATGGAATCACAACATCGAATAAAACCTAATGATGCTTTAATAGTTGCGCAAGTGTTGAAAGACTCTTCAGCTACATGGCTCTTGACAACAGATGAAAAGCTAATTGGAAACAGAGTTATAGAGGAAAAGATGCAAGCTCTTGGTCATAGGTTTAATATTGACTCTAGTTTCCATCGCTAAATAAATTGTACTTTTTTAGAAGGTCGATTATCGTATTCAATTCTTTGGTGCTAACATATGGTTTTGCCGTCTTAACCAATCCGATAAGTTTATGACGATTTATATCTGTATACCTTTTTCTAATCATAACAATTGTTGATGCAAATTCAAGCCATTTTTCACTTTTGTTTCTCACAAGGTTTACAAATCGTTCATCTAATTCTATTGGTTCCTTGTTTTGAAAATCATTTATGCCGTAGTAATCATCTGCTAAACTTGGGGAATAAGGACCATGTATATAAAGTGAGTAACTATATGGTGCCTTAAAGCCAAAATTACGAGCAAAATAAACGTATTTCTGTAGCTTTAAGCGATGAGTAAACCGATTCTTGTCAAATCTCAAAATGCCAGCTTCATCTAACGCCTTCAAAAAACTAGCTAGGTTTTGCCTATTTGACAAGATTCCACCTCCTATTGTGTTTCGCCTATCAATACTAACATCATACTTATACTAAAGTTTTATTATTGCCATGTTATTTTAAGGTCATCCTATCGCAAAATTATTTGTCTTCTTTCACTAGATAACTTAACAATATCTTTGCCCCAAAAAGTTTTTATCTGTCAGTCAAGCATGTGATTAGAATTTCAGATGGTGAGTTAAGGTTGGTCAAAATAAAGATTAATTTGGATAAGTGTACTGGTTGCGGAACATGCGTCGACGTGTGCCCAGTTGGAGTATACGAACTCAAGGACGGCAAGTCCTCGCCAGTTAAGGTTGATGAATGCCTTGTCTGCAGAGCTTGCGAAACACAATGTCCAGAGAACGCTATCGAAGTCATTGAATAATTAAAGTAACGAACATGACGCATAGCTCAATTGGGTTAGAGTTTCCAGAAGCTAGACTGAATTCTTCTCACAGTTTTTAGGATTTTTTCTGCTTGATTTTGTGTATTTGAGTCTAAAAGAGGCGTTTTTCCGTGCAGCTCGATTCTGTTGCCAGCCATCTGACTGACGACGGCAGGGACAACCTTCCTAAGAACACTTAGGCAGTAGCCTCCCTCTAATACAGCCACTATCCTGCCTTTGCATAGATTGTTTGCCAATTCTAGAACTGCCTGAAAAATCATTGGATAAATCTGTGACGATAAAGACAATTCGCCAACAGCGTCCCTGTAGTGGCCATCAAACCCAGCAGACACTAAGATAAACTGAGGCTTAAACTGGCTTATAATCGGCGCCGCAATGGTCTTTACGGCTTTCCAGTAAACCGCGTCACTTGTGCCGAATGGAAAAGGAACATTAACCGTGTAGCCTACGCCCTCTCCTTGTCCAGTTTCGTCGGAAAATCCTGTTTCGGGAAACTCCGTTGGGTCTTCGTGAAGGCTGATGTAAAGGACTCTTTTGGTATTATAGAAGATTTGCTGAGTGCCATTTCCATTGTGTGAATCTATGTCTAAAATTAGAACCCTGTCAAAACCGAAGTCGTTAAGCAAATGTTTCGCACCTATGGCTACATTGTTAAAAATGCAGAACCCAAGACCGTAATCGGGACCAGCATGATGCCCAGGAGGCCTAGTGAGAACAAACCCGTTACGGAAATCTCGAGTCATGACTTTGTTTATAGCCTGTAATGTTCCACCAGCTGCTAATCTGGCAACCTCGAAGCTTTCTCTTGATACCACGGTTTCGGTTTCCTCATCAATTACGCCGCCGCCTGATTCAGAAAGCTGTTTGACGTATTTGACATATTTTGAACTGTGGACAGTTTCAAGGTTTTCTATACTTGCTGGTTCAGGATTGATGAGCGCGCAATTTTTTTGTTCCAACAACCCAATTTGCTTGATTCCGTCCATTATGACCTGCAGCCTTCGAGGAGACTCTGGGTGACCGCGCCCTGAATTGTGGTCGAGGCACTTTGGCGAATAAACTATGGCTGTGTTCATCATTCAGTCTTCCTCATGGATGGTTGCAGCGACAGTTTTGTAAGCATCTTCAATGGTTAAATATTGAGGGAAAGATATTTCTTTACCGCTCAAAAGAACGTCCTACTTGAGGTGGTGAGGTTGCCTATCCTTCCGATAGATACAGGTCGACACGGAACCCCTGAAATGCTCAGAATTTTCGAAGAGGAAAATTACGTTCAGAAATTGCTTGATGTTGAAGCAGCTCTTGCGTGGGCTCATGAACAGGTTGGGAATATTCCGCACGAAGATGCTGAAAAAATCATAAAGATGGCTTCAACAAAGTATGTTAAGCTCAGTCGGATAAAAGAGATTGAGAAAGAAATCAAGCACGACATCACGTCTTTGGTCAGAGCCTTCGCAGAAGTCTGCGGCTCAAGCGGCGCGTACATCCACCTTGGAGCAACAAGCTATGACATAGTGGACACTGCGAGAGCACTTCAGCTCCGCGAAGCGTTGCAGCTAATCAAAAGCAAGATGGACGAATTGGAGCTTATCCTCTTGAAGGCAGCAGACCGTTACAAAAACACAATTATGATGGGCAGGACTCACGGTCAACACGCCTTACCCATAACATTTGGGTTAAAAATGGCGGTTTGGATGAGGGAAGTGTCAAGGCACATTGAAAGACTGAATGAGTGCGAGAAACGTCTGATAGTCGGCAAGTTAAGCGGAGCAGTTGGGACTCAAGCTGGCTTAAGTTCGAAAGCCATGGAGGTCCAAGACCTTGTGATGAAAAAGTTTGGCATAAGAGCTGCGGAAGTTTCGACGCAGATAATTCAGAGGGACAGGCATGCTGAGCTGGTTTGTTTGTCTGCGTTGATAGCTTCCAGCCTAGACAAGTTTGCGTCTGAGGTGAGGGAGCTTCAGAGGACAGAGATCGGGGAGGTTTTTGAGCCCTTTGAAAGGAAGAAGCAGGTTGGCAGTTCAACGATGTCTCATAAGCGTAACCCTGAGCTCTGCGAAAGAGTTTGTGGACTAGCAAAGGTCGTGCGGGGCTTGGTGGTTCCTGCTTTGGAGAACGTTCCAACTTGGCAAGAAAGAGATTTGACTCAATCGTCTTCTGAGAGGTTCATAATTCCTGAGGCATGCATCCTTGTTGACTACATGTTGCATCTGATGATTGACGTTCTCTCCGATTTAGAGGTCGATGAGGACAGAATGAAGAAGAACCTCGGCTTAACTGAAGGACGGGCAATGTCGGAGGCAGTGATGATGGCGTTGGTGGGAAAGGGGATGAACAGGCAAGAAGCTCATGAACTCATGCGCCAACTGGCTATTAAGAGTGAAGTCGAGAAAGTGCCCTTCAAGAAGGTTCTTTTACGTGAAAAGGTCATAAAAAGCCTTCTTGACGAAAAAGAGATTGAAGCAGCGCTTGACCCTAAAAACTATCTAGGAACCTCGGTTAAACAAGTCGAGTTAGCCATTGAAAAAACAATGAAAGAGAGACAGATTAGAGGACTGAAATAGTTAAGTCATCTAAACAGTCTAGATAACCCAAAATTACGATTCATCTTGCATTGTTGAATTTTTACTGATAGAAATTGCATTTCACGAATTAATTACAAAAAAGATAGTGGGATACTAAGGGAAGCCCTTAGCATCTTAAGATTTTTCGTCTATGTTATGATTTTTATTCTGTTTCTCTTCTTCTCATTGTGCCTACGCTGAACGTGAAGCCGCAGTTTTCGCATCCAAGCGTGTAGCTGCCAGTTGGCTTTAATTTTCGTTCACGGCATTTAGGACATGTTAACTGCGAAGCTAGTGCTGGGGTTGCTTCTTGTGGTGCATAGAAGATGTTTGGAGATTTAAAGGACCTCTTAGCAATATACAGGATTATTGCCACTGCGAAGACAGCGAAGATTATTATCGAGCCGACGATTGTTCCGGCGTCCACGACATTTCCCTCCATAAAACCTCATTAATGTTTGTTTTAGAACCCAAAAAATCCTTTCTTTTTTGGTTCGGGCTTTTTAGCGACTTCGGATTCAAGCGCTGGACCTGTGGGTTGTGCGAAAGCTGTTGGTTGAGTAGCTGCTTCAAGGAATGGGCTTTGCACGCCTGCCAGAACTATTGTCGCTCGCATGGTGCCTTCCATCTTGCTGTTTACTCTTGCGCCCCAAGAGACCCTTGCGTTCGGCGAGATTCTGCTTAAGACGATTTCGCCAGCTTTGGTGACATTTTCCAGTGTCATGTCGTCGCCGCCTTCTAGGTGAACCAGTCCGCCTTCGCTTCTCTTAATGTCGCCGATGTCAAGTAGCTGCGAATTAAGTGCTTTTTCAACAGCGTCTTCCACCTTGGTGTCTCCTTGTCCTTCACCGATTCCCACGGCGCAGATTCTGGCTCCTGCCATGATTGTTTTCAGGTCAGCAAAATCCAGGTTTACAAGGCTTGGAATCGCTATGGTTTCGGATATGTTCTTGATGAAGTTGGCTATCAGCTCGTTCGCAACGGCGAACGCTTCTGACAATGGCAGTGCTCCTGCCATCTTTCTCAGTCTAGCATTGTCCATCACGACCACGGCGTCGCACTGTTCCACCAGCCTCGTTAGTCCTTCCTTGGCTTTCTCCATTCGGGATCTTTCAACCTGAAACGGAATAGTGACCACTCCTATGGTTAAGGCTCCAAGGTCTCTAGCCATGTTCGCGATAACTGGCGATGCGCCTGTTCCTGTTCCTCCTCCAAGTCCTGCTGTTATGAAGACCAGGCCTGAACCAGCTATTATTCTCTCGATTTCTCTTGAACTTTCCTCGGCGGCTTTGGCGCCTTGCTCTGAGAACCCGCCTGTTCCAATTCCTCCGCACGTCTGGTACCCTATGAGGATTCTGCTGTCAGCTCTGGTTACGCCTAGATGTTTAGCGTCTGTGTTTAGGGCGTAGATTCTTGCACCAGCGACTCCTTTCTCCTTCATCCATGAGACTATGTTGCATCCGGCGCCTCCAACGCCCATTACGCATATTTGGGGGATTGATTCTCTGGCTATTTCTTCTATTGTTTTTTCGGATACTCTGCTTACGGTCTTTGTT
>Ga0172363_10001486_pt1 | contig 18930 bp, 21 predicted proteins | sample LakKivs2_kivu2a2_FD_114541 | JGI IMG/M metagenome (GOLD analysis project Ga0172363, IMG submission 114541) | Sediment microbial communities from Lake Kivu, Rwanda - Sediment s2_kivu2a2 | ecosystem: Environmental > Aquatic > Freshwater > Lake > Sediment | place: Rwanda: Western Province, Lake... | reverse complement strand
TTGACCTTTACCGAGGTGAGCAGATAGCCGAAGGCAAGAAATCCTTCGCCATAAGGATTGTATACCAGTCACCCAGCCGTACCCTGACCGACGAGGAAGTTGACCAGGTTCAACAGCAAATCCTGAGTAAGCTATCTCACGAGCTTGGCGCTATCTTACGCACCTAATACTCACATTGGCAAAGCTACAAGTGGCGTAGGTGCTAGGCGGATGGGCTATAGCATTTCTCAGGTTAGTCCACGTCTAAAGCCAATGCTAGTCGTTTCCTAGCAATTGCTCAAGTTGTTCGATGTCCTGTTGTAACTGTTGCCTCTGAATTAGCAAGTCGTCGTACTCTAGCTGAACGCTAGCAAATTCCTCTCCAAGCAAAGCCTTTTGGTCTATGTCTATCCTTAGCTCGACTAATCGTGCATTTAAGTCATCAAGCTGTGATAGCTTAAACTTATGGTAATTCTCCAGCTTAGTATGCTGCTGTATCTCCTCAACATCCTGCTCCAGATATTGCTTAATGGTTAGCAAACGTCTCTCTTGCTTCCGGAGCTGAGATAACTCACCGTTTACTGCGTCTATCTTAAGCATAGCTATAATCTCTTCGCTGGTCAGGAGATGCATGCCAACTGGTTCGCCGGGATACACAGGAAAACCAACAAGCTCACTAATTCTCTTGTATGCCTCGTCTATAAGAGTGTTCAGACGCTGAACCTCTGCCTCCTGCTCATCTATATTAACCTGTAGGTCACCTAGTTGTTTATTCAGCTCCCCAAGCTGCGTGAGCTTCATCTGTTGAAACTCTATTAGCCCAGCATCCGACTGTGGTAGGGTTTCTACGTTTGGTGGTACACTTCCTCCTTGGGCATAGCCTATCAGCACTCCCAAAGCTAGCACCGGGATTGCTAAAACTAGTATAAGGCGTCGATTCACTGTTCACCTCTCATTCCCATTGACACTAACTAGTGTATCCTCCAATTTCCTTGGCAGCTTCCTTCAATAGGTTTTTCCGGATGCGGTACCGGCTGTTTCTGTCAGAACTGGCATTATACTTGTCTACACAGGTTTCACCACACCCTGTATCTGCATCCCCAAATAGTTCTAACAGTACGGCGGTACTGATTCTGAACCTTCTGCTGGCTTTTCCACCTTTCCCTTGACCCAGAACCCAGATTAAATCCTGTATCCGAAATCTAGCTTGAGCAACTTTATCCAATTTATCGCTGGCAACCTTACGACCCCGACTTAAGTCTCGCCTGTAGTCCGCTACCACACCAGCCCAGTATGCAAGCTGACGCTGGATTTCGTCTTCGCCTTTCATACCATCCTCCTTCCAACTCAGTATTATACCCTTCCCTCAAGAATTGCCCTTTATCATCATGACTATTCGCTCTCCTCTATGAGGGGAAGCTTCAGGCTGGGGTGAGATAGATGACTAATTCGTAATAAGCCCCCTGAGTGTTGTGACTACTTCCACCAGTGGTACCAGCTGCGCTTCTTTTCTGGAGCGTTTTTTTATCTCTACGGTTTTCTTCTCTAGGGTGCGGGGGCTGATGGTAACTCGTATAGGTATTCCCAGGAGGTCAGCATCGTTGAATTTAACGCCGGGGGAATCGTCACGGTCATCGAACAGCACTTCGATGCCTTCCTCCTGCAATTCTTTGTAAAGCCTCTCGGCCGTAGGAGCGACTGCCGATTTGTCCAGCGACAGAGGGCAAAGGTAGACTTGGTAAGGAGCAACCGAGAGCGGCCAGATAATACCTTTGCTGTCGTGGCTTTGCTCTACGATAGCAGCCAGCAACCGCCCCAGTCCGATGCCGTAGCTGCCCATAACAATAGGACGGGACTTCCCATCGCTGTCCAGGAAGGACGCTCCGAATCTCTCACTGATGAATGTTCCCAGCTTGAATACATGCCCCACTTCAATGCCCCGGGATCCAGATAATTTGCTGCCACATTTGGGGCAACGGTCTCCGGCTCGAGCCAGGGCGATATCAGTCATAAGGTCAGCCTGGAAGTCTCTGGGATAATTGGCATTCCTGAAGTGATAGCCTGGCTTGTTGGCGCCAGCAACAAAGTTGGAGCCTAAGGTTATGGAATCATCAGCTACCACTTTGACTCCCTTGACGCGTATGGGTGAGGCAAAGCCAGCCACAATTCCAGCTCCGTTCACTTCGGCTTCTGTAGCCAGACGAAGGTCAGAGGACTTCACAGCATTTCTTAGTTTCGTTTCGTTGACTTCCAGGTCGCCTCGAATGACGACGAAGACAAACTGACCATCAGAAAAATAGAACACAGCCTTAAGAGTTTGATTTGACGGCACGCCCACAAGACCTGCTACTTCCTCTATGGTCTTTGTCTCCGGCGTTGCTATCTCCTCTAAGGGAAGCAGGGGTTCAGTATGGATTCTTGTCTTCATGAATTGGGCCTTCTCGGCATTGGCAGCATAGTCACAGTTGGAACAACAAATGACTTCATCCTCACCATCTTCGGTGAGAACCATGAATTCGTGGGAATCCTTGCCGCCTATGGCACCGCTGTCGGCTTCTATCATCAATGCCGGCAAGCTCAGACGAGCGTAGATGTTCTTGTAAGCCTGGCACATCTTCTGATAACTTTCATGCAGGCCAGCTTCATCGGCATCAAAGCTATAAAGGTCTTTCATGATGAACTCACGGACTCTCAACAAACCGCCGCGGGGACGTGGTTCATCGCGAAGCTTGGTCTGTATTTGATAAAGGAGCAAAGGAAGATCCCGGTAGCTCTGCACGTAACGGCGAACGAGGTCGGCCATAACCTCTTCGTGGGTGGGCCCGAGAGCCAGCGTATGCTCTTTGCGGTCGGTCAAAGTGAATAGAGACTTACCGAAGGATACATCCCTGCCTGATTGCTGCCACAGCTCAAGGGGCTGCAACACGGGCAGCATCAATTCCTGCCCGCCTGCCTTATCCATTTCCTGTCTGATAATGTTTTCTATCTTCTTGAGAACGCGCCAGCCCAAAGGCAGGTACGAATAAATTCCCGCAGCCTCCTGAGCAATCATGCCTGCTCTGAGCAATAGCTGGTGGCTTGTGCTCTCAGCTTCTGTCGGTGCCTCCCGTAGTGTCTTGCCAAAAAGCTTAGAGAAACGCATTGTCTCTACTGTAATCCTTCCTCGTTAAGAGACTCTATCTCTGCCATTAGAGCTTGTAGAAACCTATCCTCGCTCACTGTGGCTGCCACCTTCCCTTTTCTAAATATAGCACCTTTCCCCTTGCCGCAGGCAATGCCGACATCGGCATCCTTAGCCTCGCCAGGGCCATTGACCACGCAGCCCATGACGGCCACTTTAATGGGTTTCGTTACTCCTTGAAGGCGTTTGCCGACCGCCTCAGCCAGGGTAATGATATCAACTTCAGCCCGGCCACAGGAAGGGCAACTCACTAGGGTTGGACCTCGTCGACGAAGCCCCAGGCTTTTCAGAATCTCGTAAGCCACAAATACTTCCTCACACGGATGAGCGGTGAGAGAAACGCGTATGGTATCGCCGATCCCCTGATAGAGAAGTATGCCAATGCCTATAGCGCTGCGTACGGCTCCTGTCCGGGGAAGCCCGGCCTCTGTGACGCCCAGATGCAGTGGGTAGGGGATTTTATCGGCAATCATCCGATAAGCCTGAATGGTAGCGGGAACGTCAAAGGCTTTGAGGGAGACCTTGATCAAATCGAAGTCAAGGCTTTCCATAAGCTTTGTCTGCTCTAATGCCATCTTGACCATACGCCTGGCCATCGGAGCCTTGGGCTGAGAATCAGCCGGCAAGCTGCCAGCATTTACCCCAATACGGATCGGCACCCCCCGTTCCTTGGCAGCGGCTACCACCTGGGCGATCTGGTCCTTGTCCCCTATGTTGCCGGGGTTGAGGCGGAGTCCGTCAACACCAGCTTTCAGCGCATTTAAGGCCAAACGGTAGTCGAAATGTATATCAGCGATAATAGGCAACGAGACGTTCTTCTTGATAGTTGCCAGGCTTTCAGCAGCTTCCCCATCAGGTACTGCTATCCGCACAATCTCACAACCGCAATCCTCCAGTTCCTTGACCTGATTTATAGTGGCAGAAATGTCACGGGTATCGGTCTTGGTCATAGACTGTACCACGATAGGGGCATCGCCACCGACGGTCACCTTGCCAATCCTCAGTGGTTTGGAGATTCGACGTGTCATATTCCGAAGCCCCGTGGTATACGCCAGATATCCACAGATGTTATCAAAACCACAAGCGCAATTAGGAAGGCAGTCCCGATTGTATAGGCCAGGCGCACTGTTCGAGGAGAAAGACGCTTCCCGCGCCTGACTCCTTCGATGAATGCCACCAGCATTCCTCCTCCGTCGAGAGGAGGGATGGGGAAGAAATTGAATATTCCGAGACCAAGGCTAATCATGCTGGCCATGAATAACATGCTGCTGGAGCCAGAAGAGCGCACCACCTCCACCGTTAACTGGCCAGCGCCTATTGGCCCCACCAGGGCTGTACTTGGAGCCTCTATGATTTGGGGGATGGTCTTTATTATGAGGACAGGCATGTAGATAATATACTTGGCTCCCGAGTAGACTGCCTTCCATGCGGGAGGTTGGTCTTGTGCGATATGTGCGCCCGGCACGTATCGCATCTCTACACCAGGCAGCGTGTGGTAACCGGCATTGGTCAAAGAGGGTGTAGTCACATTCCCATCTCGCTGCAACACTAGATTTATCTGTTCATCTTCCGCAAGGAAACTCAGGGCTGTGGACATACTCGCATCATCGTATATACGTTGCCCATTGATGCTGTAGATGCAGTCGCCGGCTCTGATGCCCGCATCATAGGATGGTGAGCCTTCATTGACCTGACTTACTGTATTCCAGTAAATGTAGACGCCAATCACTCGCTGCCCTTCTGTTGGATCGAATTGCGGAGTCAGCGTTTTTTGTATTTCTTGGCCGTTCCTGAGCAGAGCCAAGCTTATTGCTGCTCCTTCTTCAACTGAATTTAGTGTGTTCTGCATATCTCCCTGTGTATGAATGGCTTGCCCATTTACCGCCAGGATTATATCCCCGGGCTCGATACCGGCTTGTTCGGCAGAGGAATTCCCTACTACTGCGCCGACCATGAGTCCATCGCCGGCCAGGACAGGCACAGGGAGCGCAAGGAAAGCACTCAGCAGAACAAAGGCCAGAAAGACGTTGACGAGCGGACCGGCGGCATAAATTCCTAATCTGGTCCATGGTCCTTTGCCGGCCAAGCTCCGCGGCACTGTGGGATCATTTTCTCCAGCTGCCTTGACGAAGGCTCCTATGGGTACCGCATTGAGTGAGTATATTGTCTCGCCTCGTTTAATACCAAAGAGCCGAGGAGGCATTCCTATGCCGAACTCCTCCACTTTCACTCCGGTACGTTTAGCAGTGATGAAATGCCCGAATTCGTGAAGACACATCGCCACGAATAGGGTTACAATGAAAAGGATAATGATTACGGCGATGCTCATCTCTTATTCCTTTGCGCCGGAATTGTCTCTATGCTCCTCCGTTCCTTACTCAAGTGAAGCTGTGTAGCACATTCTCTGGCCCATGTGTCGGCAGCCAGTATTTCCTCGAGAGAGGGCTGACTGATGTTTCGATGTTGTCGAAGTGTCTCCTGGACAATTCCGGCTATGTCTGTAAAACCTATTCTACCCCTGAGAAAAAGCTCCACGGCTACCTCATCGGCGGCACAAAGCACTGCCGGGTAGGTCCCTCCTGATTTGCCAGCCTCCACAGCCAGCGTGAGACAGGGGAATCTGTCATAATCGATGGGCTCAAAGTCCAGAGAGTTGATTTTGTTCCAATCAAGGCGAGGCAGTCCTGGATTAGGCCACCTTTGAGGATGAGAAAGAGCGTACTGGATGGGCAGCCTCATGTCAGGCCAGCTAAGCTGAGCTTTTAGAGAACCATCCGCAAATTCCACCATGGAATGAACGATAGACTGGGGATGAATTAAGATTTCAATACTATCAAACGGGAAAGAGAAAAGCCAATGAGCCTCGATGACCTCTAATCCTTTATTCATCAACGTTGCTGAGTCTATGGTTACCTTCCTGCCCATCTTCCATACAGGGTGTTGAAGGGCCTGCTCCGGAGTCACCTTAGTCAATTGTGACTGCGAGTAGTTATAGAACGGCCCTCCAGAGGCAGTAAGAATAAGTTTTTTGGGTTTATTCTTCTCCCCCTGCAAACACTGCCAGATGGCACTGTGCTCGCTGTCAATAGGCAGGATTCGAATATGATGGTGGGTGGCTTCATGTACAATGATTTCACCAGCCATCACCAATACCTCTTTGCTAGCCAGCGCGACTGTCTTGCCTGCCTGCAAGGCCGCCAGCGTGGGGCCTAGTCCTGCCTTGCCTGCGGTAGCTACAACAACAAGGTCGACGTCGGGATGGCCGGCTATTTCCTCTACGGATAGGAATTGTCCGCTGTAACCAATATCTGGCTTGATGGAGGAAGAGAACATTGTGGGATGGAATTCCTTGATTTGTCGTTCCAGGAGCTCAATATTCTTGCTTGCCGCCAGCGCTATTACCTTCAGTTCATCGGGCAGAGCACGGATTACATCCAGAGCCTGCCGACCTATGGAACCTGTTGAGCCGAGGACAGCTATTTTTCTTACGCCAGCCATATCACGTAATAGTATACCACTGCCCCCACAAATATGAGGCTATCGAAGCGGTCAAGGACACCGCCATGTCCCGGCAGCAAGTTGCCTGATTCCTTCACCCCCATATTGCGCTTGAGTAAGGATTCAACAAGGTCACCAAGCTGGGCGAACAGGCCGACGAGAAGGCCCAGGATTATGATTTGCCAGTATCTGAAAGCAAAAGGAGCCCCCAGGGCAACAGAAATTAGCTTGAGAACTACCGCTATCACAACGGCGGCCAGAACGGCGCTCACCAGTCCCCCTGTCGCTCCCTCCCAGGTTTTGGCTGGGCTTATTGCAGGAGCCAGTTTGTGCTTGCCTTTTGCCCGTCCGATAAAGTAGGCACCGGTATCGTTGGCAAATGTGGTCAGCATCGCCAGGTAAACCCAATTTCGGCCATCCTCCAAACCGCGCAAGTTCAACCAGTAGCTGAGCATCCAGCCCACATAGAGAGCCCCGGCTATCGTCCATGCCCATTCATGGAATGCCTTTTCTCTCGCCGGTCCGATTAGTAGGCAAATCAAGGAGACCAACATGCCTGCGCTAACAACTATGGGCAAAAGACCGGGATTCCTGTAGTGAGGGCTTAAGACAAGGGCCAACGTCCATAGCAAGCCCAAATAAAGCAAGGGTTCTCTCCTGTGGAAATTGGCTATGTGGTAGAACTCGTAGGCGCCAGCCAGGGCCGCTGCAGCTATAAAAAGAGTAATCCAAGGGTTGCCAAACCAGATGGCAAGAATAATGAGAGGCACGCCTACGACGGCGGTGGCAACTCTGTGCTTGAGCATGGGCCTATTTTAACAGCTTTTGAGCGGTCACAGGCTGGCTAGCGTTCAGGCGCATGAACGGTCGAGTTGAACCGGCATCATATCCGATGTGTGGCCCCGAGTGTCAAAGAAAGATCTGAGGGCAAAGTAACATCCGGCGTCTGGCTGAGGTTACGGTGGGTCCGGCAGGGTCCTCAAAAGGGCGAAAGACCTTCCGGTCTTATACTATATCTCCTGTATTTCCTTTTCCTTACGCTGCCCCAACTCGCTTACCTTCTCCACACAAGCCTCTGTAAGCTGGTCGATCTTCTTGGTATTATTTTTGAGTTCGTCCTCAGATATTTCCCTGTTTTTCTCCATCTCTCTGAGCTTCTCAATGCCATCCCTCCGTATGTTGCGTATGGCAATCCGCCGCTCCTCCACCTTCTTGGATACAAACTTGACCAGCTCCTTGCGTCGCTCCTCGCTAAGAGGTGGTATGACCACCCGAATTACATTACCATCATTTGCAGGGTTAAGGCCGATATTGGCTGTCAGGATGGCCCTGTCGATGTCTCGTAACGATGCCCGATCCCAAGGCTGAATGATGATTAAATTAGCCTCAGGTATGGAAATGGTAGCGAGTTGACGTAGCGGAATAGTGCTGCCCTGATAGTCAACCATAATATAGTCAAGCAGGGCTGGAGTAGCACGACCGGCCCGCAGGGTAGCCAGTTCCTTAGCCAGGCCGTCTGTGACCTTCTGCATTCGGGAGTTCAGTTCAGCGAATAGTTCATCTAACATGGGCTTAGTGATCAACACCAAGCTCGAATCTGGCAAATCTGCGTACCTTTATGTTCTCACCCACCTTGGCGATTGTTTCAGCAATGATTTCCTGTACCGTCCTAGTAGGATCCTTGATGAAAGGCTGGCTGAGAAGACAAGCTTGTTGAGGGTCTGTTTCTGTCTCTGGCGGCATCTCTTCTCTACTGATGAATTGCGGGCAACTAGCAGCTATCTGCATGGCTAAGTCGTGAGCAAGTTCTTTGAATTCAGCAGTTCGAGCCACAAAATCGGTTTCACAGTTTAGCTCCACTAGTGCTCCGATGCGTTTGGTGTGATGAACATAAGTCTCGATCACGCCTTCCGTTACGAGCTCATCCCTCTTCTTCTCGGCAATTGCTGCCCCGCGTTGCTTCAGGAATTCCACTGCCCTCTCTATATCACCGCCGGCCTGTACTAAAGCCTTATTGCAGTCAGCTATTCCGATATTAGTTCTACTTCTTAACTCTTTCACTGCTTGAACTGATATTTTCATGGAGATGCAACTTCTCCTTCTGGCTCCTTTAGCTCCTGTGATTTACCTGGCTTCTCCGGTTCGAAGGTATACGAACCCAGAATCTCAACGGCTTCTTCGTGCTCTTCCCTGGCTGCCGACTTGGTAGCTCCCGCCTCTGCGGAAAACGCTTCAGTTTTACCCTTGATTACGGCATCAGCTATTCTGCTACAAATTAACTTGATCGCCTTAACGGCGTCATCATTGGCGGGGATAGGATAATCGATGCCGTCGGGATTACAGTTAGTGTCCGAGATGGCAATCGCGGGTATGCCTAGTCTTTTAGCTTCAGTAAAGGCAATTCTGTCTTTGATAGGATCAGCAATGAAGAGCGCCCCCGGAAGCGTGGTCATTTCCTTGAAACCACCCATTTGAGTGTTCAGGTGGGAAATTTCCTTTTCTATCTTCACCCGTTCTTTCTTGGGCAAGCGGTCAAGCTCGCCTTTATCCTTCTTGTTCTCCAGACGGACCAGGTGGTCAATCCGAGCTTGTATGACGGCGAAATTTGTTAACATACCGCCTAGCCATCTCTGATTAACATAGCTCATACCGCATCTCACAGCCTCTTCTTCTATGGTCTGCTGAGCCTGTTTCTTAGTGCCGACAAAAAGAATATTCTGCCCGCGAGCTGCCAAATCCTGGGCAAAGGCACAGGCCTTTTCTAACATGGTGACTGTCTGCTCCAAATCGATGATATGGATGCTGTTGCGCTGGGTAAAAATGTATTTCTTGGCCTTCGGATGCCAGTAGCTGGTGTGGTGGCCGAAGTGAGCGCCGGCCTCCAGTAATTGTTTCAGCAAAGCATTTTCTATCATGTTTATAACTTCAAATAACCTCAATCAGTAAAACAGTATAATGTAGCATGATTGATTTGGACAATGCAACATGGGGTTGCCCGTCGTTGTCCATCAGTTGACAGAGAATTCACCCGTATCTATACTATTGACCCGATTATAGCCAGAGTCTGCCCGAGTAGCTCAATGGTAGAGCAACCGATTTGTAATCGGTAGGTTGGTGGGTTCGACTCCCCCCTCGGGCTAGGTTTTCAAGATGTTCTGTGCTAGACTTACGTCACGGAGGGGTGCCGGAGTGGTTAATCGGAGCAGACTGTAAATCTGCCGCCCTTACGGGCTGCGTGGGTTCGAATCCTACCCCCTCCACTTTACAAAGTATGAGACGCCGGCATGGCTCAGCAGGCAGAGCGCGTTGTTATTAACAATCATACCCAACGCTAGCATCATCAACTTCGGCTGGTCGCTCCATCTCTAACAGCTGCTGCTTGACTTTCCCAACCCCTTCCTCTAAAATCTCCCAGCTAATTCGCAGATTGAACATGTATATCACGTTCTAAAATAGAAAGTCTGCGTTTGTTGACTCTTTGTCCAAGTTGACTTAAAATATGATTTCATGCATACTTGCCCACATAGCTCAGTAGGTAGAGCACCATCTTGGTAAGATGGGGGTCACCAGTTCGAATCTGGTTGTGGGCTGTGAAATAGAAGGAGGCTAATATGGCTAAGAAAGTTTATGAGCGCGTCAAACCGCATATCAATGTGGGCACCATAGGGCATGTTGACCATGGAAAGACCACGCTGACAGCGGCCATGACCCAGGTGTTATCTAAAACGGGCCTGGCAGAATTTCGGGCTTATGACTCCATTGATAATGCTCCTGAGGAGAAGGCTCGTGGGCTGACGATTGCCATTTCCCATATCGAGTATGAGACTGAGAAGCGCCACTATTGTCATGTCGACTGTCCCGGGCATGCCGACTACATCAAGAACATGATAACAGGGGCTGCTCAGATGGATGGAGCCGTTCTGGTGGTCGCTGCTGATGATGGTCCTATGCCACAGACCAGAGAGCATATCCTGCTAGCCCGGCAGGTTAACGTCCCCCGCATAATGGTGGCTCTGAATAAGGTGGATCTGGTAGATGACCCGGAGTTATTGGATTTGGTGGAGATGGAGGTTCGAGACTTATTGAAGAAGTACAACTTCCCTGGTGACGAAGTTCCCGTCGTGCGAGTAAGCGCTCTCAAGTCTCTGGAGTGCGGCTGCGGAAAGAGGGACTGCCAGTGGTGTGGACCAGTATGGAAGTTGCTGGATGCAATAGATGCATGTATTCCTATGCCCAAGAGAGAGAAAGACAAACCCTTCTTGATGCCGGTGGAAGATGTGTTCAGCATCAAGGGGCGGGGCACTGTGCCTACAGGCAGGGTGGAACGTGGCGTGGTCAAAGCCGGTGACGAAGTGGAGATAGTGGGATTAAAGGAGACAAAGAAAACGGTTGTGACTAGCCTTGAAATGTTCCACAAGACGATGAATGAAGCGGAGCCGGGCGATGCCATTGGACTCCTATTGCGAGGCGTGGAGCGGGACGAAATAGAACGGGGTCAGGTTCTAGCAGCGCCAGGGTCAGTAAAGCCTCATACAGAAGCCGAGGTCGAGGTATATATTTTGACCAAGGAAGAAGGCGGTCGGCACACACCTTTCTTCAATGGTTACAAGCCCCAGTTTTACATCAGAACTCTGGACGTTACAGGGGAAATAAACCTTCCCGAGGGTGTAGAGATGGCTATGCCGGGAGATAGCCTGGCTCACATGAAGATTAAGACAATCTACCCCGTAGCTATGGAACAGGGGTTACGCTTTGCTATCAGGGAAGGCGGCAGGACAGTCGGAGCTGGCGTCATCAGCAAGGTTATTGCTTAGGTATCAACTGCTGAGCGATTGGCAAGCTTTTGAATAGAAGTGGCTAAAAAGAAGGGCGATTTACGGGTAATTATCCAGCTAGCTTGCGGTCAATGCTCGCAGAGAACATACACTACGACCAAGAACAAGAAGAATGATTCGCAACGATTGGAGTTGAAGAAGTATTGTCCTCAGTGTCGTGGTTATACCGTTCATAAAGAGACAAAGTAACTTATGACAGCTCGCGCCAACAAAGCAGTTTCCAAAGCCGCCCCAGAAAAGAAATCGAGGTTTAATTTCTTTGTTGAAGTGGTGGCTGAGCTGCGCAAAGCACACTGGCCGACAAGGCAAGAGGCTTTGAGGTTGAGTCTTCTGGTTCTGGCTGTGTGTGTGGTGGTGGGGCTTATCTTGGGTGGCTTGGACCTGGCTTTTACAAGATTATTCTTGCTCCTAGGTGGCTAGTACAACAAATGATTGATGGCGAATGGTATCTACTATACGTCTCTTCGGGTCATGAAGAGCAAGCCCGGAGGAATTTGGAGCAGCGTATCAAGTACATGGATGTGGGAGACAAGATATTTGATGTGGTGATACCCACAACTAAAGAGATAGAAATCAAGGCTGGAAAGCGGCACACGATGACCAAGAAAGCCTTCCCAGGTTATATCATGGTAAATATGAGACTGGATGAGCACAGCTGGGACATAGTGCGCAATACCCCGGGGGTTGCTGGCTTCGTGAGCGCCGGTACTAAGCCTGTTCCCTTACCCAAGCCGGAGGCGGATGCCATCCTGCAGCGTATGGAGGAGGCTCCTACCGAAGTGAAAATGACTTTCAAGGAAGGTGATAGTGTACGTGTAACGAGTGGGCCGTTTATTGATTTCATCGGCAAAGTGGAGCAGGTTAACCTGAACAAAGGTAAGGCAATAGTCTTGCTATCACTCTTCGGCCGGGAGACACCTGTAGAATTGGACCTCCTGGGCATAGAAAGGATATGACACGCCTCGACTAGAAATCCACAGGGCAACGAGAGAGAGAAGCGGCAATGGCTAAGAAGGTTAAAGCAATCATTAAGTTGCAGATACAGGCAGGCAAAGCTACTCCGGCGCCGCCTGTGGGGCCGGCCTTAGGGCAGCATGGTATTAATATAATGGCTTTCTGCAAGGAATATAACGAAAGAACGGCTTCTCAGGAAGGTTTCATTATCCCGGCTGAGATAACTGTATATGAAGATCGCTCATTCACCTTCACGACCAAGATGCCGCCTGTTTCTGACTTATTGCGACGTGCTCTAGGGATAGAAAAAGGGAGTGGTAGTCCCGCGACTGAGAAAGTGGGCAAGATAAGCAAGGACAAACTTTACGAGATTGCGCGAAACAAAATGAAGGACCTCAATACAACCGATGTTGATAAGGCAGCGAAAATTGTCGCCGGCACAGCCCGAAGCATGGGAGTTGATGTAGAATAGGCTGAGGTTCTTGTGAGTTCGCAGAATCTTGAGGTGCAAATAGGTGGCAAAGCACGGTAAGAAATATCAGGAAGCCAGCAAACTGGCGGATAAGTCGAAAACCTATGCTCCTGAAGAAGCAATCGAATTGGCCAAGAAAGCTTCCTACGCTGAATTCGATGAGACAGTGGAGCTCCATTTGAGGATGGGAGTCGATCCCCGCAGCGCTGACCAGCAGGTGCGTGGTGTGATTCTATTGCCTAACGGGTTGGGGAAGAAGACACGTGTGCTCGTCTTCACCCAAGGTGAGGGCGTAAGGTTGGCTCAAGAAGCAGGTGCCGACTATGCAGGCGCGGAAGAGCTTATTAAACAAATCGAAGACGGCTGGCTTGAGTTTGACGTATCTGTGGCTACCCCTGATGTGATGCCCAAGGTGGCCAAGCTTGGTCGTATCTTGGGGCGGCGCGGCTTAATGCCCAATCCCAAGTCTGGCACTGTGGTACAGCCTCAAGATCTGAGTCGGGTTGTAAGCGAAGCTCGCAAAGGCAGGGCAGAATTTCGTTTGGACAGGACAGCTATTATCCACTTGCCTATTGGCAAGATCAGTTTTGACAAAGACAAGCTCCTGGAGAATCTGGCAGCAGCCATCGAAGCCATTGTCAGAGCGAAGCCCAGTGGATCTAAGGGGCAATACATCAAAAGTGCGTTTCTGTGCACTGCCATGGGGCCGGGGTTCAAATTGGATGTTTCGTCTCTACTTGCCGTGGCAGGTGTTTTGAGCCGGTAACCCAGCGGCGCTCGTAGAATCGTATAAGACATCGCTGAACAAGACGACCTTCTGTTGATAACAGCCTGCCGGAGAGCATTGAGCGGCAACCTTGCTAGTGGAAGGGTACGCAGGGGTTCTCCGCAGATATCTTAGGGATTCAAGGTGTCAGAATATCTAGGCCTCCATAGCTGAGTTGGCACGATTGCCGGAGTGTCCCATTGGTGTTCTGCTTAGTCTTGTTTGATCCGTGTCTCTTAGGATTCTATTTTCCGAAACACGCTTTTCGGTTTGCCACAGTCCGGGCACGTCCAGCTATCGGGTAACTCCTCAAAGGGAGTTCCGGGAGGAATCCCTCTTTCAGGGTCACCAAATTCAGGGACATAAACATAGTCGCAAATTGTGCATTTCCAGTTACCTATTCTCGCAACTTTCTCTCCGGGCTGCGGAGTGAACAAGGATATGGCCTCCCTTGAAAAGGCATCCATAGTCTTTTTCAGACAGTTACGGCGACAATATGGTGACATAGCCCCTTCGATCACTTCCAGGTACAATATATTTCCCAGCCGCACTCGATTAGATAGCTCATGCATGATTTCTAGTGCGAATTCCGGGCGCTCCCTTATCGTGTTGAGGAAATCCTCCCGGTCCAACACCTCAAGCTCGGTATTGTCTTCTTCGGCAATTGCCGTGGCAGAACGGGGAGAAGCATCTACCAACGCCATTTCGCCGAAGAATTCACCAGGTTGCTCAAGTGTGCTCACTTCGGCCTCCCCTTTTTCGTCTTGCAAGACAAGCTTTACCTTCCCCGACCGTAGGACATACATCTCTGCTCCTCTGGTCTTCTCCTTGAAAATGATATCTGACTTCTTATATACTTTGACAGGCTTTTTCTGATGCTCCGTATCCATTTCCACCTCCGTAAGATGTTCTCTGCAAAGTATATTGCAGTGCCCTTATGTCTGGCAAACTTGGCAGGTCTGCCCTTCTGAGGACGTAAGAAATATACCGTTGATAGTTGGCTATGCTAACTTGGTTGATTCCAGTTTGGGAGACATTCTATATCAAACGAGAACCTGAGACGTGGAAGGCAATAAACAATGAAGACTTTAGTAATCTATGTCTCCGTGCACCACGGCAATACTGAAAAAGTCGCCGGGGCCATGGCAAGCATCCTCGATGCCGATCTGGTGCAGGTGCACCAGGTGGATGCAAGTATGCTTGAGCGATATGACTTGATTGGTTTTGGCTCAGGGGTCTATTTTGGCAAACATTCTGAAAGCCTTCTCGATTTCGTCGATAAGCTGCCCGTGGTCAAGAACAAGAAGGCGTTCATTTTTTCTACAAGTGGACTGAGGAAGATACCGCTTGTCCACGATTTCGATAAGCCGTTGAGGAAGAGGCTCGAACAGAAAGGTTTATATATTGTCGGCGAATTCTCTTGTCGGGGTCTTGACACTTACAGAGCAGCTGGGCTTGTTGGTGGAGTAAACAAAGGCAGGCCCAATGCCAACGACTTGAAGAAAGCGGAGGATTTCGCCAAAGGCCTCAAAGACTCTCTTCACTCATACTTCAGTCAGATATTGCCGTCCAGCTAACGGGTCACCAGCCGTTTCCCCAGTTCTTCAGCTTCCCGCATTAATGCTTCATTATCTGCAATCTCGCCTGCCTTCATCGCGCTCCCGTATACCATGCCAACGATCTTTGATCCTGCGTAGCGATAAGCATCCTGAAATGCTCGCAGGGCATTCACACACCCGGATCTGACCGGATCAGCATCCCCGTAGCTCATCGCGATAGCAATTCGTTTACCCACAAAAGGATTCTTTTTATGGTCGGTATAAGCAGGAAGTGCGTAACAGCGGTCCATAAACATCTTCGTCTGAGCGGACATGGTAAACCAATAGACCGGGCTGGCAATGACCCAGGCGTCTGCTTTTATTAACTTCGGATATATTTCTTGCATGTCATCTTTGATCGCACATCCTTTGCTATCCTGCTTCTGGCAAGTATCACAACCCCGGCAGGGACTGATTCTCAGGCCGTGAAGAAACAGAGCCTCTACTTCTGCGCCAGCGGATTTTGCTCCACCCGAAATCTGGGCTGCCAAGGTGGAGCTGTTTCCTTTCCTCCTGGGGCTACCTAGGATGACGAGTACCTGCTTGGTCTTCTCCTTGTTTGCCAATGTCCTTACCTCCTACATGATATTCAGGAAACTACTCTCAGTTCTTGACTGTGATTTTCGTTCCTGTGGCTACCTTTTTGAATATCGTGGCATCGCCGATGATTTTGCCGAACACGGTAACCGGGCCGGCCGGGCGAATTTCGTCTCTCTGACTTAGAGGAGTGCGACCGAAGAAGATGCAGAACGCATTGCCGTCAGGCCAGTAACCCAAATCTCCTACGTTCACTATCTCTTGTCCGGCCTCTAGCTGAAGGCTTAGAGGAATCGAGAAGTATATTTCGTGTCCCCAAAGATTGACACGGCTTCTGATAGGCAGCGCTTTCCAGATTTCCTGGGCCGTCCTGGTATCATTCAGCTCAGCCTCTGCCTCAATGGCTCCTGCTGCTATCCGAATCTTGTTTCCCATATTTGCCAGGCGTTCAACAGCTTATGGCCGAGCCCGTAGGAGAATGTGTCGCCGAAAAAACGAGCTAACAGTCTCAGTCTATCTTCTTGAACATCTTGCCCTTGGTACCACACACCGGGCAGCTATCGGGTGGTTCTCTTCCCGAGGTGTAGCCGCAGACGGGACATACGTAGTAGGCATAGCTCTCTTTGCCAGCACCAGGATTGCCAAGGAGCTTCTGGTAAAGCTGAGCATGAACCTTTTCCACCTCAAGGGCATAATGAAATGATCGTTCGGCTTCTTTGTTTCCCTCAGCTTTGGCAGCCTCCAGCATCTTGGGATACATGTCCTTGAATTCATGGATCTCACCTGTTATAGCTTCCAGCAGGTTTTCCTTAGTACTCTTGACCCCCTTGAGTGCTTTGAGGTGATTATGGGCATGAATAGTCTCAGCTTCGGCAGCGGCTCTAAATAACTTCGCTACCTGTGGATAGCCCTCCTTGTCAGCGGCGGCAGCAAAGGCAAGATACTTGCGGTTTGCCTGTGATTCTCCGCCGAAGGCATCCCTCAAGTTTTGTTCAGTCTTCAACATAGCTATCCTATCTCCTTTCGATGCTAGACCTTATCGGGCGAATGGGCCTATTATACTATCGACAACGGGTAGCTGCCAATCTTCTGGTGGCATAGGCCGGGGATGGCAAAGTCACCTATCTGAGGACAGCGGTATATCTGCAGCGTTGCGTGTGACCCTTGTGCTTTCTATCAAGAGTGAGGTACCATTCTAGTTGAGCCCTTCATGGGGTATACTCAAATATAGGCTTCGAGCCAGTTTCTGGCAAGGGGGCGAAAATGAAAGTAGCTAGAGTGGACGAAATGAAAGATCTGGACAGGCGTGCTGGAGAAGAGTTTGGCATCTCAGAAGACCTTCTGATGGAAAACGCCGGTCAGGCAGTGTACTTCGTCATATCGCAAGAACTCGGTATAAAGGGCAACAAATTCGCGGTCTTTTGTGGGGCTGGTAACAATGGTGGGGACGGGCTGGTTGTAGCTCGCAAGATTCACTCCAGCGGCGGCGAAGTGAAGGTCTTCCTCCTGGACGACCAGGCCAAATTCAAAGGCGCAGCAAGAAAGAACTTTGAAATAATATCCAGAATGCCTATGCAGATGTCCAGAATCACGTCAATTGATCTCGTAATACCCGAGCTGCTTGATTGTGACGCCATCGTGGATGCTTTACTTGGCACAGGTCTTGTCCGCGAAGTCGGCGGGATATACAGAGACGTGATTCAACTGATAAACGAGAGCCAGAGTACGGTATTCAGCGTGGACATTCCTTCGGGCATAGATGGCAATACGGGAGGGGTAATGGGTGTGGCAGTAAAGGCAGATTGCACCGTGACATTTGGGCTGCCTAAGCTGGGGAATATGCTTTATCCCGGCTATGAGCACTGCGGGAAATTGTATGTTTCACACATATCTTTCCCACCCGCCCTCTACAACTCTGGCACCATCAAGGCAGCAATCAATAACCCTGTAGAGCTTCGGGAAAGAGCCAAGGATACTCACAAGGGCAGCTATGGAAAGGCTCTCTTTATTGCCGGTTCTTCGAGTTACCTTGGTGCGCCGTACTTCTCCGCACTGTCTTTCCTCAAAGCTGGAGGCGGGCTCTCCTACCTGGCGACACCCAAATCCATCTCACCATTCATAGCCAGCAAAGGAAGCGAGATTGTCTTTGTACCTCAAAAAGAAACTCCTTCAGGAAGCATAGCCCTGGAAAGCAAGGATGAGCTTTTGGAATTCTCCCAAACAGTGGATATGGTGATTTTCGGCCCCGGCCTTTCATTAGCCAGGGAGACACAAGAGCTGGTGCGGAAACTGACCCCCAGAATCGACAAGCCTCTCCTCATAGATGGCGATGGCATTACCGCTATCGCTGGAGACCTGGGAAAGATAAAAAGGAGGGAAGCACCGACGATACTCACGCCTCACCTGGGAGAGATGTCGCGAATCGCCAAAGTGGAGATAGGCGAGATAAACAAAAACAGGTTAGGTGTTTTGCAGCGCATGGCAAAGGAACTCAATGCCATGATTATCCTGAAGGGAGCCCATTCCCTCATAGGCTATCCCGATGGCACCGTCTTCATTAACGTAAGCGGCAATTCCGGCATGGCCACGGCTGGGAGCGGCGATGTCCTCACGGGGACTATAGCCGCCATGTATGGTTTGGGATTACCACTCGAGGATGCGGTGAGGACAGGCGTATTTATCCATGGATTTTCCGGCGATGTGGCTGCCGTAGACAAAGGCGAGGATGGGATAACAGCGCAGGACATACTGGACTACCTCCCTGAGGCGGTGAAGCTTTACAGAGATAACTTCGCTGAGATTTCAGAAAATCTTTATGAAAGTATCTTCGTGGTATGAGACAGCATCGGGACTACGTAGGACGCGCCGCAGGTATGACACAAAGGCAGCTTCATCCTTTACTGTCTGAGGAGAATGAGGGTGGCACAATGAGGGCGATGGTGCTGGAGAGAATCGCGGCGGTGGAGGAAAAACCTCTGAAGCTGGTGAATTTGCCTAAACCTGCTCCTGGGCGGGATCAAATCCTGGTCAAGGTCTCTGCCTGTGGAGTGTGCCACACCGAGCTTGACGAAATTGAAGGGCGGCTTGTTCCGTCCCAATTTCCCGTGATT